>Ga0247740_1001322_pt1 | contig 10703 bp, 10 predicted proteins | sample UWRJL148409B2_FD_180942 | JGI IMG/M metagenome (GOLD analysis project Ga0247740, IMG submission 180942) | Plant litter microbial communities from Arlington Agricultural Research Station in Wisconsin, United States - UWRJ-L148-409B-2 | ecosystem: Environmental > Terrestrial > Plant litter >...
CGTTGGGAATCGCACAAGAAGCAGGTTGCAGCAGCAGCCATCGAGGAGAGCAACACCTCCTCGAGCGACGTGCCTTCCGGCGCATCGACCTTCTCGAGCGACTCGGCCTCGGCCGGTACTCTCGCAGACGACGAGTCGCTCGCGGCTCTTCGCGAGAAGCTGAGCAACAACTCCTAGTCAGTCACGACTGACGGATGGCCGTCACCCGCGCTAATTGCGTGCGGTGGCGGCCATTCGCCGTTTGCGCATCAGCACGACGAACAGTGCGACGAGACCGGCGACGGCCGCGACCACGAGCACCGGCACGAGCAGCGCGAACACCGAGAGGAAGACGCTACTGACGTCTTCGAAGAAGCTCAGCACCGGCGCCGCGATGCCGAAGGTCGCGACGTTGAGCGCCGGTCGTACCGCCGTCTTCGCCCCGTGAACGAGCAGCGCGATGACCACACCGGTGACGATCGGCACCCACTGGTTCGACGAGAAGAACGCGGCGGGGTCGGTGACCGCGGCGGTCTCACTGGCCGACCCGCTGCCGAAGACGATGCCGCCCGACGCAGGGCGCACCACTGTCTGGATCACGTCGTTCACCGAGTCGACCGCCGGGATCTTGTCGGCGAAGAACTCGATGACGAGCAGCACCGCGAGGATGCCGAGCACCCACTCGTTCTCCAGCCAGGCCCAGCCGGCCGGCAGCTGCACGAAGTCGAGAAACCGCGCCCCGAGACCGAGCAGCAGCATCGGGATATAGGCGTTGAGCCCGGCCGCGAATGCGAGTCCGGTACCGGTCAGGATCTCCAGCACGACATGTCCTTCCGCTGCACCGAGGCCAGCCCCTCGTTTCGCCGAGGCTAGCATTGCTGGAATGTACCTGATCGGACTCACCGGGGGAATCGCATCCGGCAAATCAGTCGTTTCCGCACGTCTCGCAGAGAGAGGGGCGGTGGTGGTGGATGCCGACGTGCTCGCGCGTGAGGTCGTCGAGCCGGGCACACCCGCCCTCGCCGCGATCGCCGAGAGGTTCGGTGCCGACGTGATCGCCGCCGACGGCAGCCTGAACCGCCCGGCGCTCGGCGCCATCATCTTCACCGACCCCGAAGCGCGGCTGGCGCTCAACGCGATCACCCACCCGGCCGTCTGGAAGCGCGCCCGCGAACTGTTCGCGGCGGCGGAGGCCGCCGACCCCGGAGCGATCGTCGTCTACGACGTGCCACTGCTCGCCGAGGCGGCGGCCGACCGGCCGATCACCTTCGACCTCGTAGTCGTCGTGAACGCGAGCGCCGAGACGCGGCTGAAGCGCCTCGTCGAGCTGCGCGGGCTCAGTGAGGACGAGGCACGACACCGCCTCAGCTCGCAGGCGAGCGACGCCGACCGCCTGGCCCTCGCCGACGTCGTCATCGACAGCGACGGCGCGCTCGACGCGACCCTCGCCCAAGCCGACGCCCTGTACGAGCGGGTGCGCGCTCGTGTCGCGTAGACCGACCCGAAAGGGGGTGGCTCCAAACACCTGAGAAATCCCCGACTGACCTATTCTGGAAGCTGCCGTCGTCACTCGACCACAGCAATATTCCGGTCATGGGGGACGCATGTCGAACAGAGGGCTTCTCGAGACTCCGCACGGAGAACAGGCACATCCGGAGCGCGCGCTCAACATCGTGAGTGCCATCAGCGATGCGTTCTCCGAGCGTGTCGTCGGTCAGCGCCGACTTCGCGAAACGCTGATGATCGGACTCATGACCGGCGGACACATCCTGCTCGAGAGCGCCCCGGGTCTCGCTAAGACGACGGCTGCGCAGACCCTCGCGCAGGCTGTCGGTGGAATCTTCTCGCGTATCCAGTGCACCCCAGACCTGCTGCCCAGTGACATCACGGGCACCCAGGTGTTCGATGCCCGAACCGCCAGCTTCTCGACGCAACTGGGACCCGTGCACGCGAACTTCGTCTTGCTTGACGAGATAAACCGCTCGAGCGCGAAGACCCAGTCGGCGATGCTCGAAGCCATGCAGGAGCGTCAGACAACTATTGGCGGCGAAGTGTTCACCCTCCCGCACCCGTTCTTGGTGATGGCGACGCAGAATCCGATCGAGCAGGAGGGCACGTACCGGCTACCCGAGGCACAGCTTGACCGATTCCTGCTCAAGGACATCGTCGAGTATCCGACGCCCGAGGAAGAATTCGAGATACTGGAGCGCCTCGACCGTGGCGTCCTCGACGCCGCGCGACGCCCCGCACCAGCAGCTTCGCTCGACGACGTACTCTACCTGCAGGCCGCCACCCGCGAGGTGTTCGTCGAGGAGTCGGTACGTCGGTACATCATCACTCTGTCGCATGTCACCCGGCACCCAGCCGATTACGTCGGCGACGCCATTGGCAAGTACATCGAGTTCGGCGCGAGTCCACGAGCCAGCATCGCCTTTCTGCAGGCCTCTCGCGCGGTGGCACTTCTGGCCGGACGTGGACACGTCATTCCCGAGGACGTCACACAGATCCGTCATGCGGTGCTGCGTCACCGAGTGTTGCTCGGCTATGAGGCGGAGGCCGACGGGGTGACCCCGGAGACCGTCATCGACGCGATCTTCGATTCCGTCAAGACGCCATAGCGAGCGATCATGACCTCCCTCCTACGCAAGGTGAAGTCCCGCCTTTTCCTCCGCTCGCGACGTCCGGCCCTGCACCAGCTCGACGGCCAATACTCGTCGCACGCGCGCAGCCGCGGAACCGACTTTGACGACCTACGCGAGTACGCGCACGGAGACGACGTACGCGATATCGATTGGAAGGCGACGGCCCGCAGCACCACCGTCTTATTGCGCCGGTATCATCCGGAGCGGCGCCACGTCGTCACGTTCGTCGTGAACACCGGCAGGTCAATGGCGGCAGTAACGCAGCAACGGGAACTAAAAGCCGACGTGGCGATGGCGGCGATCGGATCGCTCGCGTACCTTGCGACCAAACACGGTGACGACGTGGCGCTCATGTACAACGGCGCGACCTCGGTCGAGCGAATCAAGCCAGGGCGCACGGATGCCCACCTCGAGCGTGTGTTGCGCGCCGTGCAGGACAACTCTTCGCTTACCGCACCGGCTTCGGACTTCGCAGCGCTCGTCACCACCGCCGCTTCCTCCCTCCGCCACCGCGGCATTGTGGTCTGCGTTAGCGATGAAGCCCCTGTGCCTTCCGCGACGGCGGCCACCCTTCGAGTCCTGGGGGCTCGGCACGACCTCCTCTGGATACGCATCGGAGATGCGACCTTCGGTGAGAGAACCGATGCACGCAACGGCGTCGTAGATATCGACTCCGGCTGGTCGGTTCCGGAGTTCGTGCTCGCCGAACCCCGCCTTGAGCGCGCCACCGCGGAGGCCAGGAAAGCCGAACGTGACCGAGCAAACATGCTGCTAGCGTCCCTGGGTGTCGCTAGCGTCGACGTTCAGGGCGACAGCGAGGTGCTCCCGGGTCTCGTCGAGCTTCTGGGCGCGCACGGAGCCCGCCGTGGTTGACGAACTTGCCGCACCACTCGGCTATGACCCCCGCTGGTCGATTCTTCTCGGCGCCCTGACCCTGTTCCCGGTGTTGCTGCTCGTCGGCCGTACCGCTCTCCGCATCATCCGTCATCCCGGGTCTTTGCGGATTTCCGGAACCGAGCGTTCCCGCGTCCTGGCAGTGATCGACGATATTCCGCGGGCCACTGCAGCGGGCGAGATCGCCCCACGGGCCGCGCACTCGCGCCTCAGTTCGGTCGTGCGCGACTTCGTGTCGGCCTCTGGCTCCCGAGTTGATGGCAAGACCCTACGCGACCTCGAGTCCTCCGCGGCCGACGAGATGCTCCTCGAAGCCGTGCGGCTCTTCTACGGCGGAACGTTCCACGGCAACCCGACCGTCTCCGTCGACGAAGCCGCACGCGCCGCGCACAGGGTGGTGGCGGAATGGAAGAACTAGCCTGGCCTTGGCTGCTGACGCTCGTGTTCTGGGCCGGCATCATCGTGATCGTGATCGCGCTCGCGATCTCTGGTTTTCGTCCTCGCCCGTCGACCAGGTCGGTCCCAGTCGCCAATCTGGGTGTCGTCACTATTCATCCGCGCTTTCGACGGCGGCTCAGGCAGTACCGGGTCTTGATAATCGTCGGGCTCGTGCTCTGCCTCGCCGCGGTCGTCGCGGGTGCCTTCGTTGCCGCGCGTACAGTCGCGACAACCTCGATCACGCCCGAGACGAAGAACCGCGACATAGTGCTCTGTCTCGATGTCTCCGGTTCGATGGCCGGACTCGATTCGGCCATTCTCGAAACGTTCGAGACGCTTGCCGCAGACTTCACCGGCGAGCGTGTCGGGCTCGTGATCTTCGACGGTTCTCCACTTCAGGTCTTCCCACTCACGACCGACTACGACACAGTGAGCGACCAACTGGAACGTGTCAGCCGTGGCGTCGGTGGAGGTTCATTTGACCATGGAACGAGCGTGGGCGGAGGCATATCGATCATCGGTGACGGCGTCGCCGGATGCCTCCTACAGTTCGACCGGCTTGACGAGCCGCGGTCACGCACCGTGATCCTCGGTACCGACTACAGGTCTGCTGACGACCCGATGATCAGCACGACAGAAACGACGGCTCTCGCCGTGGCGCGCAACATCACGATTCACGGGCTCAATCCCGCCCACCGGGCATCCCGGCGCGAAAGCGCATCCTTCGAGGCCGACGTGCGCGCAACGGGGGGACTCTACTTCACGACCGGGAACGAGAGTGCGTCGGCGCAGGCTATCGAGGACATCGTCGCGGGGGTGGTCGCGGACGAGGCTACCGCAGTTAAGGAGGCCCCGATCCGAATCACGACAGACGTCCCTGACAGATCGATATGGATATTCGTGGCTGTCACTTTCGCCGCTCTCGGTGTGATGTGGCGGGTGCGCCTGTGAACATCACTGAGCTCGTCGTGACACCCATGGTCAGCCCGCTCGCGATCGCGGGCGTAGTGGCAGTCATGGTTGTCGCCGCCGTCATGCGTGTCGTGCGGTCGGGGCCGATGTCGATCCTGCAGTGGCTGCCCCGCGTCATGATCGTCTTCTTACTCGCGACGATGCTGCTGCGCCCGTCGGTACCGTCGGAAACGGCCCTGGTTCAAGCCACCAACGCCGACGTCTTCCTGGTTGTGGACACGACCGCGAGCATCGCGGCGACAGACTGGGCGGGTACGGAGCAGAGATTGACCGGTGTGCGAGCGGACGTTCGTTCATTGGTCGAGCAACTCGCGGGCGCGAGGTTCTCGGTGATCTCGTTCGACAGCGTGGCGTCACTGCGTGTGCCGCTGACGACAGACGCGGCCGCCGTGATCACCGCTATCGACGTCGCCCGACCCGAGGTCAGCGGCCACTCGGCGGGTTCGAGCGTAGGTCTGGCGGCGCCGATGCTCGAGGCCGAACTAAATCGTGCCGCGCTCGAAGCACCGCAACGCGCCCGTGCGGTCTATTACTTCGGAGATGGCGAACAGACCGCGCCGACCGCTCCCGAGTCTTTCGGCGCGTCAGCGCCTCTCATCGGCGGGGGCGCGGTCTTCGGGTATGGAACCGTGGCGGGCGCCACGATTCCGATCAACGCCGGTCGAGACGAGCAGTCACCAGGCAGCATCCTCGATCCCGCGACGAACACGCCGGCCATATCTGCAATCGACACCTCCACGCTCGCCACATTGGCAGACCAACTCGCCGTACCTCTACTCGTCCGCAGCGCCGGATCGACGATCGATGCCGGCGAAATGCATCTCAGTGCGCTCTCGTCCGACGGGTCGGTCGATCGCGACGCGGTCGAAGAACTGTATTGGATTCCCGCCATCGGCGTGCTTGTTCTGCTCCTCCTCGAGGTCGGCCGCTTTGTCGTTGCCGGAATCCGCAGCTACCCGAAGCGGCAGCGATCGTGACGCGCGGCAGGCGTGTCAGGCGTGTCAGGCGCATGGTTCTCGGCACCGTCGCGTTGGCCGCCGCTTTGCTCTGGGCGAAAATCGCCGCCATGCTCACACTCGGCGTGCTCGCGGGGGCTTCCTTTGCCGATGGCGAGTTCGTCGGCGGTGAACGGTATGCCGAGTTCAGCACGATTGCGAACATCTTCGAGCCACACAAGGCGCTCTTCAACAAGGGCACGCTGTTGGCAGCGCGTGGCGAGTTCGAGGCGGCGGTCGAACCATTGGAGGCCGCGTTGGCCACGGGCAGTTCAGACGACGAGTGCGATATCCGGCTCAACCTGGCCCTCAGTCTCGAGCAGTTGAGCGCCGATCTGGATAGGGCCGGACGAACGGATGACGCGGAAACACGAGAATCGCGGGCGCGTGCTGTGACATCCGGGGCCAGCGATTCCTGCCTTCGTGACACTCTCACAGATGTTGCGGATCGTCTCGCGGCGCGGTCTGATGACGCCGAACCGGCTGAGGCCCCGGACCCCCCTCAGCCCCAGCCGGGAGAAGAGGCGGAGCCGGAGGCCCCTGCCGCGGTCGACGAGATCAAGGGACGTATGGCCACGGGACAGTCCGAATACGCCGGCGATGCCGAACTCGAGTTCGGCGACACGGATGACGCCGTCGAGCGGCCGTGGTGACGTCACCGTAGGGCTAAGCGAACAGCGACTCGAATACTGCTGCCGCGACCCGGGCGAGAGCTTGGTCCGCTTCCTCGGGAGATGTCGCGAGCGCGGCCGCATCTGCGACAACCTGATTGATGCTGTCGGCATCTACGGAGCCGATTCCGTCGACCCGAACACCACCCGCACGCTCGAGGAGAAACCGAAGACCGTCCAGGTCGACGGCAACGACCTGGTCGCCGGTCGCAATGGGGTCGGCCCTGGGCCGCGCGGCTCCGACGACGACAGCGCCCCCGGCGGCGGTGAAGTCGACGAGCGCGATCGGGTTCGTCGCGGTGGTGTCGAGCACTATCAGCGTCCACGGAAGCGACGCGTCAGGCGAATCCGGAGCAGACAGTGCGAGGGCGACCCGCGCGACCCCGTCAAGCGTTCCCCCTGTCCTCGCGTATGAGGCGACCGCACGATCGACTTGGCCGAATGCCGCGGCCAGGGGCGCGATGTTTCCCGACGGGTCCACCGACCCGACGCGCTTCGCCGCCGTCTGCAGACCGTCTGCGATGCCCCCGATCGCGGGTGCGGCAGCCGCCATGCCTGCGATCCGCTCGGCGCGGGGCCCGTCAAAAAGCACCAGTTGCTGTTCGGTGGACGACAGGTCGACGATCTCGGGCACAACGCCTCGTACGACGCCGTCGAGTGCGGCGATGCTCTCGCGCGCCGTCGTGAGGTTCGACCCCAGCACCGGCAGGAGTTCGATTGCACGCCAGACCGGGTCGCTTGTTAGCTCGTGGGCCTCGGCGGCGCGCGACTTCAGGTCCGCGACGAGCGGTGCGGCTCTGCTCACGTCACCCGACGTCAGCATGGCACCAAGGCTTGTCGCAGATTCGACGCCTTGCGCTATGGCCTGGCCCGCGAGCAAGCCCCGGACACCGACCCAGAGGATGGAAAGGACGACGAGCACAACGACGACCAAGCCGACTCGTCGAACCAGTCGCCGCGAACTCTTCGGCGGACGCTGACGAGAACCCACCCCGCGAGAGGTCGGGACAGTAACCCGGCGAACGGGCGGAAGCAGAAAATCTCCGACGGGATGTTCGGTAACGGTCATCCTTCGAGTTAAGCATGGGAATCCCTCGACTTTGTGTCCCAGTGCAGGGGCCAAGCGTCCTGTGGCACAGGGCGCACCGCCCAGCGTATGTCGGGGGCCGAGCCTAAGCTGGAACAATGGAACCCACACGCGCCGTTCGCCCCTTCGAGGTCATCAGCGAATACGTCCCCAGTGGCGACCAGCCGACCGCCATCGCCGAACTCGCAGGCCGCGTCAACGCGGGCGAGACCGACGTCGTGCTGCTGGGTGCCACGGGTACCGGCAAGTCGGCGACCACCGCCTGGCTCATCGAGCAGGTGCAGCGCCCGACGCTCGTGCTCGCGCACAACAAGACCCTCGCCGCGCAGCTCGCCAACGAGTTCCGCGAGCTGATGCCGAACAACGCCGTCGAGTACTTCGTCTCCTACTACGACTACTACCAGCCAGAGGCCTACGTGCCGCAGACCGATACGTTCATCGAGAAAGACTCCTCGATCAACGCCGAGGTCGAACGGCTGCGCCACTCGACCACCAACTCGCTGCTCAGCCGCCGCGACGTCGTCGTGGTCTCCACCGTGTCCTGCATCTACGGCCTCGGCACGCCCGAGGGCTACATGGAGGCCATGGTCGCCCTGCAGGTCGGCATGCAGATCCCGCGCGAGACCCTCATCCGCAAGTTCGTCTCGATGCAGTACCAGCGCAACGACGTCGACTTCTCCCGGGGCAACTTCCGGGTGCGCGGCGACACCATCGAGATCATTCCGATGTACGAAGAGCTCGCCATCCGCATCGAGATGTTCGGCGACGAGATCGAGGCTCTCTACTCGCTCCACCCGCTCACCGGCGACATCGTGAAGAAGCTCGACGCTGTGTCCGTCTTCCCCGGGTCGCACTACGTCGCGGGCACCGACGTCATGCACCGCGCGATCGGCACGATCAAAGAAGAGCTCGCGATGCGGCTCGCCGAACTCGAGAAGCAGGGCAAGCTGCTCGAGGCCCAGCGGCTTCGTATGCGCACCACCTTCGACCTCGAGATGATGGAGCAGATCGGCTTCTGCAACGGCATCGAGAACTACTCGGCGCACATCGACGGCCGATCGCCCGGCGAGGCCCCGCACTGCCTCATCGACTACTTCCCCGACGACTTCCTCGTCGTCATCGACGAGTCGCACGTCACCGTGCCGCAGATCGGCGCCATGTACGAGGGCGACGCGTCGCGCAAGCGCACGCTCGTCGAGCACGGCTTCCGCCTGCCCAGCGCGCTCGACAACCGGCCGCTGAAGTGGCCCGAGTTCCTCGACCGGGTCGGCCAGCGCGTCTACCTCTCGGCGACCCCCGGCAAGTACGAGCTGGGCATCACCGACTCGGTGGTCGAACAGATCATCCGCCCGACCGGCCTGCTCGACCCGCAGATCGTGATCAAGCCCACCAAGGGCCAGATCGATGACCTGCTCGAGCAGATCAAGGTGCGCGTCGAGCGCAACGAGCGTGTGCTCGTCACCACGCTGACCAAGAAGATGTCCGAAGAGCTCACCGAGTTCCTGGGCGAGTCGGGTGTGCGCGTGCGCTACCTGCACTCCGACGTCGACACGCTCCGCCGCGTCGAACTGCTCACCGAGCTGCGCCAGGGCGTCTACGACGTGCTGGTCGGCATCAACCTGCTGCGCGAAGGACTCGACCTGCCCGAGGTCTCGCTCGTCGCGATCCTCGACGCCGACAAAGAGGGCTTCCTGCGCTCGTCGACCTCGCTCATCCAGACCATCGGCCGCGCGGCGCGCAACGTCTCGGGCGAGGTGCACATGTACGCCGACGTGCTCACCGACTCGATGAAGCGCGCGATCGACGAGACCGATCGCCGCCGCGAGAAGCAGATCGCCTACAACCTCGAGAAGGGCGTCGACCCGCAGCCGCTGCGCAAGAAGATCGCCGACATCACCGACGCCCTCGAGCGCGAGAACGCCGACACGGCCGCGTTGCTCGCCGGCCGCGGCGACGGACGCAAGAAGTCGCCGACGCCGAACCTGCGGCAGCACGGTAAGGCCGCCGCGGGCGCCAACGAGCTCGAGTCGATCATCCGCGACCTCAACGACCAGATGCTGCTCGCCGCCGGAGAACTCAAATTCGAGCTCGCCGGCCGCCTGCGCGACGAGGTCGCCGACCTGAAGAAAGAACTGCGCCAGATGGAGGCCGCCGGACACCTGCGCTGACACGATCGTCCCGCGCGTGCGCAGGCCAACCTGAGTACGCACTGAGCGAACCGGTACATGCAATGTCGGTGGCATCCATACAATTGTGAGAGTGTCGATTTCTCCTGTAACTGGTGTGCCCACGCTCAGCGTGCGCGGAGCCAGGGTCCACAATCTCAAGAACGTCGACTTGGAGATTCCGCGTGACTCCCTCGTCGTCTTCACCGGGCTTTCCGGCTCGGGTAAGTCGAGCCTCGCGTTCGACACCATCTTCGCCGAGGGCCAGCGTCGTTACGTCGAGTCGCTGTCGGCCTACGCCCGCCAGTTCCTCGGCCAGGTCGACCGGCCCGACGTCGACTTCATCGAGGGCCTGAGCCCCGCGGTCTCGATCGACCAGAAGTCGACCAACCGCAACCCGCGCTCCACCGTCGGCACGATCACCGAGATCTACGACTACATGCGCCTGCTCTGGGCGCGCATCGGCGTGCCGCACTGCCCGATCTGCGGCGAGAAGATCCAGCGCCAGACCGTGCAGCAGATCGCCGACCAGCTGATGGAGCTCGAGACCGGCACGCGCTATCAGGTGCTCAGCCCGATCGTCTCGCAGAAGAAGGGCGAGTTCGTCGACACCTTCCGCGAGCTCGCGGCCGCCGGCTACTCGCGCGCCGTCGTCGACGGCGAGGTCATCCAGCTGAGCGACCCGCCCACCCTCAAGAAGCAGGTGAAGCACGACATCTCGGTCGTGGTCGACCGGCTCGTGGCATCCGACGATGCGCTCACGCGCCTCACCGACTCTCTCGAGACGGCCCTGCGCCTCACCGACGGCCTGGTGGCCATCAACCTCGTCGACGAGACGGGTCCGGATGCGACGCGCACGT
>Ga0247740_1001325_pt1 | contig 10688 bp, 10 predicted proteins | sample UWRJL148409B2_FD_180942 | JGI IMG/M metagenome (GOLD analysis project Ga0247740, IMG submission 180942) | Plant litter microbial communities from Arlington Agricultural Research Station in Wisconsin, United States - UWRJ-L148-409B-2 | ecosystem: Environmental > Terrestrial > Plant litter >...
CAACACGCTGCCCCGCGCAAGCCCTAGCACGGCCATGGGTCGAATCGAGGCACGTAGGGTTAGCTTGCTGGCTGGGGGTCCCAGGACGTACGGCAGCCCACGGGAATCGAGCCAAGAGCCGTTGACTCCAACACAATCGCACATTCCCACGCACTTGCAGCGCGCAGGCACGAGCCTTTTCCAGTCACGCCGGACTGCTAACGACGATGATGAGGATCCGACATTGCGGGCACCATCCCGAGCAATGACGGATTTTCGAAGCACGCGACCGACCCCAAAAACGCAATTCACTCGAGAGTATACATCTCGCGAACCAATGCCAGATCTGCAGCCCTCGCCTGCAATTCAACCTACCACTTCGCTGCGGCGTCCGACTGTTTCCGGTCTGGGCAATGAGAATCATCTACTCTTTCGAGACAACAGCCGGCGCTACGGCCTTGAACGTCAGAGCTCGCCGGCACGCGAAAAGCAGTACTCGGGGGATGTTGCCCCTAGAGCACAGTACAATACGAACAGGAACTCTATCAGCGGCATTTCGGGGCTCGGTCGCACTGTGAGCCTGAGCCGGAGAGCACGAGGTACTAGCGCTGGCGAGTGAGCGTCGCGCAGTATACGCATTGATACAATATTGATGATTGTGACGTTATATACCCATTTCACCCTTCGGCGCCCATGCGCGAAAAGGCGAACTCCGCCGAGTAGATGTTAAAACTGCAATCGCAATGGTCCTTCAGACTTTTGACAGCGCATGGCGTGTTGAGAGCAGAGCAGAGCAGATAACCCACATGTTTGCATCTCGATCTTCTTTCTTGTCAACTATCGCGAGTGAGGAGGATAGGCGGGGTAGCCACCGTCTGATACGGGATCTCGTTATTTGTGGGATTAGGATAAGGCTTCTACGAAGCATTTTCACGATTGTATTACTTATTTTAGCATAGGCATGGAGTTTTAACGTTTGTATCATTGTGAGGAAAAGAAGAACATGGGTCTTGCCTTAGGACTAAGTAGCATTTGCTTGCAGCGATACAAGAATGCGAAATTGAGCGTTATAGCGTGCAACAAGTTTTGTTGAAGTTTGGGATGGTGACGAGAATGACTGTGGAGCCTAGGACGTTACCGACTTGACAGGATTGAGAGAAGTGTTCAAGCGTCTTGCTACAAATGTCAACATAGTCCAATACATCCTTCGAGCTGTCGTATGTTCATCTACTACACCACTCACGTTCGCCGAGATTTGTATACGCCTAGAGCGACGCACGTCTTCCCTCCGGTAGCAGTACTCGAAAATGTATTCTCGAGCAAACAACACCATCTCCAACTTTTTCAACTCGAAGACATATCCCTTCAGTGGACGGCGGTGATGGACACTTCCTTCAGCGCGCTCGTGAACGCGTTCCAAAACTATACCAACGCGACAAACACAGGATGATGATAATCAAACAGCTTTTGACTGCACCATTGTCCTTCGAAGTACTAGTGGATACACACGCCGTGGTCGGGCCGTTGATCAGGTGGACTTGACTGAAGAAGAGTGTCACAATGTTCAATAAGCGTGGTTCTCAGTGTCTGGAAAACAAAGCCCCCCAAGATTTGTGTAGACGACGGCATTGAACCAATGTCAACGCCTTTCCAACCCATCGCGTCCGTGTTCAACTTCGGGGCGAGGTCCTCGCGAGACTTGCTTTTCTCTCCCGAGCGCGAGGATATGGAGAGACCGACCCGCATCCTTCATGCGATACGCGAGGTCAACAGGAACCAAAGACTTTCCCCGCAGGCGTCAGTCGACGGTAGCACGATCGAGACAAGCTCATTCAGAATCGATCTTGATCAACTTCTCAGGGACACCAAGAGGCTGCTTTTGCCTATTTCAACTTCGATGAAATCAATGATCCACACTCAAGAACGGGAGGCCTGGTTGCCCCGAAACTCAAACCTGCCATTATAACGCGGCGTTTTGGCCTCATCCGAGAGCAGCATGAGCACGAAGCGATGATAGCATCAGATTATGGGGGACTGGGGACCGTTGGCCCACGAGGCCATCACTTCAGAACCTTCATGACCAAACATACGATGATCTTCGCAGAATCGTCCTCTCAATCTCCAAAGAGCTGTGAAGTTTGCCAGCACGGTTCAGCAGCTGCAGAACATTGAGTCCGGGGGTCTACGGACTCGGGGGCTGTCTGGCGTCGGAATTGTCCTGTGCCTGCGTTGATTGCTACTTCAACAACGCCAAGCCAGCTCATACAGTCATGAAAAGGAAAGCAAAACGTGGTCGTTCCCGAGACCGTATGGTGGAACCGATACACTCGAACATTATCAAAACGACGTAATATGAACGTCCAAGCCGGGTCCGCACAGGTGCATTCGAGGACCAGTGTCTTCTACGTGGGGCTGTTGCATTTGAGGACGAAATCAGGGCCGTCGAGAAATTGGCACGGTAGCGCACATGTCCAGCGTGCAGGAGAACCAAGGCGCCGGCCTATCTTCTTACAAGTAGCATTTAAAAGAAATCTTTGTCCTGTTTTCGTTCTCAGATAATGTACGATATGAAGCTCGCCATGTGTTGTCGACGTCCAGTTTTAGTAACAGTAGGAGATCCTGATGGACCAATTGCAAGCTAGTGGCACTGTCCCCGCCATTCCATGCAACATAGCTTCCACGCTCTTCCACCCCCACGACACTCTACGCACGCCACCAACAAGCCAATGTAAGACAGCATGCATTCCGGGCCGAGCAGGGATGAATACGACGAAAGCCAAGAGTAATTGCTGGACGTGTAAAGGTAAGTGGGCACATGTGCCGGTATCCATGACTTTTTATCGCCGCCCGCATGGATCGACCTCGCAGGAAAAAGCTGGGGTAGAGGCGACCATCTTTTTGGATGAATATGCTTGTGTCGACAAAGACGCTCTTCTCAGCACGTATAGTGCTGTAGTATCGCTACTAAATCGAGAGTCCAGATCGTAAAATCGGCTGCGACAAATCACTTCCTCGTTGCACCAATTGTACCAAGGGCCATCGAGTATGCAAAGGCTACGGCTTGAAGCTTTCATGGCCAGACAAATTTGATGGGAGGAGGAAGCAGAAAAGATATCAAGCAGTACCCGAGGGATCGGCGACGAGCTATGTGAATGAAAACGGAAGGTTTACGTTCTTGAACAGTACGTTCAAAGACTTGCAGGGGGGGAGAGTAGATTTGCAGGACTTGGTGGGGCCTGTGCCTAGGAGCTGGGGTTTTTCGCCGATTGGGGAGGGCGAGGGGACGTTGTTGACTTATTGTAGGTTGTTCAGTGCGCTATTTTCACGACTGGTCGAGAATTGGGCTTATGATTCGGATATAGATGAATCGGTCTTATCGCGCATGATCACCACCATCGACGATAGCACCAATGGTTTCCGCTTGGAGCTCATCCCCATAGCTATATCCTCGTCCGATGCATCATCTAGAGGTTTACTCGAAGCAACGCTAGCACTGTCATCCTTCCATCTCGGACAGCAAAAAGAGGCGCTCATGCACAAGGTGAAAGCTATCAAGTACCTCTCGACATCGATTCAAGGAGATAATGCGAACCGGATTGCGCAGTTTTCTGCGTGTATGATGCTGTGCGTTTATAGCGTATGTGCAACACTGATCTCACTGGAACTGTTCTTACTCGAGGACAGGTTTTTGATGCATCCGACACTACTTGGAGTGTACATCTCCAAGGTGCGAAAAGCTTGTCGCAGTCGTTCTCCCAGCAGGAGCGGACTATGCCGGGTCTAGCTTTCCTGGGATCATGGTTGGAGTATCATGATACTTTCTCGGCATATAGTCATGCATGCCAGGCGCCGGTACAACGGCTGGAAGACGTAGCTCTCCCGGAGAGCAACGCGACCAACCGAAAGGTGACCAGTCTTGACGAGCCATTCGAAGACTGATGTTGACCTAGACTAGATCGTTGGACTCCTCGGCTGCTCAACCGAGCTTATCCGCCTCATATCTTGCATCAATCAGCTGCGCGTCCTGATGGCTCCTGCGATACGGGCAAGTCTGGCACCACAGGACCACAGGATTGCAGATCTCGCCCATCTCATCCACAGACGCCTCCTCACTCTCCGCCAAGAAATCCACATCCAGACAGGAGAATTAGCAGGTACCACATGCCATACCCGCATCACCTTCACCGCCGAACTATACCGCATTGCCGCACTCCTCTATCTCCACCATACCGGCCCCCCTGGTACAGTATCCGATATGGAGGCATGCAGCCACGTCAAAGACGGCTTTACGGCACTGGACCAGATGGATATCTGCAGCAGCCCATGGCCGCTCTTCATCATCGCTACTTCCGTGACAGACGACCGCGACCGCATCAAAATCATGGGCTTTATCGTAGATGGTGCGAGGAAACGGCAGATTGGTAATTATGCGGTTATTGCGAATTTGGTGGAGGCTGTTTGGAAGCAGCAGGACTTGGCGGCGGATGAGAAGGGAGAGAGGAGGGTGGACTGGAGGGATGTTATCTATGAGGATAGGGGTATGCCTTCTTTTATTTAATAGAGGTTGGTCAGGCTGCAGTAGTCGTTGCGAGTTAGGTTCTTCTATCAGATTGCAGTAGCTGGACGTGCCGACTTGGCGGAGAAGGCTAGTCAGCGATAATAATATGGGTGTGGTGAGTCGGAAATGACCCCATGGCCAAGATGGAAAGGTGCACTGCTCCACAACAACGAGGCCATGGCGCAAAACCTTGTCGCAGTGCTGTGGAGAAAGGAGCGTGTTTGGTGAGAGCTGGTGGGAGGTGCAGCGAGGAGATGAGCGCGCGCTCAAGCGTGCATTAGCTCGGAGCCGCAATGCAGATCAACGGGCATCAATTTGCGTCGAGCAGAGGCGTGGGGTCCGCTGGCTTCCGAACGTGCGGTGGATCCGTGTCCGCACGGGAAGCGTTTGATGCGCCGCATCCGTTGAAGGGCGAAATTTTGAAAGCGATTCTGCGCTAAGGTTGTGTTGGTGAAGGTGGACGACAGAGGCCGAGTAGCAGCCGGTGAAGCGCAACTAGACCTTGTTGGCAGCGTGGTTGGCGGCGTGCGGTGATGGGTGCCTGGCCTGTGGTATCGCGTGCTGCACGGCGGGCCTCCAGCATCGGACTGCGCTGACGCGTCGGGATGGGGCAGGCGGCCATGCAGATTCCAGCGACATATCCAAGTCAACCGCGCAGGTTGCAGTGTCTGCGCGACGCGTGCAGCGATGGGATGCGAGGGGATGCGATGGGATGCGATGGGAAGGGCCGGGCACGTGCAGACGAAGTCGTCTTGCTGGCGATGGGATGGTTCACGTTTTAGTGAGGCGGTGATGGATGCAGCCTAGCGCAGAAAAGACGGCAGCGCAGTGACCATGGCGGTTGCGACGCGACAACCTCACGGCGCGCGGTGCAGCGGCATCTGCAACAGTGCAGCGCCTCTCACGGGTGCGCCCGATTGCATCGCAGCAGCCGCCGCCTCTCTCTGGACCGCAGAGGGCTGCGCGGCCGGCGCGATGCTGCTGCCGTCGTTGCCTCTGCACAGTTTTGCTGCTCACCCTGAAACGGCCCGTGCGCAGCGCCAAGGACCGTCCGTCGCTTGAGCCAAAGCCCAATTATAAAGAATAGCATTCTCATACATACCCGCCGCGCCCCCATCAGTGCTCCGACCCAGAATCCCCGGGGCCTTCTTCACCGCCTTCGTCAACATTCTGCCGCCTGCAGCCGCCACGTGACCCCACACGCGCACTCCCCAACTGCGCCTGTCACGGACCCAGCAGCACACCCCAATGGCTCGCTATTGCGCGTCACTCTGTAATCTATAATATCGCCTGGCTGCACGTCTCCGGGCCGACGCATCACCGCCAGCATGAGGTTTGTCGAGCGCATGCATCCTTTGATGAACCAGGCCCGCTAACGCTGCATAGTGGTACGAGATTGGACCGCCTCGTAACGTAAGTACCACACACCACCTGCCATCGCTCACGTGCACCCGCGCTGACCTCTCCCCAGGCTCCTCGAAACTGGCAGCACCCCTTTAATCCGAAATACCGCCGCGGACCAGCTGGCCGACGTCCAAAAACAGCATCCCGATGAGTTGTTCAACCTACTAACCCGTGTCATCCCCTACCTGCGGTCCAGGAGCTGGGACACGCGCGTTGCGGCTGCCAAGGCTGTTGGAGGCATCGTTGCCAACGCCGAAAAGTTTGACCCCAATGCAGACGACGAGCCCCCCAAAGAAGAGGTCAAGTCGGAATCCAACGGCCACGTGAAGCCCGAGGACAGCAATGGCGCCGCCAAAAAGGAGGAAGACGGCGAGGGCAGCCCGTCGCCACCAGCCGACACCCTCGACCTCACCACCCTCGATCTGGGCTCCATTCTCAAGTGGGGCAAGCAGCTGCTCGGGAGTGCCGGCAAGGAGTACGACTTCAAGCTGGCGTCCATGGACCCTGCAGCCCGCCTAGCACATCAGAAGAAAACCCTCAGCAAACGTCTTGGTCTTGGCGGCGAGTACATGGACGACGACCTTGTTGCCGACATCGATCTAGTCCCGCAGAATTCAGGGGCACGAACACCGGCGATGCACCGCATCGATACCACGGTGTCGCGATCTGACAGTATAGCCTCCACGACAGGTGCCTCACCGCCACGCACAGGTACCCCGAACGGTGACCAGTCCGTCCTCAGCAAGCGCCAGCTCAACTCGCTAAAGCGGAAGGCGAAGAAAGAACATAACGGCAGGGCCAGCAAGGTCCAGATCGTTGACCTAGGGCCGGCCGCACGCAAGAGCTCGCAAGATACTCCCCAGACTCCGGCTGTATCACAGCCCCATGCCATCAAGCTCGAACCCAAGGAAGAGAACGGCGACGACGGTGTTGGTGATTATTTCTCTCTGGAGCGCAAGGGCGGCGACGACACCCAACAGTTCGTCAAAGAATTCAAGGGTGCCCCCATCCCCGACAAGTCCGAATTCCAAACGGAAGCCGAAGAGGAGGGTCTGGAATGGCCCTTTGAGCGAGTGTCCGAGTATCTCGCTATCGAGCTTTTTGATCACGCGTGGGAGGTGCGACATGGCGCTGCAATGGGCCTCCGAGAGATCCTCCGCGTGCACGGCGGTGGCGGTGGACGAGTCAAGGGCAAGACTCGCGCTCAGAACGATGAACTTAATCAGCGGTGGCTGAACGACGTAGCGTGTCGGATATGCTGCGTCTTCATGCTTGATCGCTTCGCCGACTATACATCCGACAATGCTGTCGCGCCTATACGAGAGACCGCCGGCCAAACGCTCGGTGCATTACTACAGCATTTGTCACGCGACAACGTGTTTGCTACCTTTAGCGTCCTACAGCGCCTGATATTGCAACAGGATGCTGCCGGCGCGCACTGGCAGGTCTGCCAAGGAGGAATGATCGGCCTGCGATATCTTGTGGCTGTGCGGAACGACCTTTTGCTTGAGGAGGGCGTGCTTATGGACGGCGTCCTTGCGGCTGTCATCAAGGGCCTCGGCGATAACGACGACGATGTCCGCGCCATCAGCGCTGCAACGCTCATTCCTGTCGCTAAAGAATTTGTCGAGATGCGACCCGAAAAGCTACAGGAGCTCATGAACCAGGTCTGGGCCTGTCTGTCCAGCTTGCAAGATGATCTAAGCGCGAGTACCGGCTTCATCATGGACTTGTTAGCCAAGCTCTGCAGCTTCCCACAGGTCCTCACGGCCATGCAGGCAAATGCCCAAACGGACGACTCGCAATCGTTCCACGAACTGGTACCACGTCTTTTCCCATTTCTTCGACACACCATCACCAGCGTACGCGCTGCTGTTCTCCGGGCTCTGGTTACTTTTCTCAACATCCAGGACGTCGAAACGGACGGATGGATCGACAGCAAAGCGCTGCAACTCATCTTTCAAAACATCCTTCTCGAGCGCAATGAAGGAGTTCTAAAGCTCTCGCTTCAGCTTTGGAACGCCGTCCTTGACTCTCTCGGCAGCAGTCAGCTTCCTACGCACCTAGACCCCATTCTTGGATCCGTCATTCCTCTTGCCCTTACGCCTATTGGTGTCCGACGCCACCCAATACCGATGGATCTATCACTTCTCATCCGGCCATCCGGACAAGTGTTCGGACCGCCCCCCAATCTGCAGCCTTCGCGAAGATCGTCGCCCCCTGCCAATGGAGAATCCACGGCGAAGAGACGCAAGAAGTCGCGTGTTGGAAAAGATGACACGCCAACTCCATCGTCTTCTCCATCTCATAACGTAGATGGCCCCATGATCAGTGGTGATCTTGAGCTCGTAGGCTCGGAGGTCATGGTGCGCTCCAGAATATCAGCGGCACAAGCCCTCGGGAAGGCTATGGCTCTCTGGCCTGAGCCATCCAGGCATCAGACCTTCAAGACTAAGTTGCTACCGTCCCTCTCGTCTTCTCACTCCACGACCCAATTGACGGCCGCAATGGTCATCGAAGAGTTCGGCAAATCGCTGACCGCCAAGGATGCGCTTGCGGAGTCGTTCGCCCAAGCGCTTCTCCCCATCGTCGAAGGAGATAGACCCAGTGCATACGAAGACCTCGTTCCGAAGCTGCAAATCGTACGGACCCAGTGCACTGCTTTACTCAACGTCTTCCGCGATGGCCACGTTCAAAACTTGCCTAACATCGCCGTGGTCGTGCAAGGCGATCCTGCTGCCAGTCAATACGCCTTTTCCACCGCAGACGCTGAAAAGATCATTACCGTACACTTTGAAAAGCTCAAGAAGGCGATGACGCCGGCCGCGCGCATGGTGGCTTCTTCCAACCTGGACATCACCAAGGCAGAAGTGGAACACACTTTGCAAGAAGCCAGAGACATCAAGGAAGAGCGAGATGTTCGCATCAAGGCTGCTGCTGCTGGAGCTCTTATCTCGCTGAACAGCCCGCCCAAGAAGCCGTCGCTACCGATCAAGGCCATGATGGACAGCGTCAAGAAGGAAGAAAATGTTGAGTTACAGAAGCGCTCCGCCGCAGCAGTGGCTGGTTATGTTTTCCATCTTGTCAATGGCAATCGGACTGCTGTCGTCAATAAGGTTGTTGGCAACCTCGTCAAGTTCTACTGCATGGAAACAGCCGAAACTCCAGAATTCCACGGCCATGCCACCGTCGAAACTGGTATCCTCACCTTGAAGAAGGATGAGGATATCCGAGACCATCCAGATGCCGCCAAGTTCGCCGAAGAGTCCAAGGCAGCACGAATCACCAAGCGGGGTGCTCGCGAGGGTCTCGAACACATTGTCCAGAAGTTTGGTTCCGAGGTGTTCGAAAAAGTGCCGATTTTGAAGACCCTGATCGCGTCGCCTATCCGGAAAGCCTTCACCGACGACGACTTGCCTTCTGAAATAGCGGATGCGGACGGTGTCTTTGGGCAAGAGGTTGTGGATGGCCTGTCCACATTGCGAGCGTTGGTAGGAAGCCTGCACCCCGACGTCCGTCCGCTTGTCAAGGAACTCCTTCCTCTTGTCGCGAAGGCTCTGCAGTCCAAGCTGTACGTTCTTCGCTACGCCGCCGCAAAATGCTTCGCCACAATCTGCAGCGTAATGTCGGTGGACGGCATCACCATGCTCGTCGAGAACGTCCTACCGTCGATCAACAATTCTAGCAACGTTCATGCGCGGCAGGGAGCCATCGAGTGCATCTACCATTTGATCCATATCATGGAGGACAGCATCTTACCATACGTCATCTTCTTGATCACTCCAGTCCTCGGTAGAATGAGTGATTCAGACAACGATGTTCGCTTGCTCGCTACTACCAGCTTCGCTACACTCGTCAAGCTCGTCCCGCTTGAAGCCGGCATTCCTGATCCGCCTGGCTTGCCTGAATCACTACTCAAAGGACGAGAGAAGGAGCGCAAGTTCGTAGCCCAGATGCTAGATGCTAAAAAGGTCGAGCCTTTCGAGATCCCGGTCGGCATCAAGGCAACTCTTCGCTCTTACCAACAGGACGGCGTCAACTGGCTGGCCTTCCTCAACCGGTACAACCTGCACGGCATCCTCTGCGACGACATGGGCCTTGGAAAAACCTTGCAAACACTTTGTATGGTTGCAAGTGATCACCACATGCGCGCAGAAGAGTATGCAAAGACGCAGGATCCCAACTGTCGACGGATGCCGTCACTCATCGTCTGCCCACCTACCTTGTCCGGCCATTGGCAACAGGAAATCAAACAATACGCGCCGTTCCTTTCGTGTGTCGCGTATGTTGGCTCGCCGCCAATTCGCAGCCAGCACAGGACTCAGCTCGACAAGGTTGACATTGTCATTACGTCGTACGATATTTGCCGCAACGATAACGATGTTTTAAAGCCTTTCAACTGGAACTACGTCGTGCTTGACGAAGGTCATCTGATCAAGAACTCCAGGTCCAAGACGAGCCAGGCAGTCAAGAACTTTCAGTCAAATCACCGTCTCATTCTCTCTGGCACTCCTATCCAGAACAACGTGCTCGAATTGTGGTCCCTCTTCGACTTCCTCATGCCTGGCTTCCTTGGCTCAGAAAAGGTGTTCCAGGAGCGCTTTGCCAAACCCATCGCGGCCTCGCGCTTTGCCAAATCATCCTCCAAAGAACAGGAACGCGGTGCTCTTGCTATCGAAGCTCTGCACAAGCAAGTCTTGCCTTTCCTCCTTCGACGCCTCAAGGAAGAAGTTCTCGATGATCTCCC
>Ga0247740_1001328_pt1 | contig 10677 bp, 9 predicted proteins | sample UWRJL148409B2_FD_180942 | JGI IMG/M metagenome (GOLD analysis project Ga0247740, IMG submission 180942) | Plant litter microbial communities from Arlington Agricultural Research Station in Wisconsin, United States - UWRJ-L148-409B-2 | ecosystem: Environmental > Terrestrial > Plant litter >...
CAAAGTGCCCACGAAGGCGGCGCTGATGATGTGCTCGGCCATGCGCCGCGAGCGCATGCTGCTCGTGGAGACTTTGGTGCGCGCGGATTGAATCGAGTGGAGCACGCTTGCCGGTGCATCGAGCGAAAGCGCCGAGATCGATTCCATCACCTCGCGGGGCGGGGGGCTCGGGACGTAGTGAGAGCCGCCGAGTGGCTCGCGGCGCGTGATCGGCAGTTCTTCTTCACTGGGGGGCTCGGAGCGCGGTTTTTTGGCGGCGGTCGCACGTGCCATGTCCAAGAGCTCACGGCCGCGGTCCGCGCCCGTTGGGAACAAGCGCCCGAGCCACTCGGCGACGTCCGTCGCGTGCACCGAAGTTCCAGAGTTGGTCAGGTATTGTTCGAGCGCCCGCGACAGCTCGCGCGCGGAGCCGTAGCGGTGGCTGCGATTGCGCTCCAGCGCGCGCATCACGATGCGGTCGAGCGCCGAGCTCACGCGCGGGTTGTACTTGGACGGCGGCTCGATGGGTTGCGACAAGACCTCCATCACCGCTTCGCCCTCACTCGAGGCGTTGAACAGCTTGCGCGCGGTGAGCATCTCCCACATCACGACGCCCAGGCCCCAAATGTCGACGCCTTGGTCTAGCGGGAAGCGTTGCAGTTGCTCGGGCGCCATGTAGCTCAGCGTGCCTTTCAAACGCTGTCCGTGCGTATGGTGCATGCGCTTGCGCGCACGGGCGATACCGAAGTCCGTCACGCGCACGGTGCCGTCGTACAGCACGAACAAGTTTTGCGGATTGACGTCACGGTGGATGATGTCCAGATTGCGTCCGTCGCTGTCGCACAAGGAGTGCGCCGCGTGCAGGCCCTCCGCCAAGTTGGCGACGACGCGCGCGACGATTTTCGGGAAGCGCGCCTCGCTCAGGAATTTCTCGCCCGCGCAGGCCAGCACCTTGGACAGCGGCTCGCCATTCAAGAACTCCATCGCGATGTAGTAGCTCTGGTCGGCGTGGCCGAAGTCGAACACGCTGCACACGAAGGGGTGATTCACCTGGGCCGCGATGCGCGCCTCGTCGATGAACATCTCGTAGAACTCTTTGTCTTGCGCCAAGTGCGGGTGGATGCGCTTGACGGCCGCGAACTTCTCGAAGCCCGCGACGCCGCGATTGATGCCGAGGTGCACGGTGGCCATCCCGCCCGAGGCGATCTCACAGACGAGCTTGAACTGACCCGATTGGTCCTGCGCCGGCGCGGGGAACAGATGCGAGAGCGGGCTCGCAGCCGCTGCCATCGGGGCCGCCTTCATGCGGGACATCGATTCCACGAGTCGCTTCGACGTCGGTTCGGCGACGGTCGAGTCGAACAGTGGGGGAGTGGATCGGAAGTCCTTGCGTGAGCTTTGAGCCATGCCCCTCGTACTGCAACCGCGATGCCAGCGCGTTCGCTCCCTGTTTCTAAGGACTTTCGCGGCGCGGGGCGAGCTCGGTGCAACTTCACGCACTCGCACCGTGCAAGCCTCTGCTCAATGCGGAGTCTGAGTGGGCCCTTCCGCGGTGGCGACTTCGGATGACGCGGCCAACGCGAGTTTGTGCCGGCTCACATTGTCGCCGTCGTCGGCGCGGAGGCGACGGAATACCACCGTGGAGGCGACGGTGAGCGCACCGAGCAGCAGAAACGCGCGGTGCACGCCGCTCATCATCTGCGATGCATCACTGTGAAAACGATTGGGGATGAACAGCGCGGTCGTCAATGAGGCGGCCGCCACGCCGAAGCTAGCCGACATCTGCTGCAGGGTGCTGGCAATGGTGCTCGCCATGCTCGTGTCGCCCTCGCTCACGTCCGCATAGACCAGGGTATTCATGCTGGTGAACTGCATCGAAGACAGAAAGCCGAAGGCCATCGCTTGTAGGCAGATCAGCCACACCGGAGTGTGCTGGTTCACGGTCGCGAACACTGCAATCAACACGCCGAGTAGCACCGTGTTCGTGACCAGCACGCGGCGGTAGCCGAAACGCGTCAGGATCTTCGGCATCGTCATCTTCATCGCCAAAGCGGTGACCGATTGCGGCAAGATCAATAGGCCTGATTGAATCGGCGTGAAGCCCAAGCCAACCTGATACAAAAGCGGGAGCAAAAAGGGCATGCCGCCGATGCCCAAACGCGTGACGAAGCTGCCGGTCAGCGCGGCGCGCAGCGTGCGAATGCGCAGCAAGCCCAGGCGTAGCAGCGGGTGGGCAGAACGAGTTGCATGGACGCCGTATGCGGCCAGCAGCGCCGCGGCCAGGAGGGCCAGCGCCGAAACTTCCACCGTGCCCAAGGTGTGTTCACCGAATACTTCGAGCACGTACGAGAGCAAGCCCACGCCGCCGCCGAACAGCACGAGCCCGATCCAATCCAGGCGTGCGGTGTGACTCGCGCGGAAGTCGGGTAAGTGACGATAGACGAGAAACAAGCCGAGCAGGCCAATCGGCAGATTGACGAAGAAGATCATACGCCAATGCAAAAAGCCGACGATCAGGCCGCCCGCGAGCGGGCCGAGCATGGGCCCGATCAGCGCCGGTACGGCCACGAAGCTCATGGCGCGAACGAGTTCGGTCTTGGGAAACGCATGCACCATCGTCAGCCGCCCCACGGGCACCATCATCGCGCCCCCGCAGCCTTGCAAGATGCGGCACGCGACGAGCAAGCGCAGGTCGCTGGAAACGCCGCACAGCACGGAGCCGAGCGTGAACAAGCCGATGGCGAACGCGAACACCTTGCGCGTGCCGAAGCGATCGGCGACCCAACCACTCACCGGAATGAATACGGCGAGGCTGAGCGTGTAGCTCGTGAGGACCGACTTCATGCTCAGCGGCGCGACGCCCAGCGCACTCGCCATCGCGGGCAAGGCCGTGTTCAAGATCGTCGTGTCCAGCGACTCCATGAAGAATGCCACCGCGACCAAGTACGGCAGCATGCGCAGGACTGCGGGCGACGGAGTCGGCTGAGACATACGCGCTCAGCTTAGAACATTTGTCGCGTCGGCTGGCTCAGTCGCTCCCGATGCGGCGATAGGCCCAAGGCGCCATATCCAAGTGAAAGTGGCTGAGATGGGCCGGATCCGGGGGGCCTATCACGCCACGGAACAGATCGCGATCGCTCAGCGCTTGCCGGAGCAACGCAAAGAAGCGCTGATGGAACTCGCTGACGGCCGTGGCTCGCGCCGGCGCCACGTAATCGCGAAACACGGTGACGGTGAACGCAGCCCTCAGCCGCGCGGGCAGCTCCGGGCTCGCTCCTTTGCCCCCCGACTCGAGCGCGGGAAAGTAGAATCCCGTCACATCGATGGCGTTGCCGAGCGCGTGTTCGCTGAGCCGCTGAGTTCGGTCCGCGACTTCACGGCAGGCGTAGGTTCCGGCGTGGAGCAGCCGCTTAGGCGCGCGTCCATATACCTGCTGCCCGATTTGCACCAACCGCTCTTCGAAGCGTTCGAGCCGGGGCGCGAAGGCCGGCGCGACGGGGCTTGGCGGTTCGAGCGTCAGCCACATGCCGCGATAGCGAACGAGCGACTCGGGGTGGCAACGCGGTCCACTCGCGGGCGGAGTCCGAGCGACCGAGTCGAGGGCATATGGGTCGCGGCTCAGCTGACGGAAGTCCGCGAGTGTGCAGCTCGAAGCAAGGACGGCTAGCAACACCGACCCAATTGCCCACGACAGAACCGCCCCACCCAACCCGAGCTTCATAGTTCAGGGTAGCCTGAGTTCTCTGCTGCGACACTGACGAGTTCGAAGGCAATGGTTCGTTGGGCACCGTCTCGGGAACGGTTGTTGCTGTAGACCAAGCATGACGATTCGAGCGCCAGGCCCCGGAAATGGTTCGATCGATCCGCCCCCCCTCAACCCGGATCCGAGTCCGGAGGAGCCGAACGCGCCCGAACCAGTTCGTGATCCGCCGGTAAATCCGCGCGATCCCAACGATCCGCCGCTGCCTCCCGGCCCAGAGCCGGCGGTGCCCGAAGACCCGGGAGCGCCCGACGAGTCGATCCCCGACGGCCCCGATCCGTCTCCGCTCAACGCTTAGCAGCGTAGCAATTCGTCTCTGTGATGCGCCGTGTGGGCGGTTCACTACGCCGCCCACCGTATGCATTCTGCTACCGAGAGTCAGGGAAACGGGACCAGCTTCACCGGCTTCAACACCGGGGGCCGCTGGATCGGCGTGGCATTCACCCAGTACGGGTCGGTATTGAACGTCAGGTTGTCGAAGGAACCGTAAACCGCCGGCGAGTTGTTGAAGTGCTGCGACGAGAGACGCACGTACTTGATGCTCGCATTCGGGTCGTCGATGCGCAGCGTCTGCCATTGCCCAAAGCCCGCGGAGCCATACGCAGGGTAGTACACCGTGGAGCCAATCTTGTTGCCCGCCGCGTCGTACGCCTCGAGCCAAGGCCTCGCGACCGGCGTACCCAAGTACTCTGCCGGCAAGACGCCTAGTACATCGACGCTCACGAAGCTGCGCGGGAGAGTGAACTCTGCGCGGACCGCGCCATAGCGGGAGTCGAAGAGCGGCACGAAGGGGCTTTGGAACAAGCTCACGCCGTTGCCCGCCCGTCCGGGGCTCCGGGCAAAAGCGTGCGCGCTCGAGCAGACGATGCAAGTGAAGGTCACGCCGAGGCTGGTGTACGTCGCGTCCACCGTCGTCCCGTTCGCGATTGGCGCGCCGGTCGGATCGGTGTCGAAGTCGATCACCGTGGGCACCGGGTTCGCGACGTACCACATCAAGGGTTCTGACGCGGAGTTGGTCTGCTCATCGCTCGCGTTTCCAGTATCGAGCGGTGCAACGCAAGCGCCGAGGGGGAGCGAAGCGAGCAAGGTGAGCAGGAGCGCGTGTTTCATGAACGGGTGCCTTTCTAGGGGTGGAGCGCCGGGAGGAGCTGGCGTCGACGTTGTGAATGTCCCCATTGCAGCCCGCGTGCCGCGCTCGAGAAGTAAGGAAATCCCGCAATTTTTGGCGTCGTGTGCCGTACGCGCCACCGATCCAGCGCGGCGACCATGGGACTGTCCCATGGGACAGTGTGTGACGGCGGCTTCAGCGCTCGATGCCGTACAACTCGAGCCAGCGATAGATTTGCCGTCGATCTTTGCCGTAGTGCTTGGAGGTCGCGCGCACATTGCGGCCCGTACCCTCGTACACCGCCAAAAATTCCTCGCGGCTCGGGCGATCGAGCACGGGTTCGCTCGAATGCGCCGGGCTCGGCTGCTCGCTCTCCGAAACAGGCGGAGCGGTGTGCGCTGGCGTGTCGGCGCGCGCGGGCGGAACACTGCCGAGTTCAGGCATCACGGTCGCCAACACACGTCGACCGATCACCTGAGGTTCGAGCGCCAGTACTCGATGAATGAGCCTATCCAGCCCGCGCAGATTCTCCGGCCAGTGATGCAGTAGCAGCGCTTCGGCGGCGTCGGGCATGATTTGGAGGGGCGCCCGCGGCGAACCGCGCGAGGCCGCGAGCGCTGCCGCAAGACAGTCGAGCCACCAGAAGATATCCTCGCGGCGAGCGCGCAAGGCGGGCAAGCGCACCTCGAAGAACGACAAGCGAGCATACAAATCGCGACGAAACGCGCCGCGCTCGACGTCATCACTGAGCTCGCGATTCGTCGCAGCCACGACTCGCACGTTCACGCGCGTCGCATTCATGCTGCCGAGCGGGCGGATCTCGCCCTCTTGCAGCACGCGCAGCAACTTGGCTTGCAGCTCGAGTTGCAACTCGCCAATTTCATCCAGAAAGAGCGTGCCGCCGTCCGCGGCCGCAAACAGCCCTCGATGCGACGCCGCCGCCCCCGTGAACGAGCCGCGCTCGTGCCCGAATAGCTGCGAATGCGCGAGCTCGCGTGAGAGCTCCGCGCAGCTGAACTTCACGTACGGCCCTGGGCGCGCGCTCAGCCGGTGGATCTCGGCCGCGACCCGCTCTTTGCCAGTGCCCGTTTCGCCCAAAATCAGCGCGGGCGCGTGAGCTGTCCCCGCGCGCTGCAGCTCATCACGCGCGCGGATCACTGCGGGCGCCATGCCTGGCAAGGCGGGTGTCCACGCGGCGCCGGGCACGGGTCGTTCATCCACCACCGCCAGCACGCTGCCGATGCGCACGACACTCTGGGCCAGGAGCGGCATGGGCGTCGTCAACGGTGAGCCGCCAACGCGGGTGCCGTTGCTGCTACCCAAATCTTCGAGCACCGGCACGCCGAACGCATTGCGGACCAGACAATGGCGTCGCGACACCGTGGGGTGCGAAAGCACGGAAAACGGCGCGCTGTTGGGCGGCTCTGACCCGGGCGAGAGCGAACCCTCGCGACCGATCACCAAGCCGGGCACGAGCTCGATGACCTGCCCCGCCAGCTCGGGTGGATGAACGACGTACAGCGCCAAGCGAGCTCCCGGGAGGCTCGATTGGGGAGCCTCCGGAGAAGTACGCGCGTGGGGATCGTGACTCATCGCAATCGCGGTCGACTTTTGCCGTGAGTCCCACGGAGGTCAAGGCAGCGCGACCGAGCGCCTCGAAAGAAGCGGCCGAAGTCTGACGACGCGCTATCAAATTCGTAACGCGCTGATGTAAAGTTGATCCTATGGGTCGATGCGCGCGTGGGTTGCTTGGGTGGTCGCTGGTCTTCGCCCTGGGTGTTTCTCTAGTAAGCGTCGCGCACGCGGACGAACCCGGGGTCGCGTCGAGTGCGTGGCCGGCGGAGGGTGACGCGGCAGAGGCGCCCGAAGCGCCGGATCAACCTCGCTATCATCCGGTGCACGGACCGAGCCGAGTGTCACTCGGGCACGAGCTCACCCTCGACTTGCCCGACGGCTTCTTGCTCTTGGAGAAGAAAGACGCCGACGAAATGATGCGCCGCTCCGGCAACCAAGACGATCCGTCGCTGTTGGCCGTCGTTCTCAAGCCCGACTCCTCGTGGCTGGTCACCGTGTCCTATGACGGTGAAGGCTACGTCAAAGACGAGGAAGGTGAGAAGCTCGACGCCGATGCGATCCTCGAGGCAATCACCGAGGGCACGGAAGAAGGCAACAAGTACCGAGCCGAGCACGGCTTCAAGCCGATTCACGTCGACGGCTGGTCCGAGCCGCCGCGCTACGATCGCATGTCGCATCACCTCGTCTGGGCCGTGCGCGGCAGTGACGCAGACGGCACTTCCATCAACTACAATACGCGCGTTTTGGGCCGCCGGGGTTACGCCTCGCTCAACTTGATCGACGCTCCCGAAAAGCTCGCCGAGTCGAAGCCGGAAGTAGCAACCCTGCTCGGCGTCACGCGCTTCGAAAGCGGCGCCCGCTACGAAGACTTCGACGCCAAGAACGACAAAGTCGCCGAGTACGGCCTCGCCGCGCTGGTCGCGGGCGGTGCCGGTGCGGCGGCCCTCAAGTTGGCCAAGGTCGGCCTGCTCGCAAAGTTCGGCGGCAAACTGCTGGCCTTGTTGATTGCCGGCAAGAAGGTCGTCGTCGGCGCGCTGATCGCTCTCGGCGCGGGTCTCAAGAAGTTATTCGCCAAGAAAGAGCCCCGCACGAACAGCGAAGAATCTTGACTCAGCTCGGGTGTCGTCGGCGCAGCCCAACAGGAGAAAAGGAACCATGAGCGTGCTTGCCAGTTGGCGGACCTTGGCGGTGGCTGTTTTGGTGGGTACCGGGTGCGCTTCGAGCCACCGTCCCGAGACCTTCGCCGATCCGTGTCAGACCGACGCGGAGTGTCGGGCGCCTTTCCAGTGCATCAACTCGGTTCTCGACAGGGGTTCTCCGCCCCAGCTCGCGTGCACTCGAGCGTGCGGCACAGACTCGGATTGCCCTGATTGGGAAGATGAAGACGACTGCGACCAAGACTTCCGAAACTCCCGGTGCATCGACTCGGTGTGCGTGCTCATTGCGTGCGAAGGGTAAGGGCCGCGCGAACGCTCACGAAGGTCCTGATTCAGCTCGGGTGCAGCAAGCGCTGCGAGAAGTACATGCCGGCCGCGAGGAAGCCGCACAGCCCGAAGTAGTGGAACGCCATGTTGAGTCGCTCGCTGGGCGTTACCTCTTCATCGCCCGGGGCAGGTCCGCTCTTGCCGAACAAACTGGGCAAGGACAACAGCCCGATCAACAGCAGTTGCGGCGAGTGAGTCCAAGCGAACATCGCGACTAGGACCACCGCGCCAATGATCCACATCTTTCGCGAGAACAGCTTCACCACGCGCCCCCCGTCGAGAAACCCGAACGGCGTGAGGTTGAATAGATTCAGGAAGAAGCCCGCGTGCGCCAACGCCAGGAAGAGCGGAGACTTGGTGACGAAAAATAAACCGCAGGCGACGACCGCCGCGGCCGCGCCCGCAATCGGACCCGCAATCGCAACCTCTGCTTCGACCAGCGGCGTGCGCGGCTGATCCTTCATCGAAATCAACGCGCCGAAAAATGGGATGAACACCGGCGCACCCGCCGCCAACCCGTGCCGACGCATGGCGTAGCCGTGACCGAGTTCGTGGATCAGGATCATCAGCACGAACCCAACTGCGAAGGGCACCCCCATGCTCCAGGCGTACAGCGCCATGGTGATCAGCATCGTGCTGCTAGTGATGAGGACCTTTGCGAATGGCAGCGCCTTCAGCCCGATCAGCAAGAATTTGAACTTGCTCAGCGCAAACATTGCCAGCGCGGCGATGGTCATCCAAGGGCCGCGCGGCTTCTTGGGCGGCGCAGGATCGTGTTTTTGTTCCGCGTCGGCGATTGCGGGTCGGTACTGACCCTCCCCGAGCTGCGAGTCGTCGGCCATCCCCGAGTCTAACCCATCCGCCGCCGCAGCGCTCTTCGCCCTCAGAACCGGCCCGTCGCGAGCAGGCCGCCCGAATTGTTGGACTTTTTCCGCTCTGGAACCAGTTCCAGAGAAACTCTGGACGCGGCCAGGTCTGCGCGGTAACGCAGTGGAGTGGCAGGCAATCGCGGGACGATATTGGGGCTAGTGATCGGCGGCATTTCACTCGCATGCTCCTCGCCGGAGCGGGAGTTTGGCAGCCATTCAGCGGCGGGCAGCGCAGGTGATGGCGGTAACGTCGAAAACGGCGGTAACGTCGAGAACGGCGGTAACGGCGGTGCATCGGCGAGCGTCGCGGGCTCAGGTCAGTCGCGCGCTGGCGCTGACTCGATGGGCGGCGCTCCGGCTCAGACCCACTGCGCCGAAGACGAATACGACGACCGCACCGCCTGTCAAAAATTGACCATTTGTGGCGCGGGTCAGTTCGAGCAAACGCCGCCTCGGGCCACGAAAGACCGAATTTGCAGCGGGTGCGCCGCCGGCACATTCTCCACCACGGAAAATGCCACTGTCTGCCAGGCTTGGCGAACGTGCGCGGCGGGCGAAACGCAGTCGATGGCGGGCACGGCCAAGACCGATGTGGTGTGCGTGGACGAGTCCGGCTGCAGTACGGCCAAAGATCGCGCGTGCACCAGCGAGTGCCCTTGCGCGAGCGGCGAGGGCGTGTGCACGTCGAACGCGCAGTGTGCGAGCGGAGCCACGTGCGTCAGCGGCAGCGGCATCAAAGTCGGGCGCGCCGCCGACACTTGCCTCGCGACCCACTGCACCAACGACAAGCAAGACAGCGGCGAGACCAGCGTCGACTGCGGCGGGGAGTGCGGTTGCCGCGCCACCTTCGAGATCGTGCAAATCAAAGGCATCCCCTCCGGATTGACGTTCGTCGAGGTGAACGCCATGAGCCGCGACGGCAAGCGCTTGGCGGGTGCGCTCGGAAGCGATCAGACGTCGTTTGCTGCCACGGTCGCCTTCGACGGCACGGTTACCCAGCTCGAGTCCTACGGCAAGGGCGCGCAAATCCAAGCCGTCAACGCCGACGGTAACTCGATGGTCGGCTTGCTGCTCTGTGGCAACCCGCCCTCTTGCTCCATGTTCGGTGGCGTCGTGGTGCAGTGGGTGGGCAGCGCCGCACCCGCGGTGCTCGCCCTCGACGGAACCGTGCGCGGGATCTCGAGCAGCGGCTCGATCATGGCCGGAGACTTTTACGATGACGACATCCAAGGCCAGAGCGGCTTCCTTTTCAACGGCACGCAGCGGATCTTCATCCCCGAATTCGGATCGGTCACCGGCGTCACCCCGGACGGCAAGTACGTAGCTGGCGTCTTGCAAAGCGGCGTACAGGGCGGGCTCTGGTTCGCGCAAACCAAGGCCATGACCAAAATCGGCGCGGCGAACTGGACGAGTGTCTCGCTCGAAGCGGTCAACGGCACCGACCCCGCCGTGGTGGGCGTTGGCTACGGCGCGGGCGATTCGATCACCGGCTTTCGGTGGAAGGGCGGCATCCTCAGCGAGCTGGGCTTGCTCGCTGGCGGTGAGTACACCCACCCCAGTGCGATTTCCGCGGACGGCAACACGGTGGTCGGAATAACCGGCACGAACAGCTTTCAGCAGGCGTTCATCTGGACCGAGAAAGACAAGCTTCGCCCCATCGTCGACGAATTGCGCGCACGCGGGCTCGAGCCGAGCGTCGACTTTCAACTCACCCACGCGCAGTTCGTCTCCGACGACGGCAAGGTCATCGTCGGCACGAACTACGAGAAGCCGGCGAACTTTTGGCGGGTGATTCTCGAGTGAACAATAATGGCCGGTCTCCGAAGCGAGACCTCGAAAACGTGTAGTTTACGGACATGCGACTTTCTCTCGGTAGCCTCACCTATGCCGAGGCGAAGGGCG
>Ga0247740_1001329_pt1 | contig 10677 bp, 9 predicted proteins | sample UWRJL148409B2_FD_180942 | JGI IMG/M metagenome (GOLD analysis project Ga0247740, IMG submission 180942) | Plant litter microbial communities from Arlington Agricultural Research Station in Wisconsin, United States - UWRJ-L148-409B-2 | ecosystem: Environmental > Terrestrial > Plant litter >...
GCGGTCCGACCTCCGAGTGATCATTCTTACCAATCTTGCATATCGGAAATGCTGCAGCCGTTTTGCACCCGCGCACCATGCTACCGCTTCCGCGGTACTCTCGCTTGGGCGGCACCCTCGCTTCCGGCATCAAACTTTCCCCTTTGAGCAAACACGCGAGCCTAACCCCTGCATCCACGCTTGGGTCCAAGAGTGTAGCCCCACCCAAGTTCCCCGTGTCAGCATGCGCGATAATCCTTCTAGGAGCTTTACTAGAACATTTGCTGCGTCCTTGATCACCAGTGGCCACTCGATTTACCTTCCTGTAAGGACTCAAGAACGTCACTCGACTTGGTACTGGCGTTCATTGGCATACAGAACTTGCTTGCCGCTATTGCCGTCATTTAAATCCGATGACGGGATGCCATTCAAGTGTGGGAAGTAAGACTTGTCAAACAGGTTTGTAGAAAAGGCAACCTGCTCGGGTTCATGGCTCCGCAGTTGTTAGTTGCCGGTGCAACAGGCTTTGATAGGTGGGGGTTGGTTCTCGGTAGAAGCTGTCTGCATCGCAAGAAGGGGCCGGGGGGATTTCATTGCAGCTACTTTACTTGGGCCGACAAGGCAGATTCAGCTGCTTAAAAGCCGCCCTCATGTATTGTATGGGTGCACAACTGTCCACTGACGCGGGCATCCGCGTCGTCTGATCCTTCTTTGCATATGGCCCGACGTGGGGAAGAACCCTAAACATAGCTCAAGGGCCGGTGCTGGATACATTGGCCGACCTCGGCACGACTGTCTGTCTGCAGTCTGAGTGGTGGATGGCAAACGCCACAAACGGTAGCGATTGCGAACCTTATCTTGGGTGCTCGATACGCCTCACAGATGCGCCGTGCGTCACCTATACGTGGTTGCCTACTGCATGATACCAAAATGGGGATACAATGGAATTCACCGCGAAGCGTTGGAAAAATTGGAGGCAAGGGTATTAGTTGTGCAGAGATGCTGTGATCGTGACCGCGACAAGGAAGCAACACAGCCCACCAACGGCGGGTCTCTCAATTCCCAATTCTAACGCCTAGTGTATGCAGCACCGCCATAACGCCATCCAAAGTCCACATGCGGACGCAAATCAATACTGGAAGGAAGACTGTCGCTGTATACCGTATCCCACAAAGTGAGACATGTCCTCCACATCTTGATACGAGGCGGAACCTGTGGCCCGTGAAACGGGCGAGCTTGTAGGCCCCCGCCCAGATCTCCCAGATGGACGGTTCGGGCTCGGGCTAAGCATTGCGGGCGCGCCGCCATAAACATCGTACGGGGGGGGAATTACCGGATCTGGAATATGGCCGTAGCCCGAGGGTGGCGGGAAGTGCATGATCGGCGGAGGACTCATAGATGTCGTGGTCCAGTCCCATGGCGGACTGTAATTGGTGGTTGCAATCTGCGGTTGCTGGGTGTGGACAAAACTCGACGGAGCGCGAATCGTACTGAATGAGTCCAGTGACGTCCAGTCGGAATACTGCTCGAATTCGACGGGCCAGGAGTGCTGGGTCTCGGGCGTAGATGTTTGGGTATGCGTGTGTTGAAAGTCGTCATTGATACTCGAGGTATACGACATATCGTCGTCGTCTGTGGTGGAGCTGGATGTGATGGGCTCAGGGCTACCTGCGGGCGGGGGCATTGCGATGCCGTGATTTTGATAGCGTCGGACGAGGACCGTGTAGCTTTGAAGATCAGTAGGGCCTTGGTGAGCAAAGCGAACGATGCATACCGATTTTTGATACAGTTCTTAGATCGTCCGATGAAGTGATGCCGCTGTATGTCTTTCCAATGTCGGCCCAGCTTGTGGACTGCTTCAATGAGAATCTTGTCCTGCTTTGTGTCAGTGGATTGTTGGTAGTTTTGTGAGGGGAAGACGCACCTCTACGTCGCACCATTCACTACGGTCCAGATCCGGATCTAAAGACTGCTGCCACCGTTTCGCGCATTCTGACGGGTTAGCACAGGTATAGCAAGCGTTCATAGTGTGGACTTACGATCTGCACTTCGTGATGCTACGATGTTGGCTACCAAGGTCCACCTAAGTCGTCGTATGAGCAATCGAGTCCGTGGACAGACGAATCGAGGGCATACCTTTGGCCGTACTGTTGGACACCTCTTGCAAGCTGGACATCTTCACTCTTAGACCACTGTCCTTTCTTCAAACCCCCAGCCACCGAGTTGTGCCATCTTTTGCGGCAATCTTTGTTTGTTCTCCCTGGGAGCTTTGCTGCGATTCTGCACCTGCATAGTATCAGCCAGCTATAGGAGAGTTGCGGGGGAAACTGGAGCAACATACCAGTCTTTGACTTCACCTCCCGACACTGTGCCAGTTGGTCAGCATATCTGTCTTGGGTAACAAAAGGGGCATGCGTGAGTAGAGGCTTTGGTCTTGCAGCCTCTTCACATTCCAGATGTTGGCAGCAAGAAAGGGGCACTTGTACGCACTCTGAGCTTCCACTTGCTCACGAAGTTTCTGATCCTCGTCCGTAGTCCATTTTTTTGGCTGACGTCCTATGGACTTTGTGGTCGACAACGACATGGTGGATCGTAGGTGGATGTGTTGGACTGTGCTGGTAAATTGGCGCCTGGTGTTCGCCTGGAGAGAGTGATTGGAAGTTGAACGGTTCTGTGGGGATGTGGAAGAAGATGCGACCGTGTGGGAGGAGTGATGAAGATGATATAAAGGACGAGGAGGTCAGAGGCATGGCAGTGCTTCAAGGCTAGGCCGAATGAAGAGGAGTCACTGACGTGGTAGGCATCAGGTCTGCGCGGAAGTAACTTGACCACCTCGGCGAAAATCGTTTCAACAGAATCACCGTGATTGGGCTCATACCGGTGTGGTAAGTCGACAGGGGCGCTCGCATGCAGGCACAACTGGTGGGCCGGTGCGGGATTTGCGCCTGCATTGGGGCTTCGCACTGTGGTAACAGCATACCGGCGGGTAGGGTAGCACGCTCTTTGACGACTAGTTCCCCATGTGGAAAAATGGCGGCATATCCCTGGTAGGGCTGTAGTGGCCTTTTCACCGCAATCCGTACCGTTATAAGCTTATTGCTCCACACGGCTCTGCTTACCTCGAGAGCAGGGATGTGGGTTCGACCCATCGCCGAATACGGGGAGGTGCGCGTGCATTGCTGGATCTGAGTGGCGCTAGAGCGCAGAGGGGATGCCGCCATTGCAGCGCGCAACAAGTGCCCGTACCGACAGCAAGGAATCGTCGACGACGACCACAAATGAACGAGGGGTAGTTCACTGTGAAGGATCAAGCCACGGCCTCGTATTGGCAGCAGGGGTAAATTGTGGCTCGGCTGGATGCCATGGCCTGAGGCATGGAAACGGCCAGCACAAGGCAACATGAGGTCCTCCTCTGACAACCGGCTGTCATTTTCAGCTCGTGGTAACGTGGTAACGGCTTGAGATCAAGCAGAGACGGAAATACAGTAGCTCGAACACGAAGCGGCTCATGGTGACCACACGGCCGCTGATTGACCAATGTGAGGCTTGGAGAAGGCCAGCTGCGTAAATGCTTGCTTCGAAGGGTGAGTCTCAGCCAGCCGGGAGAGACTTGGTAGGGTATGATGCCTGTTGTGGGCATATTTCGAAGTTTGAACATGGAAGCGTCGCCGATCAGATGTACTAGGATGCCGCGGGTTGTAACGGTCGACGAGAAGCGAACTCTGCATATGAAACGGCGGGGCTGAGCTGCAGAACAACGCCGCGCCAGCGAAGGCGCGAACTGTAGGCGACGGAACGAAAGCCCTGAGACTTGGGACGGTGTCTGTTGTAGTACATTGGCGTGAAACGGTCACGCACCGAGAGCCTCCTGGCCAAATGCTGTTAGCGTTGAGATCAAATACATGGTCCATTGTCAGTTGCGACAGAATAGAAAGCTTCACGCATGCGCTGTTGAGGGCTGTTAGACGGCGACTTGTCGAAAGCAAGTTTGTCCGGCGACGCCCACCGCTATTTGCTTTAACGCAGTGGTACCCAGGCGCGCAACGGGGCAAGCCTTCAGCTCAGGTCAGACCGCCTACAACTTCAACCGCTCCACATTATAGGAACCACACGCACGAGGAAGGCTTCGAGATCAAAAAAATCATTCGATTCTTGAAGGATGAACAGCCCGGTCGCTTCAGGGCTGGCCGAGAAAAATCTCCGCTTGGTTGCTCTTCCGTTACGGCGTACACTCAGATAGAGTTTGCATGCGTCCGACTGCTGACTTAGCGCAAAGACCGGCGCCCAAAATAGGAATGAGGTAATAGGTAGAGAGTTGCTTCCGAACGCGGAGAGCCGTGTTTTCTCGTACGTAGATGAATACCTCGATCCAGTCTTCTTCATACAGAACACTGAGCCTCACCAAGCAAGGCGCGCTCGCGCTCATGCTCATAAAATGATCTACGACCAGCGTTGAACATGGCCATCCGATCCGCCGCTACACGTGCCAAAATCTTGCCTCCCACCGTCAATCTGTCCCCGGGAATGCGAAGCTTCGTGCTCTGTAATCTTGACAGGCAGTGAAGGCTGCGTGATGGATGCAATCAACTGCAGGTCGGCTCCAAGAGTGTAATTTTGTCAGATGAATCTCCGAGGGCGAGGTGCTCAGGTCTTGCCCATGATGCGCTTCGCCTTCTCTAGCAACACGGTGCTCTCCCTCCCGAGCTTCCTCTGTCCATTCGGGCCGCCGCTTCTGGCTTTGGCCATAACCTTGCGAAATCGTTCTCTCTCGGCGATTTTCCCTGCGCGCTCTTTCTCGGCCTCCTCCCGCGCCTTCCTTCGCGCCTCTGCTTCTTCTTCGTTCTTGCGCGCATGCTCTGCCTCCTTCTTGAAGGGCTGTGAGCGCGGCGGTTTCTTCTTTCGGTCAGTGTGCGGGGCGTATCGCGGTACCGGCTCGGGTTCGGGCGACGGGTCCTCCAGCATCTTCACACGGTCTGGATGCGGGTCGAGGGTGGGTTCGGGCACAGGATCAGCGGGAGCCTCTGTGCTGGCATAGTCCTCTTCGCGGTCGTAGACGGATTTCAACGTCGTGTCCTCCTCTCGCGACTTCAGCTTGGCGTACTGCTTCTTCAGCTTCGCCTTGTGGATAAGGTCTTTCTTGATCTTGTCCACTGCACAAGGATTAGTAAAAAGTTGCGGACGAGGACTAAGCCGGGCGTACCTTTGCGCTTGTACGTGCCGTCGGGCAGATTCGCAGGCCCGACCCGAAAGCCAGTCTTTGGCTTTTTGACAGGCCGGGCTGCATCGTCGTCGCGGGCTCGTTTCGGAGCCATGGTGGTGCCGGAGGTGGTTCTGTCGTGCGGCGTGGACTGGGCGCGATCAAAAGTTTCGCGAAGATGTGCAAAGCTTGGCGGGCGGTGGGATGAGCTACCACCAGTCATTCACAGGCATTCCTCGCGACGCAGTGAATGTCACGGGGCACCACCGATGCCGAAACATCGCGGACCGCCCGGCTAGCGATACTAGAGCCATCTCATCCCGCGTGTGACCGGCCATCACGCGCCGTTGCGTTGGAGTCAGACGCCATGATGGGCCTGGTGCGGAGAGATGGTTTATCGGCCGCGATTAGCAGAGCTCCGCGCTTCGCTGCTGCTAATCGTCATCGTCCTTTCACGAGCTGCCGCGCCTCCGCAGCCTGCCAACAGCAGCTTCCACGCCTCCCCCCGTTTCGTCTCAAAACCGGGCATCGAGAGCCCGCACGCACGTTGACGATGCAAAGCTGGCAGTGGCGCCAGCGCACCACTCATTGACGCAGAGTCTGCTCTCCCGCCAGCACCTGATCCAAGTGTCCCCCCGCTTGTACCAGCCGACCTTCGCAGTGGTCACCACCTCACCACTCCACACCGCACAGCTCGCCGCCACACCCGACATACTCGCAACTCTCCGTCCCCATGCGTTCTTCTGCACCCTCCTGCCCTCATCATGCCCATCTTCCATGATCCTCACGACAGCCCGCCCCAGCGGCCGGCTTCCCGCCATTCGTCATCCAGCCGCGGTCAAAGAGCTTGGGAATCGGGGGACTGGCCGGAAAGAACACTGCTGGACAGTGCACCTTCTGCAGCGCTCGCCGACGAAAGTACCAGCCGAGAAGTCGACGCCGTCACTCTCAATCACGGCCGCAAGCCTACCATGTTCGACCGCGTGGAACTCATTGGACGGATAAAAAGAGCGAACAGCCCGTCGTGGCAGCATGTCGGTGTATGTCCATGTTCCTCTCTCTCCAGCCTTCGCACGATACTGGATACTGACCCGAGCACAGCACGGCCATGGCCGCTCCCACAACGCCAGTCCTGAGCCCAGACCCGCATCCCGAGACAGGCCAAAGACCCCAAAGACACCACACCGTACCTCCTCCCACGCTAGAGCCTCGCGATCTTCTACACCCGATCCGCTCCGAGACCATGCCTCGGCAGGTCTGGAAATAGAGCGTCCGCTCTCTGCGTTGCATTCAGGGGACTTCAGAGGAAAGGATCATGAGGCACAGTCTGCCACTCCGTCTTCATCTAGTGTCTCTCTGGCGACCTCGCCCGTAGTCCCATGGAACCAGTCCTTTCCGGCTGCCGCACGTCCACCGACCCGGGCTGGGTCGCCCTACGTCTTCCAAGAAGCTCTCAATTATAAATCGCAGCCGCCTACGCGGGCGAGGGCCATTTCGCAGTCATCGTTTTCCTCCTTCGTCTTTCTGCCTCCAACGAGCCCGCTGGTGCAGCAGTCGAACAACACGGACCTTGACTTTTCCTCTCGACCCGGCTCTAGACAACCATCTCGAAGTCCGGAAAGGGGTTCTCGACGGCATACATTCTCGCCTCAATCGTTCCAGACGTTCAAGTCGACTCAAATGGCATGGTCGGCATCAGGGACCCCAGCAGCTCGTCACCTGAGGAATGGAACGACGACACCATATCAAGCACATCAGCCAAGGCGGTCGCTTACATCCTTAAACCAGTCCCAACCACACTCCGATCCGCAAACGCCGTTTCTTGGCCCTCGGAGGCCGTCATTCTCCTCCGATGCCTCACCTTTACATCATGCGCCCATGGTGGGGTCTTACGAGGAATCGATCTTGCGAGGAAGAATGTCCACGACACCCTCACGGCCTTTAGATTTCATCGCTAAAATTGGCGTTTTGGGAAGGGGCCAGTGCAAGTCGAGCCTGAAATGTCCTCCCCATGTGACTGTCCCCTTCCCAGCTGTTTTCTACAGCTACAACTCCGGGAATGGTCGCATATCAGATGACTCACCGAGCCCCTATGTGGGACTCATAGACCTCGAAAATTCATTGTCACCACCTGAGGAAACTAGTGAGACAAGCAAGCGGAAACGCCGACCGATGGTTCCCAACCCAGAGCAGGTACATGTTAACCCAAGGGAGGATTTTGAAGATCAAGACTCTAGATACCGGCCTACGGGGGACATACGACGGAGAGAAAAGAAGAAAAGGAGGTCGACGTCGCCAAAAGCGCCTCCCGGCGGAAGCTATCGCATACCTCAGCAAGGCCAGCTGCAGATTGTCATTAAGAACCCGAACAAGACCGCCGTAAAGCTGTTTTTGGTCCCGTACGATCTCTCCGATATGGAACCTGGTCAGAAAACTTTCATCCGCCAGCGCAGCTATTCTGCGGGTCCCATCATCGACATGCCGCTTTCATCGCGAAAGAATCTGGGCACAGATCGCCCTGAAGCTGCGCTCAGCCATTCTGACGATCCAAACGACCGACCTATCCTGCGGTACCTAGTCCACCTGCATATGTGCTGTCCATCGAAAGGCAGATACTACCTTTACAAGAGTATCCGAGTGGTTTTCGCAAATCGTGTGCCTGACGGCAAGGAGAAACTCCGCAACGAGATCCAACTTCCGGAACCTCGGTACAGCCCCTATCGCCCAACGCGGGATATGCTCTCTACACCATCGTCATTAGCAGCACAGCTTACGGCCGAAAAGGCTCTCCGCCGACGCAGCGCGGGAGTCCCTGCATCGCAGCAATCATACAGCGCAAACTCGAGAACACATCCACCCCTACCGCCTCCCGCTGTCGAGTTCACTGGCGGACCCCCTCACTCTCATAGCTTCAGCTCTCCTGTATCCGCGCTTGAGCCAATTCCTTTCAACTTATCTCCTTTCCCTATTATACCATCTCGTCCGTTGTCTTTCGATGCCATGGATATCGACGAAGCGAGTCCGATCACCTCCCATCCAGCGTCCGATTCGTCGGTTGTGGGCAGCCCTGGAAGCGGAGTGTCGGCTTTTGAGAAGCTGACCAGAGGCGATATCGGCTATGGCGGCAACGCATTTAGCCCGCCTGCTTCTCCTGGTGCTGGACTGCTAGCGAGACGGCTGCGTGGACTTGATGTTTACCCTGGAGAGAGCGCAAATTCCGACTCCATTCTGTAAATACTCGACCTCTTCTATGTATGTTTCTTCTTGGGTACGCATGTACATTTGGGACGGATTCGGATAATACCCCGGCGTTTTCTAGAGGCATGCGCAAAAGCTTCACTTGCAATGTCATTGTGCTTGGATGGAAGGTCCGAGCAGTATCCAAATCTCTACTCCTGTTAGATATTCTTTATACTCGTATATAACCAGCAAGTCAAATACTTATCAATCTTACTGTAGCCTCTCCTACACCCATGTAATCATCCGTGTAGGGAAGTAGACGCACCGCCCCTATTATCATCGTTGAGTAATGAAGGCGATGCCGAGTCTCTGCTGGGCGAGACGTCAACCCTCAGAGTTTTGGAAAATAAGATCGTTGCTAGCCTTTACATATGTGGCAGAGGCCCGGCGTTTTAAACCTTGTACCCTCAATGCACCGCCGTTATGCCGCCAGATGCTCAATCTTCACGGCTGCTACCTCCTTTTCACCAGCCACATCGTACGCAGAGACCTGGCCGCCAACTGCGACTAATTACGGCACAGTATATGGGCGGAGGGCTGGATTACATGTTAAGTCCGGTATCTTGGTTTGCGTGCGAGGTTCGGGTGCTACCTCTTGCTTTCTGCCCGACGTTAGACTTTAGAATAATCCGTGGTGTTGACGAGTGCGAGTCTGACCTCGCGGTGGATGTGCCTGAGGTATGATCATTTTGTGTCGTTTGAAAATCAAAACGTGGTTTAGGATGATTCCCCTCACTTTTGGTGCTCACTTGTACTCTTCCCGTTATCTAGTACAGTTCCTCTTGACTTTGCTAGACCTTCTGATACAATCACAGCTTTCATTATACTCATCTATTGTATATAAACGATGCACATAGACATCGCAATCCACTACCGTATAATCCGTCTTAGCAGAAGTGAGAGCGCATATTTCGCACATGTTGCGAACCACTATGTATTCATTTATTTTGGATGTGCCTTTAGGATTTCATTCCTTGGGTTGCAAGATGAATCTGCAAGAAACACAGTAGTACTTGTATACAGTAAAAGACGAATCTGCACGAAATATAGTAGTACTTATACACAATGAAGGTGCTATATCTACGCCTCACATACGATGCTTGAACAATAAGAGATTCACACTATACAGTCGACGAGATGCTGTAGCATTGCGAACCACTATAGCAGCAAATCCAGTACTCTAGTACCGTGTATACTGCCAAAGGGAAACTCTACCAGGTTTCCCTATTACCCCGAGGAATGAACCTCAGCCGTCTATGGACATAGTCTTCGCACTGCTCGCATCTATTTCCTGGTAGCCGTCCGTCGTTGAGTCTCTGCTCCTGGCACACGCGTCACATCCTTGCGTTCAAACCATGCCTACTCTTTGATATCCGTACTCGTGTTCTCTCCCTTACCGCCCGGTGGCGGCGGAGACTTAGTCCCCGGTCCACCTCTCTTCTCCCAGTCCAGCCACGAGCCGCGGTACTCAGCCACGTTTTCGTACCTGCATGTATCCGTTAGCTATGTCCCAACCCGCAGGTACCATCCCCTCGCCCCTCCACAATCCATTTCCCCACCCTTCCCCTCCCCCCCAAACAAATCGAAAGATAGGAAATAACACATACCCAGCCTGCTTAGCCAACTGCGCAGCGGCACTACTCCTCACCCCAGCCTTACAAAAGAACACAACCTCCTTCTCCAAGCCCGGCTTCTGCCACCCAAAGCGGTCCTCAAAGTCCTCGGCGCTCAGCATGAGCGCATCCGGCTGCGACGAAATGGGTATGTTGAGCGCCGTGGGGATGCTGTTGGCGCTGAATTCCGAGGGCTCGCGCACGTCGATGAGGAGCGTCGTCGAGGACGGGTTCGAGACGAGGGAGAGGACCTGGTGGAGGGGGTGCGTGGTTAGTTGGGGAGTTGGTAGGTTGGAGGGAGGACTGAGGGAAACGTACGTCTTCGTACTGGTACGCTTTACTCCGCTTGTTCGATGGGAAGGTAGATGTGCAATTCCACCTCCGCGTCTGCTGCATGGCACTGGCGTAACTTCGTGCGCTTCTCGCGTTCAAACCCCGCGCCTGCTGCAATACTCTTGCGTGCGCGCATTGCGGAGCCAACCGGGAGGCTGCGGGAGCGTGAATTGATACCGCCTGCGCCGTGCGCCGCGCAAGGAACTGTACTGTTTGTTTCGATGCCATTGTTGGTGGATTCAGCCTTGCCGAGAGGTGTTGTTGTGGGGTTCGCAGCTCTCGAGACGGCTCGTCACTATCACGATAGCGGCCGGG
>Ga0247740_1001330_pt1 | contig 10672 bp, 6 predicted proteins | sample UWRJL148409B2_FD_180942 | JGI IMG/M metagenome (GOLD analysis project Ga0247740, IMG submission 180942) | Plant litter microbial communities from Arlington Agricultural Research Station in Wisconsin, United States - UWRJ-L148-409B-2 | ecosystem: Environmental > Terrestrial > Plant litter >...
GGGTCTAGATGTCCAGGTATCGCCTTCTTGGTCGGCGACGTCACGACCGACGTCATCTTTATCGTTGACGGAAGGTTTGGTCCTACCACAATTGAAGCGAAGTCAGCGTTTGTCTCATATAGCGCGTACATGAAATTCGTACCTCAGACGCCCACTGCGACGAATACTGCCCGTCGGTGGAGTGGCTAAGATATCGTCATCGGCGGCACTACGCTTGAGCGGTGTGACCGTCCCACTATCCGTCTTGCCATTTGCGCGAGTGCGAGCCATCAGCTTCGAATTGGACGTCTTTGTGACGGCGGTGGGTAGCGTGATGTTGGACGTGCCGACCCTGGTGAGATTGTTTGTGCCGAGCCCTCGACGGAGAAAGACCTCCCTATCACTGTGAAGCCAATCCACGTTCACCGGACCTCCAAGGTGATTCACCAGTTTCTCAAAGTCGTCAGGGAAGATCCAGGACTCTTCAGGATGCTGGATAGCGTACAGAACGCACTCGGTAAGATCGAGAGCGTCGCAGCCCGAAGGATGTCTCTTGACGTAAAGTGCGAGATCGCTAAACTCAAGAGGCTCGGCTGGGAGGTTTCGGGGGTTGTTCTTGTGTCCTGAGGGGTGAGTGTACATGGGAGTGCGAAACTCCCTCACGTCGAGGCTTATATCGTTCCATTCACCTTCACCCGCGCAGCACAGGACAGAGTGGTTACCTACCGACCAATTCTTGAAGCCTGCGCGCCTCATTGCGTGCTGCATCATCCTACACACCGAGTTTGCGTGGAACATGGTGTTTCCGCCGGGCTGATCTCGGAATTCGTTGATCATGGCGGCGAGAACGTTGGACTTGCCGCCGTTGTTGATGAATCGATCCACAACGTCTACCGACTTCAGCCAGTGTGGACAGTAGGCGATGATCTCAGCCGCGGTGAGGTTGCCGTTGGGAAAGGGAAGGTTCCATCCTGGACTACCTTTGCCAAAGGCATCGTCAACCTGCCGGTAGTTGCGGACCTTGGTCATGCTCGGCCTGCTCAGGATGAGTATTGACTCTCACTCTCATGCCAGGCCTTGACACAAAATACTCTTTCATTCGCACGCCGCACTCCTTACCTGAATGATTGTACAGCGTCTTTGTACGGAGAATTGTTACAAACAACGTTGCTCTTTTGATAGCGCAACAAAAGAACTGACAACTTTGAGGATGAACGGAGAGGGAAGCGGTTGTGATGAAGGAAGGTCGGCGCAGGTGTGACCAAAGGGAGGCAAAAAGGTGTGCGAGTTCGTCGAGCGCACTTTTTTTTGTTGTGATGATATGAGTTAGTGCGCTCATTCACCAGCCAGAGTAACTTTGGCTGCAGCCACGGGCCGTAGCCAGACGGTTGCTTGGGTGCCGAGGCCGTGGTGGTGAATGCAATACCCCACCCTCATCTTGTCTGAACGAACACGTACCGTCAAGCTCTCGGGACAGTATCTCCTACCATCTCCTGCTGCGCTCTCCAGTGCAAGCTTTTTCTTTCCCGCTCAAGTCGATGCTCCATCATGCCACGACAGCGACACACCGTAACCCAGTCGTGCTTTGGCTCAAATGGCCCCTCCAAGAATCTCAAATTCCCTACTTCCGCCAACATTACGGCCGTCGAGCTCTTGACCTTCTTTCCCAACTCCATCAAGTCAACAGACGTTGTCTACCGCTTCAGCTCCAATGGCGCAACCCGTAACGTCATCTGGATTATCATCAATACCTGTCGTCTACTAGAGAAGGATTTCAGCCAGAACAGTTGCGGCACTGCTGTATACAATGCGATGCGACGGGCAGGGTTCGATGGCTGGACGTTCAACATCCATGAAAAATGGCACGGACCGAGGAGAGCAACATGGAATGAGTCGAGCATAGATGTCGCCGGGTTTAGAACGCCGTGTGAAATCGGTGAAGGGGGCGAATTGGCGTCGGATTTTCCTTTCGCAGATTTGGCGGTCGGAGTCTGGCGGTTTCCTGTCGGTTCCGACGCGCTGGATTTGACAAGAATGGTGGAGTATTGCGTGGCGCATCCCGAGGAAAGGTGGAAATACCCCAGCGACTATGGGCGGTTGCTGGCTTTGATAGGTGGACCACACCAAGTAGAGATGGAGCATAGGGATCGGATGGCCTTTCACCGTTGGAAAGACGTAGTACCTCCACCGCAGCCTTCAATGGAATCAAGGCTCCTCCAAGGTGTCCACTCACCACAACCTTCAATGGAATCGAGGCTCCTCCAAGGTGTCCACTCACCACAAATCTTGAAGGAACGTAGCATGACCAGGGCAGATTTTTCGGTTCCGCAGCCTCAATCAGTCTTAGTCGTGAGCTCAATGCCACTATCGCCGACATCGAGCAGATCCAGCAAGAGCGTGCACTTCGACAACGAGGGGTTGACCCTGGAAGGCGACTGCTACGAGGCCATCGAAGTCGTAGAAGCACAGACCAACGAAGTTCGACTGCATAGTATAGCGTACTGGGTCGCGCCACCATCGTACACGCGAGACTCCACCTTAGACCTCATCGGCCACGATTTTGGAGAAGACGGCTTCGGCGCACCAAATGCATTCGAACCGTATGCGTTCTTCGGTCCGCGCGAAACCCCTCCTTTCCGACCTCTTCATCTCATTGGATCTCCAGAGCTCGACGATCTGAGCAACTGGGCTGAAAACTTGCGGTGGGCTGTGGAGCAGCGGATAACGTTTGGCGTGGCAGCTGAAGGCTGGGATGAGCGCCCGGAGCACATGTCCCGAATTGCGGAGGTGCGGGCTGGGCAGCGGTGGGTGTCGCAGGAATGGTTGGAGTCACGCCAGCAGACACACGCGCGGACGGCTCAATAAGATACGCAGGTGACGAGCTTCTGGTGCATGGGTCGACGGGTTCAGAATCGTGAGAAGCCTGGATGTCCCGATATCGCGACCTAGATAATCAGGTTGTATGAAGAGGGTGGGGAATGTCTTTTCTTCAATGTCGAATTGAAGGAAGGGATGCTGCAGCCTGCATCATCCTCACTTTTACGTTCGGGCAGTGCAGGCGCAGGTATGCAGCAAGCAGAGAATAAGTGCATGCAATGACCATCACCGGGAAATGTGGAATACAACATAGTGTATTTGCTGATGATAATGCGGTTGAAACATGATGTAATTGAATCCAGAGCTGACAATGAGTGATGAACGAGAGAAGCCTGAGGTGCAAACAGACTTTCCCCACGTTCCATCTTTGGCGCGCTGTCTATACCACTTTCGGATGGCGCCGGAAACGACATGCCCGAAGCTTTCGAAACTTTTCTCCAACACTCTCGCACGCACCAAACACATCCTCAAACATTCTGACAGATCGCAATGTTTCTGCTCTCCCGACTAACCAAGAACGTATCGCGATGGGTGTCATACTTTGGGATAGAGTTGCGCGCCGTGACGGGAAGAAGCGATTGCGACCTCTCCGGAACGCTTGGGATGTCTCGAATGATCCGCATGACTAGACCGAGAGAATAGAACGAGACAAGATATAACTGAGGCCGTCGTCTTCATCGCAGTAGCGTTTTTGCACAGCGCAAGCATTGCTCTCAGTAATTGCCTCCACCCAGTCAACACAAAATCAATTCACTACGATGCACTACCAAGCTCTTCATCTTCTTAATGCATTGACCTTCTTGACCATATCCATGACACCATCCACAATGGCCGCCGACATCGCCAACTCAACAGTCCCCGCAGAATGCCAAACTATCTGCTCACCTGTCGTTCAACTAGTCACCACCTGCAATGTCGACATGAGCAGCATGAAAAGGGCGGATACGAACATGGTCGGGGAAGGTAAAGACACGGAAACGCCCGACATGCCAATGAGACGACGTATGGATATCCGAGCTGAGGCAGACAAAGCACAAATGGACTGTATATGCAACAACAAGTCCTTCGACGTGGGAAACGTCATGGCTCTGTGCTCGAGCTGCATGGGTCAAAATGCTGGGACCGGCGAATCTTTCTCTAACTTCTTGTTTGCGAATGGTAAGTTGCGCCATCTCTGTCTGTTCATATAGCAATGATGGCTGACAGGAGTGTCCACAGACATGAACCGCATCATGAGCCGTTGTTCTTTCCCAGTAGCATCATACGCACCATCAGCAACGAGCATTCTATCCGGTGTTCAAGTTCAGGTCACCAAACCGGCGATAACGATGATGGCTGGCATGGATGCACAAGTGGGTGCGGCAGGGCGGGTGAATGTAGGAGCAGGCGCTTGGTGTGTGGGCATGGTGGTAGCAAGTCTAGGTCTGGGAGCGACACTTGTGGTTGGAATGCTGTAATGGATCTGCTTTACCGCATCGTCTGTAAGTTTCTGTCGCCATATTCTGTCATTAATACTGTACATACAATTGAACATTTATTCCGAAGTCATGTCATCCTTACGACGTTCCGTCGAACTAGCATTAATACTCATACTGCGTCCATCTCATGCTATAGATCATCGTCCCATTCAAACGTGAGCCGCCGCTACGCTAAGCCCCAAGCTGTTCCCAGTGCGTCCATGTCATACCTGTTTGCAAAGACCCATAGAAAAGATTCTCATACCATCCTTATCAATCTACTATAGACTCGCCCTTTCTACTCATTATCGGTCTCTCCGTTCGTCTGTTTCTTGCGCCAATCAGCGTCTAACAATACAAGCATATCCCGAACGTGCCAGTTACAGTGGATATACTCATCCGACCGCGCAATTCGCGCAGCCTCTGCTAGTAAGGTCAAGTCCAATACATCGTCAGCCTCTACACAGTTACGGAGAAGATCCGCGGGATCGTGGCCACGCATGTCTTCCTCGAACACCGTTGTGAATTGTACTGGATGCTCCGGCTGGTCGCAGTCCATTGCGATCATTTCGTCAAAAGAGTGTCTGGCGTGCTGCAGTTCTTCCCGGCAGGACATGACCGGCATTGCTTTGTCGACCGGAAGGTGAGGGGGCGCAGGCTGACCGAAGACATCCTCATACTCTCCGGCTGTCATCGTCATGTTCGCTCGTGCGGAGTCGGCCATTGGACCTGATGGATCCCAGAAGTCGGGGTCGTAGTTGCGGGCAGCAGTCATATCAACCACCGGTGTCTCTACTCCAGTATTCTGATGTTGCTGAGCAGTAACCCCAGGTTGAAGATTCCCAGTGGCCTGCACCATACCATACTCGGCGCCCGCTGCCTGAGTGCCAACCTGAGGCACAACACTAAGCATGCTCTGGACCACGTCGATGTGCTCTTGGGTCCACAACCAATCGAATCGCTCTTGATCAGGGCGCTGAGCGAAGAGAATGAGCCGATTCACCAGGCTTGCTTCATCACCCTGAACAACGGTGTGGCGCATCAAGCCATTGGCGATCGGCTGCGACTGCCATGCAGATGTGGGCTGCTCACGAACTGGGTCTTGTGAGGCCATCGAGGGAGCTGGAGGCGGGTTAGTATGCATCAGCCATCGTGAAGACTGATTCGACTCCTGTGTTGCTTGCGTGATTGGCTGCACCTGTAGATTAGCATGGAACATTTGCAGCTCTGACTGCGGAGAGGTATTATGCACCTGCGGTTTTGGACTCGGATTGGAGCCCCCAGTGACAGTCCGGACATGCTGCGAATCTGGGGCAGCGTACCCAACCTTCTCAAGCTTCGATTTCGGTGTCGTAGGTCGCTTCTTGTACTGGCGATCATAGCGCAAGGCTGCTTTAGAGTCTTGGTATTCGGGGGTGACAATTGTGCGACCAATGTAATCCAAGATGCTCGAGAGGTCCGTCGGAAAGATCCACTCGCGACCGTCTTCATTCGGATTGCCTATCGCGTACTCAATAGCGCGGGTCAAATCAGCCGCGTCGAATCCAGTCGGCACCTTCTTCACGCCTTTCAGCAAGTCTGAGAAGGGAACAGGATCCGGCGCCATTCCACCACCATGTTTTATGCGATCAGGTTGAAACCCAGCCATGTCTAAGCTACACACCCAATTTTTCGGTGGCTTGTGGCCCTTGCGCGACCAACTACCCTTCTGCTCCTTCGGACGCACTCGCCAGCCGGCTCCACGCATGGCGTCGAGGTATCCACCTGCAATACTAGTGATGGCTATGCCATCATTGGTGTGACGATGCGTATTGTGGATCTCGAAGTGGGTAGTGTTCTGCATACCGCCGTTGAGGAGGCGGGTGGCGATCCCTTTGCTTCGGCAGAGATGCGGGAGGAAGGTGATCAGTTCAACGGCCGTGAAAGAGAGTGGCTTGCCAAAGGTAAAGTCGGAGAAGACGTAGTCGTACAGTGGGAGCCTATGGATGGGCATCAGACCGGTCGTGTCTGCATTCTGTTTCTCGATGAAGGCCGTGATGTTGGGGAACTCCATGAGCACCGGATTAGGGTTCACAGGCTCAGAGTGGTCTGGTGGCGATTGCTGCTGTATCACGTACTCTGTAAGGAGTCGCACTAGCTCAGACTGGAATTCAGGTGTACGATGAGGTGTCGAAAAGCGGGAATTTTGTGGCGCTTGCTGAGTGAATTGAGGATGTATCTTATCATCCGCGGGCGCGAAGTGGTCCTTACCTCTAGACATGTGGTTCATGGCGGTGCGGGACGACTTGCGCCCATCAGCAATGCCAGAGTGCTGCCCCGAATAGGTACTGTAAGGTTTGACTGATGAAGCGTTGGGAGTGTTTACTGCGCGGTCAGTCCACTGCGATGAGTGTTCGCCATTCCCAGAGTTGTTCACCACGGTGTTGTGCCATTTATAAGAGCGTGGCACGGGTGCTGATGACATAGGAGAAGACCAAGGCGCTTCTTTGTCGTTGACTGGGGTGCTACGCTGCTGCTGATTGGTACACATTGATGAAGCTGAAAGGGTGTGGTACGCTGGAGCAATTGTTACTCGGTGCGTGTGATCTTTTCTTCGGGGCAGGACCTGATCTTATGTAGTTTGAGGAGTGCTGTGGCGGTGCTACATCGTGGGAGTTCAAGGTGTGATGAACAGTCAAGAGGGCGACGCTTTCACGGGGCTGTGGCTCGGACCACATCGATTTTGTGGACCTACAATGTGTATAGGGTGAAATTACTCTTTTTCTTGGAAATTTGGGATCGTTTCTATCACTTCTGAACAATGTACGTATGCCTGAGTCCAGCTCAAGAAGGAGTGGACAATATCCTTGCTATTCATCTTGCGAACTATGTAATCCCTCGACTCGGCCCATAGGAGAGTTTTCGTTTGCCAGTCGAAGGTAAGTCAAAAAGCTGCACCATATTCCAAATCGGCAATCACGTTCATGTCATCCCTGAACTTCAGATCAAATGCCCCAAATCTGTGCGCTACGAGCGAACACCAAATCCCCCTAGTAGACTCCCGGATAAGAATACAAGCCAGCTTCGGAGTTGAAAATAGCCTCAACCGTATCGTACCATCCATCCGTAGGAGGCAACACCCGCGGAAGTTGCTGCTGTGAAGGCCGATAATCCTGGGCTCGGGTTGCGTCGTGAAGCGCTCCAGGTCTCTGCAGCTGCTGAGCGGTCTCGAGTCGATGGAAGAAAAACGGGGAGCACTGCTCGCAAGACGATATACTTGGAGAAGGTGTTGGAATCTCCTGGCAATCACTCGCGTGAGTCGGATGTGTCTCTTCGGTAGGCGTATCGATCACGATTGGTGCTTGCTTAGATCCCAGGCGGTATAGACCGAATGGCGTCTCTTCCGCGGGTGATTCGATCAGAATTGGCGCCTGCTTGGATCCTACACTATAAAAAGCAGCAAGACCGGCATCTGCCTGCTGCTGTGCTTTCTTCCACCTCGCAAGTTGCGCTCTCGCTCCGTCCGGCATGTTGTAGCTATCTCCGTAGAAGCAAAGACAGGCATTCGAGGCATCATCCGTATGAGAATCCACATTTATCCGAGCTGGCTCGAGAAGCAGTCCCGTTCCTGCCATTGCTTTCCAATCTGAATGTTCGTGCTCTCGCTCGCTCTCGTCCCATTCAAGGTACCACTCGTTCAACATGCGCTTTCTTTCTGTCTTCTCCTGATTTGCTTTATCCTCCGAATTTTCGTGGTGCCGAGAGCCGGTGTTGTCATTATAGTGCTGGAATTGCACTTGCTGCTCTGCCGCAGTCCCTCTGCGCGAGGATCGTAAGAGGTGGTGCTCGAAAGTGCCGGTATTTGGTAGGCCCTGGAGGTGTATGACTTCATCTTGCTTGATCATGGCCTGCATGATGTCGTATTCGTACTCGCTAGGGTGTTGGGTGTAGAGGTATCGAGGCGTGTAATCGGAGTGTAAGCGTGTCGGCATCGTGAGTGATTGTGAGGTCCTTGATCTCAGTCCGAAAAGCTTACGACCAAGATAGAGACGGGGAATATCCGATTCTCTTCGTGATGAGCCTTTACGTGGATAGTAATGGTGTGTGATTTTCGTAAGTGTTGGTGACGAAAATTGGCCGCGATGAGGTTGGGGAAAGGGTTTGCTCGAGATCTGCGAACGCGGTAATCAGGCAAAGATATTGTGTAAATCCCGAGCGCGGTGGACAAGCGAAAAGTATACGTGATAAAGTGTTGCGGCCTATTGTGGCCCAGTGACTGGGAATTAGCGGCACTGCGACAATAGGCGATCCCGCAGGATTGAATGAGAACTCCCCACCTAGCCTGGAAGAAGCTCGTGCGCTTCTCGAGACATATTGTGTAGAGAAGTCATGGTTCGTATGTCTTGGCGAAGACATTGTCGATGTTGTTCTATTGTGGTGGTGAAACAATAGGAGTGACGTGAAGCGTAGGGCATGAGCCGAGTATAGTGGTCATGATTCCACATTCACCACGATTCTGAAAGTGAAGCAATGAGCAAGGTCCTGGGTTGATTACAATTACGTAAATTATACCCATTATTGCTCGTATCTCAATAATGGTACTGACGGATTGTTGGTGTTAGCTCTCTTTCACTGCACAGTGCAAACATACAGGTAACAAGCTGCACATCTACACACGGATCAAGTTTCTCAGTTCATTACTGCGACCGCCTTGAATATCTACACAAAGAAAATCGCCCCACCGGTGTACCTCGCAATGTACCATTCAAAGATGTCAATAGTACACTGAAGCTCGACGTTGAAAATCCGTTACAGCGTCTAAGCCATGAACCCATCCTCATCAGCGCCAAAGCGCACTAGTCCAAAATCCGTCACTCAACGCACCGCTCTAAGCCCCTTCCAGCTATTCTCTCACTCTTCATTCATCGTCATCGTTATCTTCGTGATCCGCATTCGCCTCCGACATCGCATCTGACTCCATCAAGTCCCCAAGATTAATCGGGTCATGGTCGTAATCCACCTCCGGTTTCTCCAAAAACCGCCCCGATCTCCGTATAACGTTCTGCTTTATGTTTTTCCGTGCTTGCGCATTCGCTCGAAGCGAGCCCTTGTATGCATCGTCTTCCGAGTCCGAGTCGATAGCCAAGGGCTGTGTACGGCGAACAGTATCCGGTGATTGAGTGCGATGCGGAAGACCGCGGGCTCGTTTCTGCGGCACGCCATTGCTCCCGTTCGCCTGAGACTCTTCATACTCCGACAACTGTGTCTCAGTCTCGTCCTCCGCCTCGTCATACGTCCGCTTGAGCAGCCTTCCCTTCGCATCGCGCTCGCGGCTAAACATCAGCTCCGTAGCTCGACGCGTATGCGGCGGCATCCAGCGCTCAAAAATTGCGCCATCCAGGTGCAGAGGAGTGACCTTTGCTGGCCCACCAAGATGATTAACTAGTTTTTGAAAGTCATCTGGGAAGTTCCATTCCTCGTGTTGATGCGCAGGATGCATATGGTACTGCACGCAGCGCGTAAGATCCAAAACATCCGTGATCTGCGGAAAAACCTTCACGTTTTTCGCAAGGTCTTTGAATGGGGTATTCAGCGGGGCCTTGGTGCGATCTTTGTGTGTCTGACGTGGTGTGCGGAAGCCTGCAATGGATATGTTGGAGGAGTTGTGGCCTGGTGGTGGTGTGTGGTTTCCTACTGCCCAGTGTGCGTACTGCGGCCCATCACGCTTTCGCATAGAGGCTTGCATCATCCGGAGGACGGAGCAAGATCCTATACCCTCATCACCCGTGTTGCGTAATAAGTTGATCATCTTTGCAACGGTGCCGGCGGAGCCACCGTTACTGACTGCTCGATCGATGACGTCGATTGATTTGAGCCATTGCGGGAGGAAGCAGATCAGCTCTGTGATGGTGATGTTGCACGGTTCGCGGGGGAACGGTAGGTTTTGCGACGGTGCGCCTTCGAGCTTGTTGTACTTTCCTGGAGTGCGAGGGGATCCTGAACGGCGCGATTTAGAGCGCCGTCTATCGGGAGCAGTCGGAGGTATAACTGGGGTCGATGCGGGCGGTGCATGTGCCTGACTGAAACTAGCTGTTTGCACTTGAGCTACCTGCATGCCAGACACGGTCGGGAAAGACTCATTTTCCCTAGGCATAGCGGGGACGAATGAACGCGTCGGTTGTGGCTGAAAGGGTCGAATCTGCGCATACTGCACGTGTGGTAACGCTGTGATGGGATCTTTGGCCATGTATGTGAAGGTGTCCGATGGAGGTGCTGTCTGCGCCTGAGCAGCCCATATCCGATTGACGACATCCAAAGGATGCTCAAAGCGTGGCATCGAGAAAGGTTGCTTGAACGCCACCCCCAGAAATACCGCTGAA
>Ga0247740_1001331_pt1 | contig 10659 bp, 10 predicted proteins | sample UWRJL148409B2_FD_180942 | JGI IMG/M metagenome (GOLD analysis project Ga0247740, IMG submission 180942) | Plant litter microbial communities from Arlington Agricultural Research Station in Wisconsin, United States - UWRJ-L148-409B-2 | ecosystem: Environmental > Terrestrial > Plant litter >...
CTTCCGCGGCGCAGTCTGGGAGGAGGTCATCATCCACCTCCCTCAGCACGTGCGCATGGTCTCGCTCAGTGCAACTGTCTCGAACGCCGAGGAGTTCGGCGACTGGCTCCAGGCCGTTCGCGGAGACACCGACGTCATCGTGTCCGAGGAGCGACCAGTGCCGCTCGAGCAGCACGTGCTCATCAAGGGGAGGCTGCTCGACCTGTTCGAGACCGCCACCGGGCTCGACCCGCTCGCCGACGGCGAGGTCGCGAAGATGACCAACCGTGTCAATCCGGAAGTGTCGCGGCTCACAGCATCCAGTTCTCGCAGCGCCTACGACCGCTCGCGCAACAGCAGCAAGCGCGGCGCCCGTCAGCAGCAGCAGCGCGGTGGCTGGGAGCAGGGCAAGCTCGACCGCTCCGAGGTAGCGGCGATGCTCGACGAACGCAACCTGCTGCCCGCGATCTTCTTCATCTTCAGCCGCATCGGGTGCGACTCGGCGGTGCGCCAGCTGCTCAAGGCCGGGGTCCGGGTCACGCAGAAGCACGAGCGCGAGGAGATCCGACGCATCGTCGAGGACCGCACCGCGATGCTCGCCGATGAGGACCTCGGCGCTCTCGGCTACTTCGAGTGGCTCGATGGACTCGAGAGGGGAATCGCGGCGCACCACGCTGGAATGATCCCGGCGTTCAAGGAGGTCGTGGAGGAGCTCTTCCAGCGAAAGCTGGTCAAGGTCGTTTTCGCGACAGAGACACTCGCGCTCGGCATCAACATGCCGGCCCGAACCGTCGTGCTCGAGAAGCTCGAGAAGTTCAACGGCGAGGCCCGCGTGCCGATCACGCCGGGGGAGTACACCCAGCTGACCGGGCGCGCCGGTCGCCGCGGCATCGACACCGAGGGCCACTCGGTCATCCAGTGGAGCGACGGACTCGAACCACAGGCCGTCGCGTCACTGGCGAGCCGCCGCACCTACCCGCTCAACTCGAGCTTCAAGCCGACCTACAACATGGCCGTCAACCTCATCGACCAGTTCGGTCGGGAGCGCACCCGCGAGATCCTCGAGTCGAGCTTCGCGCAGTTCCAAGCTGACCGCGCCGTTGTCGACCTCGCCCGCAAGGTGCGGCAGTACCAGGAGTCGCTCGACGGCTACGCAAAGTCGATGGAATGCCACCTCGGCGACTTCCGCGAGTACTCGTCGATCCGCCGGGAGCTGAGCGATCTCGAGCGCAAGGGTGCCGGCCGCGCCGATGTCGAGAGCCGCGGGCAGCGCGAGAAGCGCCAGCACCAGCTGACAGCGCTACGCCGCCGGCTCAAGCAGCATCCCTGCCACGACTGCCCGGATCGCGAGCAGCACGCCCGCTGGGGCGAGCGCTGGTGGAAGCTGAAGCGTGTCTCCGACCAGCTCACCGCCGATATCCGCAGTCGAACTGGCGCGGTAGCGCGCATCTTCGACAGGGTCACCGATGTGCTGATGACCCTCGGCTATCTCGAGACTGTCGACGAGGTTGTCTCCCTCGCTCCGTCTGGACGGATGCTGCGCCGCATCTACGGCGACCGCGACCTGCTCGTTGCCGAGTCGCTTCGGCTCGGTCTCTGGAACGATCTGGATGCCCCGGCCCTCGCCGCGATGGCTGCGGCCCTTGTCTACGAACCACGACGCGACGAGGGGCAGACCGACGAGCGCAACCTGCCGCACGGCCGTTTCCGTGAGGCCTTTGACGCAACCGGCGACCTCTGGAGCCGCCTCGACGACCTCGAGCGCGATAACCGCCTGCCGGGCACCCAGCCGCTCGCGACCGGGCTCTGCCTTGCCATGTACCAGTGGTCACGCGGTGGTCGCCTGATCAGCGTCCTCGCCGAGGCCGACCTCGCCGCTGGCGACTTCGTGCGCTGGACCAAGCAGACCATCGACCTGCTCGACCAGCTCTCCGTCGTCGCCGACAACCCCGTTGGGGCGACCGCCCGCAAAGCGCTCGACTCGATCCGACGCGGGATCGTGGCCTACTCGAGCGTCGCATGACGCGCCCGATCCTCCCGCTGTGGGGCGCCCTCCTGCTCGCCGCGGCCGCGGGGCCGGTGCTCGACGCCGGATTCCCCGACAAGAACTGGTGGCCGCTGACCTTCGTCGGCATCGGGCTCGTGCTGGTCACACTCATCGGCCGCCGGGCCGGGGCGTCCTTCCTGGTCGGCCTGGTTGCCGGCATCTCGTTCTACCTCGTGCACATCGGCTGGGCCACAGAGTTCCTCGGCAACGTGGTGCCGATGGCGGCCCTGGTGACCCTCGAGTCCCTGTTCTTCGCCGTCGGCGCTATCACCATCACGCTCGCCTACCGCTGGCTGCCCCTCTTCTGGCCAACAACCGTTGGCCGTGTCCTGTTGCTCCCCGTGGTCGTCTCCGGCCTCTGGACGGCCCGTGAGGCGCTTGTCAGCGTCTGGCCCTACGGCGGCTTCGCGTGGGGACGCGTCGCGCTCTCGCAGTCGGAGAGCCCGATCAACTCGCTGTTCCCGTGGCTCGGGGTATCCGGGGTCAGCTTTGTGATGGTCGCGTTTGTCGCCGTGGTGCTCGAAGTTGTGCGCGCGGGCCAGACGAAGCGACTTGTGCTCTCGACGGTGGCCGTCGGGGTCGCCGGCGTCATTCTCGCTGTACCCGGGTTTCCGCTGGCGATGGATGGCAGCATCCGGGTCGCTGCGGTGCAGGGCTCGGGGAAGGCCGCCTACCTCGACCAGCGAGAGTACGGTGACCTGCTGGACGCCCAGGTCGCTGCGACCCAGGCCATCGAGAACAAGGACGATGTCGATGTGGTGCTCTGGCCAGAGGGCGGTACCGACATCGATCCGACGGAGGAGCCGTACGCGGCATTCGTCTTCGACGCGATCGCCGACGAGTTCGACGCCCCCTTCATCTCTGGGGCTATCACCAGTGAGGGCGACACCACCTGGAACTCCTCGATCCTGTGGAAGGAGGGGGAGGGCGCGGTCGACAAGTACAACAAGCGCCACCCGGTGCCCTTCGGGGAGTACATCCCCGATCGCGCGTTCTGGCGTCCCTTTGCCCCCGACCTCATCGACCTCGTGCAGCGCGAGTACACGCCGGGGGTCACCGACTCGGTCTTCGACCTCGGTGACGTGATCGTCGGCGTCAACATCTGCTTCGACATCGTCGACGACCAGCTCATGACCGAGAGCGTCGAGGACGGCGCGCAGGTCATCTTCGCCCAGTCCAACAACGCCGACTTCGGCCGGACAGACGAGAGCGTGCAGCAGCTGGCCATCGCCCGCGTGCGCGCCCTCGAGCTCGGGCGCAGCGTTGTCAACATCTCAACCGTCGGCACGAGCGCCGTCATCCTGCCGGATGGCAGCACCCTGGACCAGCTCGAGTGGTACACGCCAGGCTCGATGGTGCAGGACGTACCGACAAGTTCGGCGATCACACCAGCAGTCGCTTTCGGTCGCCAGTTCGAATGGTTGGTGAGCGCATTCGCGCTGCTCGTGCTCGTGATGGGCGCAATTCTTGGGAGACGTCGTCGTGGCTGAACTACTGGTGGTCATTCCGACCTACAACGAGGCCGACAGCCTCGAGTCGGTGATCCGTCGCACGCACGCCTCCGTGCCCTACGCTGACGTGCTGATCGTCGACGATGCGAGCCCCGATGGAACGGGTCAGATCGCCGACCGACTTGCCGCCGAGTATGCGAACATCACCGTGCTTCACCGCCCGGGCAAGCAGGGACTCGGACGCGCGTATCTCGATGGCTTCGCCTACGCCTTTGCACGCGACTACGATTTTGTCGCCGAGATGGACGCAGACGGCTCGCACGACCCAGCTGAGCTGCCGGCGATGCTCACGCTTGCGCAGGACCACGCTGACCTGGTGATCGGCTCGCGGTGGGTACCCGGCGGGACGACCAAGAACTGGCCGCCGCATCGCCGCTTGATCTCGCGGAGCGGCAATCTCTACTCACGGATGGTCCTTGGCTCGAGCATCAAGGACATCACCGCGGGGTTCCGGGTCTATCGCACCGATCGCCTGCGCGAGCTCGGGAACCCTCCGGGGCAGTCACAGGGCTACTGCCTGCAGGTGGAGCTGGCCTGGCGTCTCGAGCGCGGCGGTGCTCGTGTGGTCGAGCACCCGATCGAGTTTGTCGAGCGCGAGACCGGTCGGTCCAAGATGACCGCCGGCATCATCACAGAAGCCCTCGTGCGAGTCACCGGGTGGGGACTCACGCGAGGGCTTCGTAGAAAAGCTGCCTGACAGTCTGGCGGTCAGGCGCCGATCTTCTGCTGGCCACGACGGGCACGCAGGTAGTCAAGGCGTTCCTGCAGCAGCTCCTCGAGCTCGGCGCGGGTGCGCCGTTCGAGCAGCATGTCCCAGTGGCTGCGAGGAATCTTGGCCTCGACAACAACCTGCTCTACGGGATCGCCGTCGGCGTCGAGGAGGAACCCCTCTTCGCCACTCTTCGGGGACTCCCAGGTCTGGGGGATCTCCGCGTCTGCGGCGAACACGACCTCAAAAGTCGTTCCATTCGCCGTGCGGTAAACACTTCTCTTTCGCGGACTGAACTCCACACCCTCTTCGCTCTGTAAGCTCTGGGTGCCCAGCCTCATGCCGCGCAAACTCCGGTCTGCCATTGTGTGGCCCCCTCCTGATCGCGATTCATTCAAAGTTATAAACCCACAGGCTGGGCAAAACCTTTCAATGCCCGCCGCGCTCGGCTCCATTCACAGCAAACCGTCAGCACCTATTCGGACCGAAGACCATGGTGGATTGGTCTGTCTACTGTCTTTCGGCGAGAACCTTCATGGCGAGGTCCGCGCGGTCGGTGACGAGCCCATCGACTCCGAGATCGAGCAGCCGGTGCATCGTTGCCTCGTCGTTGATCGTCCAGACGTGCACCTCGACACCGGCAGCATGCAGCCGGCGAATCATCGGGGGAGTGGTGATCTGCAGCCGACCGTAGTTCATGGGCACCTGCACGGCGTCCACGGTGCGCAGCACGTGCTTCAGCAACGGCGTGAGGCCCAGCTTGCCGGAGGCGAGCACCGCCGCGATCCGTGTCGCTCCGGCAGAGGTTGCGACCCCAGGCAGCTGTCGAACGGCCGCACGGCGTCGTGCCTCGCTGAACGAGGTCACGAGCACCCGATCGATGGCGTTCGCGGCGATGATCGCGTCGACAGTCGGCTGCACAGCATCCAGTGATTTGAGATCGATGTTGAATCGCGTCTCGGGGAAGGCATCGAGGGCCTCGGCGAGCGAGGGGAAGCCGTGGCCGTCACCGAGGTCGATGCGGGCGAGTTCGGCTGCTGTGAAGTCTCGCACCTCGCCCTCGCGCGCGGCCACGCGGGCGAGCGATGGGTCATGACTGATGATCGAGACGCCGTCGCTGCTGGCGTGCACGTCGGTCTCGCAGTATTCCGCACCGACGCCGAGGGCAGCGGCGAAGGAGAGAAGGGTGTTCTCGGTCGCACCGAGGCTGTGGGCCGTGACAGCGGCGAGGCCGCGGTGTGCAAACACTCGCGGCCTCGTCGGTTCAAAGAATTTCTTCACTGCTGGCTAGGGCGCTTTAGGCGTGCCCAGCCCCGCTGCAGCACCAGCGGCGCCGCCGACAAAGCCGGCAGTGATGCCCTTCAGCGCCTCGGTCAGCTCGGTCGGGATGATCCACAGCTTGTTGGACTCGCCCTCCGCGATCTTCGGCAGCATCTGCAGGTACTGGTACGCCAGCAGCTTGCTGTCGGGGTCTCCGGCGTGAATGGCGCTGAAGACAGTCTCGATGGCCTCGGCCTCACCCTGGGCGCGGAGCACCTGCGCCTTGGCATCACCCTCTGCCTCGAGGATCGCCGCCTGGCGCGAACCCTCGGCAGAGAGGATCGCGGCCTGCTTCGTTCCCTCAGCGGTGAGGATCTGCGCGCGCTTGTCCCGCTCGGCACGCATCTGCTTCTCCATCGAGTCCTGAATGGACACGGGCGGGTCGATCGCCTTGAGCTCGACCCGACCGACACGGATTCCCCATTTGCCCGTCGACTCGTCGAGCACGACGCGCAACTGCCCGTTGATGTTGTCGCGGCTGGTGAGGGCCTCCTCGAGGTTCAGCCCACCCACGACGTTACGAAGCGTGGTGGTCGTCAGCTGCTCTACAGCACCGAGGTAGTTCGCGATCTCGTACGTTGCCGCGCGGGCATCGGTGACCTGGAAGAAGACCACCGTGTCGATCGAGACGACGAGGTTGTCCTCGGTGATCACCGGCTGCGGCGGGAACGACACAACCTGCTCGCGCATATCGATGAGCGGGCGCACCCGATCGATGAACGGGACAAGGATGTTGAGCCCCGGCTGCAGCGTCTTGTGATACTTGCCGAGACGCTCGACCACGCCGGCCGTGGCCTGCGGGATGATGCGGATGGAGCGGAAGAGGATCGTCAGAACGAAGATCGCAACGATGATCGCGAGGATCACCAGCACGACCGTCCCGAATACTGCGCCGTCATTCATAGGGCTGTCCTTTCGATGGGTGCGACCACGGCGGTGGCACCGTCGATGGCCACAACGGCCACCGTGTCTCCGAGGGCGAGGGTGACCGCCGGCTCGGTAGTTCTGAGGGTCCAGGTCTCGCCATTGGCGAGCTTGACCTGGTCGGCGCCGCCCTTGTAGCCGGGCACGACGGTTCCGGTGAGTCCGATGAGGGCGTTGATGTTGCTCTTTGTTGGATCCTCACCCCTCCGGAGTGCACGCAGAAGTGGCGGCCGAACCAGGAAGATCAGGGCGATCGAGAGCACGCCGGCGATGACCAACTGGAAGAACCACGGGAGGCCTGCGAGTGAGGAGAGGAGGCCGCCGAGGCTGCCGACCGCGATCATCAGGAAGGTGAAATCAACGGTGAACACCTCGATGACAAGAAACACGAGTATGAGCCCTAGCCAGACGATCCAGGCGTATCCGGCAAGTTCTTCGAAGCTCATGAGCGGCACCTTCCGTGTGTCGGTTCACTAACCAAACTATCATCACGTTCGTGGGACTCGCCCGGGCACTTGATAGTCTCAGGGATCGTGAATAACCCACTTGAGCCTGGCCAGCTGGCCGGCAAGCGCATCCTCGTCACCGGCTCCTCCCGCGGCATTGGAGCTGACACCGTCGGCTACTTCGCCGAGGCTGGCGCGAAGGTGGTCGTCAACTTCCGCAACAAGGAGGCCCGGGCGTTGAAGCTCGTCGCCGCCATCGAGGAGAAGGGCGGAACGGCGATTGCCGTCGGCGCCGACCTCACGTCACCCGACGATGTCGCGACACTGTTCGAGACGATCACGCGAGAGTACGGCGGGCTCGACGTCCTCGTCCTGAATGCCTCCGGCGGCATGGAGAGCGGCATGGCTGCCGACTACGCCATGCAGCTGAACCGTGACGCGCAGACCAACCTGCTCACGGCCGCACTGCCGCTGCTCGAGCCGGGTTCGCGCGTTGTCTTCGTGACGAGCCACCAGGCGCACTTCATCAAGACCGTTGAGACGATGCCGGAGTACGTGCCGGTGGCGCTCAGCAAGCGCGCCGGTGAGGACGCCCTCCGCGACCGCATCCCCGAGCTCGCCGAGAAGGGCATCGACTTCGTCGTTGTCTCCGGCGACATGATCGAGGGCACCATTACGGCGACACTGCTCGAGCGTGCAAACCCCGGTGCGATCAGCTCGCGCAAAGAGGCGGCCGGCAAGCTCTACAACGTGAGCGAGTTCGCGGCAGAGGTCGCCGCCGCCGCCGTTCAGCCGATCCCGGAGAACCACACGCGGTATGTGGGAGATGTGACCGACTTTCTTGGTTAATCCCCACTATCGCCGTCCTACCTCTCGCGTCCTGCTCTTCGACCGCGAGAACAGGGTTCTGCTGTTCCTCACCAAGGCTCCGGATACCAGCGGTATCGCCCGCTGGCTCACGCCCGGTGGGGGAGTAGACCCGGGAGAGGACCACGCGCAGGCCGCCGTTCGCGAACTGTGGGAGGAGACCGGCCTCAGCGGCATCGAGCTCGGCGAGCCGGTCTGGTCGCACGATTTTGACGTCCAATGGGATGCTGCCGACCACGACTCCGGCCATGCAGAGTTCTACACTGCCGTTGTCGACAGTTTTGAGCCCTCGCAGGACGGCTGGACGGACGATGAGCGAGTGGATGTTCTCGAGCACCGCTGGTGGAGCCTGTCCGAACTGATCGCGACCACTGAGCCGTATGAACCTGCCGAGCTGATCGACCTCGTACGTCGCCAGCTCCCGTCCTGCTGAAAGGTCGAACCGATGTCTGACGAGACCACTCTCGCGAAGCTGCTCGACGAGGATCAGGCCTTTGTCTTCGAGTCATTCACTCAGGCAACGGCGTGGAGGGTCGGCTCGGCCGCTGTCGACATCATCACCGAGCGCGGGCTGGCCATGGCGGTGCGCATCCTGATCGGCGACTACGAGGTCTTCAAGGCGACCGTCGGGGGAGTGCTGCAGGACACCGATCCCTGGCTGGAGGGCAAGGCGGCGACGGTTCGGCACTTCGACCAGGCGTCCCTGCTCGTGCGACTGCGCGCGGAGGTCGAGCCAGCGATCCTCGAGGGGCTCGATCCCGACATCTACCGCACCCACGGGGGAGCGGTCCCGATCCGCGTTGCCGGACAGGGGACCGTCGGCATCATCGCGACATCCGGCGCACCGGATCGAACCGATCACGCCGTCGCAACCGAAGCGTTACAAAGAGTCATCCTCAAGTAGCACTCTTCGGCACCGGCAATCCCGATAATCTTCGAGTGTGAGCACACCGAGCGCCAGAGCGATACCCGAGGCCGACAGCCCGGCTCAGAAGCGAATGCCAGTGGTCGACTCCCGTCGACGGCTTGGACTGGCGGGCGCAGCATCCGTGCTGCTCGCTGTGACACTCGGGCTCGGCAGCGCGGCGACGGCTACCGCCTCAGACCCGACCGACATCGCGTTCTTCCCGCCAGCGACCATCACTGTCGGCTATGGCGAGAATTGGAGCCTCGACTTCTCCTCCTACGTCTGCAACACCTTCGCCTCCACCTTCCGTAAGGATGGCGCGGTCTACCCCTACACGCCGCAGTACCAGTACCCGTACATCGCCGGCGGCGAACTGCAGAGGGGAGCGGTCATGACGGGCTACGAGTCACGTCCTCTCGTTGGAGGAAGTTATCAACTCACCGTCACGACCACGGCTGCAGCGCCCTATCTCGGCTACCCGTACCAGTGCCCGTCCAACGGAACGTCGGGAGTGACGGCGACGCCGGCAACCATAGTGGTGACGCCTGCCGCACTCGGGCTAGACCTGCGCGTGATCGCGGACCCGAACGCCGAGAGCAATGCCATCGTCTCGGCACGTTTCACCGGTGACTTCGTCGACAGCTACGAAGGTCTGGCCAACCCCTGGGCGCCGCTGCCTCCTACAGGTACCTGGTTCTTTGAGATCGCCGATGAGACAGGAGATGTCGTGTTCTCCAAGGAGGTCGAGAAGCTGACCCCGGACGATTCACTCGCGACCAGCCTCTACTGGACCGAGGCAAAGCCCGGTGAAACCTACTCCGCCCGCGCCACGTTCGCTCCAGCAGGAGAAAATGGCACCAGCTTTACTGCCGCCGAGTCGACACCTTTCTCCTACACCGCGCCGAATTCGGTGGTCAAAGCGACAGACCCCTCGGTGACACCGGCACCGGTCGAGAGCTCACAGTCTGGGACCGGTGGTGTGGAGGTACCCGTCTGGATCATTGCCGTTATCGGCCTCCTGATGGCACTTGCCGCGGTACTCGCAACGATCTTCATCGTGCGCTACGTCGGGCGCACGGTCCCGCGACCGACGCACCCCGCCGAGGATTCCAATACGACCGACAGCAACGACGAGCAGAGTGTGGAGACATCCGATGAGCAGGTCTAAGAGCTCGACGGCCGTGGTCGCGGCCGCGGCCATCGTCCTGGCACTGACGCTTATCCCCAGCTCGGCCTACGCCATCACCCCCACGCAGATCCGATTCCTCGACCCCGCGCCTCTCACACTTGATTTCGGATCAACCTGGGTTATCCCACTGACCGTCGAGTCGACGTACACGGATCGGCCGGCTGAGCGGCTGAACTCGTCCGACGGCAGTGTGGACGTTTATGTCTCCGGCATCCCCGGCGCCTATGCGTCTGGCCTGCCGATACAAGCCGACGGCACCGTCTATTTCGCACAGCCGGGCACGAAGGAGCCACTTGCCGCGGGGGAGTACGACGTCACCGCGATCTACACCCCGCCGCAGGGCAGCAGTTTCGAGTCCACGCAGACCTCCGCACCACTGGCCCTAACTGTTTCCGGATTCAGTCTCGAACCCGCTGCAGTCATCAAAGACGAGCCAAGCGCCGCTGCACTTCCCCTGATAACGGCAAGCCTGGCTGGCAGCTATGTGGAGTCCAAGGGTGGCTCACCCGCAGGCGTGTGGACGTTTGTGCTCTCGAACAGCAAGGGTGTGACGTCGTTCGAGACTGAGTTCTCCGTTGCAGAGGGCTCCGAAGCGACCATCACCGTTGAGGTCACCACAGAGCTTGCGCGCGGTGCGACCTACACGCTGGTCTCGAGCTTCCTTCCCGTGGAGGATCTGCGCGGTGGGATCACCGTTGCAGAGACGGCTCCGTCGACGCTTCAGACCAGGGAGAATACAGTCGGGGAGGCGATCCAGACT
>Ga0247740_1001333_pt1 | contig 10656 bp, 10 predicted proteins | sample UWRJL148409B2_FD_180942 | JGI IMG/M metagenome (GOLD analysis project Ga0247740, IMG submission 180942) | Plant litter microbial communities from Arlington Agricultural Research Station in Wisconsin, United States - UWRJ-L148-409B-2 | ecosystem: Environmental > Terrestrial > Plant litter >...
ATAGCGGCATCCCGCCTCCACTTTCTTTTAGCAAACCTTGACTTCCGTCGTCCTCATAATCCCCCCAACGACCGCGACGACACTCATTCCATTCTCGCCATTCCCCACGTCCTCCTCACTCCCCACCCTTTCAATCGTCTTCCCCTCTTCGCTCCCCTCGCAAATCTCGCCACTCCCACTCGTCACACTAACCGCATACCCACTCTTAAAACCCCGCATGTCCGCTCCAAGGTCAGTCAAGCCCTTACTACACGCCATCGGTCTCATCGCCTGGCCTTCCCCATGTGTCGTCGTGAGTGTTGTGTAGTTGGAGTACACAGTGAGGTTCGAATGGTTGCGACTATGCATGCGGGATCGATGCATTGGTGACTCGTAGAGATCAAAGTCGAGGTCGGAGGTGTGATCGTGGAAGCGGGTCGGTTTAGGGCGGGGGAGCGAGAGAAATGTCGGTGTACCGTGGGACATGGCGTATATAGATGGGGGACGTGATTCGATGATCTGCTCCGGTTTGGAAGTCCCGTGATGGCCTAGGGACGAAGTAAGGTCCGAAAAGAAGGTTGAGATAGTGGTAAGGAGGGGTTTAAGAGTTGGAAGACAGGCTGCTGTTATGCCGGTCGACATCTCGATGCTGATGTGTATCATCAGCAGCTATTTGCTAGTGTTTGCTGTCGATTCTGGTGGGGGAAAGATGACACGACAGGCATAATCGATCGTACAAAGGAACAGCTGAAACTAATAAAAAAGAATGGGATGAGAATACAAACAATGGAAACACCGCAAGCCGCCCATGTGCTTGACGAGGTCATGTGGAGCCTTCACTGAGAAGAGAAATTAAAGTCGTTGCCAGGTGAACGGTCCAGTGTCCCACAAGTACGACCATCTGCGACACGCGCACAACGGCCGGTCGCGTATCCTGTCGTACCATGGCTGGATGCCGTACGCATGACACCGATTGTTGCTATCGATACGACTCGAGAAAAGGGAGAGTGGGTGTACTCACACGCTCCAAACGCATAGCCACGCACCATGTCTGTGCAGTCTGTCAGCTGCATGCTGAAAGGCGTTTGGTTTGGAGCGCAACTTACAGAAGTGGGTCATCTTCCTTCCACATGTGGTATATCGAGGGCATGCGGAGGATGGCCGCTGTGCAGGATCTGTGAAAATAAGCTTGAAGTCAACACCAGGATGTCAAATCACATACACAAGCCCTAAGCTCAAAATACTAACAAGATATATCCTCGTGCGAAGGTCCATGCGTGGCTTCCAGACGATGGCCACTGGCAGCAGTGCAAAGACGAAGTCGGTGGCAATATTAACGGCTATAGGCGTGAGCATTGAACAATCTGAAACCCTTGAAGGATTCGTACAGCTATTGAAGAGCTCAAAATTTCGATGAGTGAGGCGTGACATGCAGCGAGCCTCAGATCGTCGTTCATGGTTCCAAGCTGCCGCGACTGGTACACATTGGAATAGAATAGTGGATACCCAAATGAATGTCAGTGGTATCAGAGATACTGGAGGCGTTAGCAGATCCTACGATGAGACTATCGCATGAATGCAGACCAGTTTCAGAGCACTGTAATGGTGAGGGAACGGATAGAGTGGAGCGTACCTATTGCCAAATACAAGAGTCGTCGATGGGATCGCCTGTGGATTATGCGCAGAAGAAAAAGGGCGATCGAGAGTTTCACGAAGCTTATACCGCCAACCATCAGCAATCTGAATGCCCAGAGGTTGCGCTCCATTGTAACCACATTCTCCGCTGGTATATCATCTCTCTGCTCTCGTAAACCAAGCTGGGTGAGTGAAGTGAATGTGGCCAGCGCTCCTATCGCGCAGAGCTGTACACCGCCATCAGCATCCCCCAAGAGGAACTGTATACGTCGATACTGACCACCGAGATAAGCATCAGACAGTCATCGATGCCGAAGAAGCGAAGAAGTCTTGTACGAGTGTAAACTCTTAGCAAGAAGATCAATAGCGCGATGGAGACCAGCGTAGCGACAATGGCAAGGAAGAAAGGCCCCTTGTTGGACGTCTTCTCGAGGGTTGTCATGGGTGGATGAGCTGGAAGCCATCTGACATCGACATGCATCGTGAATACTAGATTCGTTCGCCGTGGGGTTCATAGGGCGCATTCGAGCTGGACGTGGTGTTGACCGTTTCGTGTGAAGACTGGTGTACAGAGAGCAGGCGGTATATTGACGCGTGCGAATGGTTATGAAGGAACCCATTGTGTGCTACGTGCAAAGCGTGGCTTCACATCCGAAGTGTGACAGCAGACGTACAGTACCTCTGCGCTCACTTGTATCCTTTTCATGCGAGAAGTCGTGTCCAGCGGTTCAGCAACATAGTGGGGAAATACGCAGGGATAATAGATGACTTGGTCGTTGCGTTGGACAGCAAGTACGGAAAGGCCTGCATATGCGAGCGCCACCGAAGAGATAAACCCAGATACCAGAGTTGTCAAAACTGCGGTGGTTCTTACGGTGGTTACCGTCGGAGCCTTTCAGCCGAGTAGAAAGTTCCTTTTGCTCGGAGCCGTCGCCCGGTACTGAGTTACAGCGATGAGCTGTCTTGCCGCTCGAGGTTGCATGGCCAAGGACATTCTGTGATGGAGGTCTTGAAGCGAGCCTGCGTTCATCGTTGCCATCAAATAAACATCTCCTCATCCGTTCTTATCTCATGTACCTCGGGAATGTCCGATTCTCCTGCATCTCTAATGGCTAGCACAGGTCACCTGAGACCCCACATCATCCCGGTCCAACATCGTAGAGGACCACGGCCCACTACATATGTTCTCAAGGAGCATTGAAAGCTGAAAATATTGAATCTGCATGCGACAAAGGTTGACAGGTTGGGCACGCGGGGAAGTTGCTGGCTCGCAGGTCTTGGCGCGCTAGTGGCTGCCATCTAAACGCGTCCCATGATTCTTCCACCAAAGATTTTGATGTCGTCCAGCGTGGCGTAACGTGTCAAACCCGTCTTCGAGCGTGTCCTTGTCTACAGGTTTGCTTTCGGCAAGCACGTTCCAGGTACGCGCAGTCGAAGGAAGGTCAGGCGGCGAACCCCAATAGCTTCTCCATGCTCAAGCATCCGTCTCCGCTGCCAAAGTGCCATCTGGATCACTGCCGTCTGCGCTTCTTCGGCGGTTCCCTTGCGAAGCTCCCATGCCGGATCCGCGAGTATTCCCCTCCTGTTCATCGGGCAGCAACCCAGGACTTCCATGCTGGCGCTCGCCGATCGTAATTCCGGTCTGCGCCGATTGCTTCTTCGCTTGCTCTCGTGCAACTTCGAGGAGATGAGGTGTAACCACTTCTATTTCCAGACTCTGTTTCCCTTCGGCACTGCGTTACTTAAGTCCGACTATGCGAAAGCGAGAGATACTCTCGCTCGAGCAGCTGTCAATATACATGTCGGCACCTAAACAGCTGTCAGCGACCTGTGTAATTACTCTGGAAGGCCAACAAGACTCATCGCCTACTTGCATGCGCGTTGGTTGCGCCAGGTTTGGACGAGCCCACCATCCCATCAAGGCAATACCGACGTCCTGCTCACCTCAGCAATCGCTGCAACCTGTCTTCCTGTACTGATATACTGAAGCTCTAATGAGCAGGCTGTTGAGGATGCTAACTGCACGCCCTGCTAGCGCCCTTACGAGGCAGCAGCTGAACAGAGCGTGGCCAAACGCTACGAGTTTGAGCTTGCGCTCGAATCCTGGGGTCTTGATATTCGAGGCGTATTCTTAGTGCTTATCAGCGATCCCCTTTGCTTGGACCTGCCAAGCAGCGCTTGATCCAACCTTTCGAAGTCCGGACCGGCGCATGTCTCAGCGCAACGCCACATCTCACAACACGATATACCTTTCATGGAAAGAGGGCAGGGTGAAATGTAGTCCGCACGCTTTGTTGACTCCGACGTTTCTATCACGACCTCGCCGCGGGATAATGGCATTGCCCACCACACCGCTCTGCTGCTGGTTCTGCTCCGTCTTGCCCGTCTGACCTTGAACTCTCGGCCTCATCGCGACTACTGAGATCTCGTTGCTCATGCGTTACAGCCGCAAACGCCCAGTTAGCACTTGTTTGCTCAATTTTGTGACGATTGGGGGCCGTCGAACACCACTTGCTCCCTTCGGCTGTGGCTTTTTGCCCCTAAATTAGACCGGGAAGCCTTTAACGTACGCGGCCCCTAGCGACCTTGGCAACCCCGTGCTGGGCGCTGGCCCATTTCCTTCCAGCCTCATAGAGGTCCGTACTCTGTGGTGGCTGAGCTTAATGACCAATGAGTGCTGCTGTGGTGGGCTGTTGCAGCGGCGGGCAGTTGGGACTCTTAATGTCCCCGATCCGCGTCTTGTTTCTTATGTTCACCGTTCTTTTGTAGTCTCGTCGTTGTTTAAGCCCTCCTTCATTGGCTTCGAGGCGGATTTACAGTGGCGCACAGCTCACGTTGCACCTACGATGCTCTTCGACTTGCTCGCCCTCAGCGCGGCCGTCCTGCTGAGCAGCAGGACGGTAGCAGCACAATCCGGCGGCACGCCGTGTTCGTCGGTTAGCTCCATGTCTACCGAGTACATGTCACTATTCCCTGAGGCGACACAAGCATTGGTCCCTGGGCAAGCTGCTGAGGACTGTTTAAGGTCGGTCCCAATCGACAAGGCGGAGGACCTCGCTCTGATCGACGAGCTGAAGCTGTTCATGAATTGGCAAAGTAAGGCACCTGGGTCAGGTCGGGTCTTCCGGAGAACATGCTGACCATACCGTCTAGGTAACCTCGCCTACCTTCGAGAACCCCCAGAAGGTTACACCGAACCTCGCATAGACATCATCGACGAAATCAACATCATTCGCAAAGACTTGGAAGACGACAAATACGAAGATGAATACACACTCCTATACGACATATCCACCACGATGTCCAGGTGCTATGACTTCCACTTTAGTTTCCGCCCGGACATCCGCGATGTCTTCCGCTTCGGGCGTGGCAACGTTGGAAAGGGTCTTATGGACGAATTCTCTATGGTGTCCGTGTCCACTGACGGGAAAGAGATACCCAAGTTGTACAATTACTGTAAGTTCCCTGCGCGGTAGAGGGTGGTACAATCTAACGTTTCCCAGACGATATAATGTTTTCCAAAGACGAGGGGTGGACGGCTTCACCCATCGTGCAGATCAACAACCAAAGCGCAGAGACCTACGTGCAGTTGTGGTCGGAGACCTTCGAATACCACGAGAGTCACGCTCGGTACAACCTACTGTTCCCCAACCAAGCCCAAATGTCAAGAGGATACATGGGCAACTTCTTCGGCCACGTAAACATCCCTGACGGAGACTACACATTCATCGAGCACGAGAACAAGACCATCAGGAAATACTACAACAATGCGGCCATTGGCCTGGACAAATTTGATGACGTAGTAGATGGAGAGACGTTCGCCCAACGCTTTCTCAATCAAGGAGCACCAAACGTGACTGCGCCGCAGAAGGTGAAGCGTGCGGACGCTGAGCCTACTGCAACCGGCTTTCCCAAGCCCGAGATCCTGCACAGCGAGGCCCTTATTGGAGGGTACTATCTCAGTGGTAGCGGATACGATGATGTCGCTGTGCTCAGCGTCCCATCCTTCCATCCCGCGACAGACGAAGGACCCGTCGAGTTCCAAGATGTGATCGGTACTTTCTTAAAGAATGCTACAGACGCTGGGAAAAAGAAGCTTGTCATCGATCTTCGGGGCAATGGCGGTGGTCGTGTCTTCTTAGGGTACGACCTTTTTAAGCAGCTCTTCCCGAGCATGGAGCCGTATGGCGTGTCCACGTTCCGTGCGAACGCGGCTTTCGACCTCACTGGCCAGTACCTCACCGAATATTTGAGCAACGTCACATACGAGGATGCCCTTGCCGACTTCGAGGAGAAAGGGCTCCAATCCGACCTCGCGGGCCTGTGGTACAGCTTTTTCAACTACAGGAACGCGATCAAGATCGACGGCTCGAACTTTACCTCCTGGGAGGACTACTTTGGCCCCGAGGTCCGCAATGGCGACAATTTCACCGTGCCCCAACGAAGGGACCCAAACAACTTCTTCTCTGACGACCTAACCATGGATGTGTCCGGTTATCGTACCCGCGCCGACAAGCTGAACAGGACGCAGCCGTTTGAGGCCGACAACATTATCCTCCTGCAGGATGGCGCCTGTGGTTCTACCTGCGCCACGTTCACCGAGTTCATGAAGACGCAGGCGGGCGTCCAGCAGGTCGTTTTTGGCGGGGAACCGTTTGAGGGTGCTATGCAGGGTGTTTCTGGAAGCAAGGGCTCGCAGGTGCTCAGCTTCTCCCAGGTGTACGATCAGGTTGCAAGGGTCTATGACAATCTCCCTGACCACCAGGAAGACCTGAATAAGACGGAACTCGGTGCGCTCGTGTGGGCCAATCGCCCACTCATGAGAAGTTCATATTTGTCTAGTGGACAGACGACATCGGGCATCAACCTGAAGGACAACATCCGCATGTAAGCCCTTCTGTTGCCTATTCTCCCAAATGCTTTCTTTGCTGACGAGATCAGGAACGATACCTCCGTAACTCCCCTTGAATTTGTCTACGAAGCCGCCGACTGCCGCATTTTCTATACCGCTGACATGATCCGCGACGTCACCAACGTATGGAAGAAGACGGCTGACGCTAGATGGGGCGATGCCAAATCCATATGCGTGACGGGTAGCGTTGGGCACAAGTCTTCCCTCTCTGGCGGGGCTAGTACGCCGGCCACGCAGGCCAATACGGATAGTACGAAGAAGAGTGCTGCACCGCGGGTAGCTAGCAGTGGGGCGTTGATGTGCCTTATTGTTGGGCTTGTGGGTGCGCTTTGGGTGTTGTAAGCATGTCGCAGATAATAGCTGCGGATCGTACATAGGGTTGATATTGTCTGGATGTGAAATGTGGTCTTTGCGCGTACCGAGCGAGGGTTTATTATACCCGGTCTTCTTTGGCATAGCGAGGGCGTTTGGGCCTCTCAGGACTAATAATCAACGATTGCTTGAGAGCCGACAATGCTGCTTTCGGTCGCTGCTATGCTGTGATGGCTAATACCCTCGGAGTTTAATAGAGATTGAAAGATGAGATTGGGAAAGCTCGTTCGAGTGGATATCATATGCTACGGCGCGAGCCACTTCACTAGTACACCATAATCCTCATTCTTACCTTACAAGCATTAATGCTCTTCAAGAGCCATGGCTTCCCATTCGAGCGGCGCTTCCATCCTTACTTGAGCCGTTGTCCCTGCAGCGGAATCTGCAATCCACCTTCGAGCGAAACCCTCGGACCAGGCACCACCTCACCACTATCCTCTCGCTTCGGCAGATCCCCCAGCCTATTCCACAGCAACTGCAGCATCACATGGCCCGGCGTGATACCCTGCTGATGCGCGCCCCAGCGAAACTGCCATAGTGAAGTTTTCTCGCCCGCCTTTGGTATCCTCTTAGCATCGTAGTAGCATGCGACGTCGCCAAAGCAGAGGAAGGTGTATGGGAATCCGGACTAGAGAATGGTCAGTGGTAAGCTCGTAGGAAGAACGAAAGAAGAGAAGGGCTAATTAGTAGGTGTAGGGGGGATGTCTCACAATAGTGTATAACTCATCGTAGATCACCGCTTCAAACGGTTTCAGGCAACTCCAGGCAGTATCCGATTTACCGTACCAACTATCGGTATTGCGCTCTCGTGTTTCGTCGCTGAAGGTGCAGTTGCCATCTTGGCTTGATAGCGTGTACGGATATGTCGCAAGTCGTGAGAAGACGCCGCATTCTTTCTCGCTTTTCGGATTGATGAAGAAGCCTCTGCCGTTCAGACAGCCGACTTTATCAGAGGGATGCGCGGTCCGCCAATCACTGGAGTTGAGCACGAAGATATTGCCGATGCCGGTGAAGTCTTTTTGGACGTCTTGCGTGCGGACAGTAGATGTGAGGGCGACGACGAGAGTGATTAGATTGAGGCTGCGCATCATGAATGTGGATGAGATGGGTATTGGAGGTTGGTAGAGGACGCGTGGTAGTCGTATGGAGACGGTCGATCTCGCAGTCTTTATATTGTGTCGTGGTGCAAAAAGCAGGCCAGTAGATGAATTTCCGGACCGTTAACCAGGTACGCACAACGGGCCAACTCTTCACAGGGCCTTTCCCATATCGCCGTTTAAATGAAGTCTCAAATCTGCGTGATTCGAACTCAAGCGTGCAGTTCCCCGGATTAAACCTAGCCAGAATCACATGCTCTGCTCATAACCCAGCGAATCTCGGTTTCGCAACCCCACTCCGGAGGAAACGTCAATACAGTCTCGGCACTGCGCAAGGAAGGATTTGGAATGGCCGACGGAGAAGCAAGATGCAATGTCGCACAAGAGAGGGCGTGAGCAAGCCACCGAGTTGCGGGTGTTCAAACACGGCGAATGGGAGGCAGGGCGGTTGCGGTTCGCGCGTGGTGACATGTAAGGTGCGCGGCAGATTCACGGTGCAGATGCAGATGCGAGGGGCGGGTTGTTTATCCTGTTCTTCCGGAGGAGTGACGGTACACTGGGGTAGACGAGATCTGTCAGGAAATTGTCAGCATAAGCTGATGATGGCTCACGAGGTGAGGAGCCGAAGCCGTTGCAGGGGTCTATTCGTGTTGTGGATAGTGGGGTACGGCTGCGCTTGCCATCTTGAATGGGAAAGAAGAGTTTACCAGTTGGTTGGGAAGTATTTGCGATTTCAAATTGGAGATGTGAGTATCCTGGATTCGACCAAACAGTGGTTGTTATCAATGCATCTAAGGGATCGTGTCGTTCATTTTATCCACCTAAACTCAAAGTCCGTGGTGCAATCGCGGACGATTACTGGTCCTATCAAAACTAAGCACAGCGTTTCGGAAGCCTCCCTTGGACGTGTCGCACGAATCCGCCCTCTTACCTCCCCTTCCTGCATTCCCCGGGCGCAAGACCTAGTATTTAGAATGCGAATGTTCAACCTAGTACTGCATCTTCGCCCTCTATCGTCGACCGAAGTACACAATTCAAGCATAGGCCTGCCACCGAATTGATTAGGCAATACACGTCCTGCAAGAGTTGTGCTTGATGTCTGCGCCAACATCGCATCCACAATGAAAGTTATTGCACGTATCGGTCGACGCGATGGACATCCGAGCTACGCGATTTCGGTAGTCTTTAGGTATTTTCCTTATTGGCCAGAGTCTCGTGCGGCGTAGCTTTTCCATGTAGGAGCAGCAGAGCATTTGGGCCGGTCTGCCGCCGGAAGTGATCAGGCGGTCTTCATTGGAGGCGTTCAAGTAATCTACATTAGCTTCGTGACAATGTAGTTGTTCCGCCTGAAGTCGAGTTGTTTAGCGAACCTAATTAGCGCAGGAGACTAACGATTGCGAAGAATACTAACCAAAGACTTGATTGGTAGAAAGTCTGTGCCATGAGCCGCCACAACCATGTCAACGAAGATTTTCTTGTGCTGATTAGACTCCGAGTGACGTTAATAATTCAACGGTCAAGTCGAAAGCGTACGTCATTATGGGGGGTTTCTCGTGTTCTCGGATGCCTGGCTGGGAGAGTAGCTCCCGTACCCAGACTTTGCTCTATGGTCGGACGGCATCGACGCAGTCGTATTTGTCACAGGGCCGGCCAGCATGTTGATGTCGAGCTGTATTGGAACATCCATCGTCTGCATACGAATGATGTGGCAGCATAGGGGCATGCATATCGGATCGTCATCGGGAGCGGTAATTTGCGCGTACTGGCTGTGGATAGAGCTTGGCTTGCTATGAACCGCCCATCAAACAATCTCTTGACTGCGGAGGATGCCTCATTCAAGAACGCTGCAGATACGAGCAGCTTCATTGCCGCACCTTTCCCGTTTTTGAGCACAAGTACAACGTCACCGCGCTTAGCGATGCTGATGGTTGACGGGACTTCGTATTGAGGTTCCGAGGTCGTAACCGTAGTGATAAGTCCTGCTTTGTTAGGAGGCACGTTGCGAAAAGACTTTATGAGGCTTATTTCGTAGCCGGCGCAATTTTCCTACCTCAATTTTGTTGGTCTGTCTCACACTGAACTGACATGGTCGATGAACGATTCGTTGCGAATGGCTAGGTAGAGCTTCGACTTTGCTGCGTAACAATAAAAGCTGAGTCTGTCGAGACCTTGGGTACGAGAACTTCCACTGGCGTCCGTATGGTTCTTACCTTGCTTGAGGAGTAAGTTAGCATAGTAGACTATTATGTCAAAAACGAAGCATCTGATAGATCAAAACATGCTTTCTGTGCCAGATTTGAATTGTAATCGAGTGAGCCTATTCGAGCGGAGCCCTTTCGGAACGCGCAATCGTTAGTATTGTGCCACATCCACTTCAGAAAAGCGCTCCCTCGCTCGCATATCCAGACGGACGGAATCTTTAGTGGTGATTATGCTTTTATTTTCGTAATCTCTAACGCCCGTTGGCCGCCTGGTCTCCGACATGACGCGTGTGAGCAGCGAATGAACGAACGCTTGGAAAGAGCTGAAAGACAACGGCCTGCTGACCACGTTCTGAAAACGACGTGTCATGGCCTAGATAATCAACACTAATGCGCGCTCTAATCATGTGACTCGCGGCAGACGCGGTCACAATTGCCTGTCGCCTCCTTCTTCATGCAG
>Ga0247740_1001335_pt1 | contig 10651 bp, 8 predicted proteins | sample UWRJL148409B2_FD_180942 | JGI IMG/M metagenome (GOLD analysis project Ga0247740, IMG submission 180942) | Plant litter microbial communities from Arlington Agricultural Research Station in Wisconsin, United States - UWRJ-L148-409B-2 | ecosystem: Environmental > Terrestrial > Plant litter >...
CGAGTGTACACCGTAACCGCCCACTGCATGAAGTGTGGCGGTCATCGAGGCAGTCTAGCCGGCTATTTGAGGAAACCACCTACTCGCCAACTGTCAACAATCATATCATAGTGAAGACGTGGAGCTGCTAGCTGGACGCTCTTTAACCCAGCCGCCGAGTGCCCCACTACTGGCGCTCCGAGGGCCCAGGCTTCGGCTCGAGGGCATACCATACGCCGACGGCAAAACGGCAGTACGATGCATCGCGACAGGGCTGATGGGACTCGAGCTTTGTTCGCGACGTCGACGCCGCGTGCATCGATTCCATGCGCGACTTGTGCGGCGGAATAGGCCGTTGGCGTCGCCGTCGCCGTCGCCGAAAAGGGTCCAGGTTCCAACGTTAGATAGGGCTGCTGGTGAGAGGGCTCTTGAATTCGTCACTGGGAGATCTTGGCTCCCTTTACATAGAACCTTCGGCATCCGGCTAAGCGCCGAACAGCGTCCCCGCGGCGAAGCCGCGACTGCGCGCACATTGAGTCGTATCCTGAGCGCACCAGCGTAGGCGGCGGGTGATGCTCAGCAAGCAGCGTGCTGCGTGCTGCCATCGCATGCCATCGCGTGTCATCGCAGAAAAAAGAGAGCAACGGGCAGCTTGATGAACATGGAGCACGTCCCACGATAGACACGACCCATCGCGGAGCATAGCCACTGCACGCGCCCGGATCTCCTCGCTTCTCTGCGCCTGAGGCTGTGTCGTGTCGCATATGTGCAAATCTGCCTCGAGTCGACCGTCAAGCCTGTCGACATCTCTCGTCATCGTGCTTGACCTCCCCCAAGCTGCGTCTACGCTCTGTGGCCCTGGATTCCGTCAACGCGGTTCCTGCTCACAACGTGACGAAGCTCCGTTGCATCACGCTTCTTCGCGCCAGCGACACCTTGGCATTCAGCCCTCCCGTCTGCATCTCTAGGGACATGTGGAGTCAGCCTTGACCGGTCTTCTCCCTCACTACTGCTGCGGCTGGCTGTTCACCACCGCAGAACACGCTGTACTCCCGCTCGCGCGCCCTCGACCAAGAGATCTCGCGGCTCATACGCCTTCATTTCGTCCCCTTTGCATCGTGGGGCATCCCATCCCGTGGAGGTCTAGCACTGCCCATTAGCCTCTGCGGCTGTTCCAGCATCCCTGTGCGAGGCGGATCCCGCATCGCGAGCCTTCATCAGTCCAACGTCGTCTCTTCATCCACGCCTGCCGCGATCCATCCCGCCTCTCTGCTCGCCACAATCCGACCCTCTGCACACGCTCTAGCTCGTCGCGACGCCGTTGCTATTCGCGCTGGTCCGTCATCTTGTCGCAAAGTCTTTACTCTAGGCTGCCAGGCAGCACTATGGCACCTTGAGCAGCAGACGCGCAAGTCACGTTACTTTCGGTTCATTTGGCCTGGATCTGATTTTCTTGAATCCTTCCTCACTTGCCGCCTTTCATCCGATAAATAGTTACACCGGATTCTGCCTTCCCCGGCCCGAGTCAGTCGACATGATGCATACTGTCGACAACCAACCGCAGGTCTTCGATGGCCAGCGGCGCGAGCAACGCTACCCTGAGGATGGATCGACAAACAGTTTTATATCCGGTCCCACAGGATTCCTCCTGCCGTCGGATGCCCAAGGCCAGTTCACTTACTCTGCAGAGCCGTCTTCTATGTTAGACTATGGCTCCATGAACAGCGCGAACAACCGGGAAGCCGGCTTCACCCCCAATAACGGCTCATCCTTCGAATCTTCACTGCATCCCGATACCACCAACCCATCGTATTCTTCCGCCGGCACCTACATCCAGACGCAAAACCACAGCCTCTCCCCGGGTGCCCACAGTCGGAACGGCATTAGTCTCTCGCCCTCGCACTCTGTGGATCACCTCAGTCCAGAGGCTGGGTACATGAGCGACCCGAACTACCAAGACCTCAGCAACTACACGACACCAACCTTTCACGGAAATTATCTAGACGAGTCTTTCTCCCAACTCAACTTCACAGAGAACGTGTCTCCAAACGGCTATCACCAGTACCAAGGCGAGGTGGACATGTCTCTCCTCACCAACAACAGTCTGGCTACATACAATGCCCAGCCATCGATGTTGCCGAGTAACGCTCGGCTGGACGCCCAACTACTGTCGCCGTCTCCGACCAACAACTCCAGCCCTATCGTCACCCACGACACCTCACGGAATGCTAGCCTGGTTAGTCTTCAACATTTCGGAAACGAATACCAACCTTCTTCCACACCACCCGGGCGTACACCCCAAGCGCAACAGTCTACCCCAAGCAAACAGCAACAGCAACAGCAACAGCAACAACAACAACATAGCCCGGCGTTGACCAATAGCCCTAATAACATGGCCGTTGCCAACCCGCGGCCTCGCGCTTCCCATCTGACTAGCCCCATTGTTCGAGTGCAGAATTACAGTGGAAGCGATTCCCCGTCGCCGTCCGACGCGAGCAGGCCGGTAAGCAAGCGAAGCTATGGGAGCCGTCGGTCCGGGAATCACTTGTCCCCCTTTCCGAATGCAGAATCGTCAGACGATGACGATGACGATGCGGACATGCGTCAGGAAGTCCGGACCCAGCCCGTTGTTCGAAGCGCTGAGCGCAACGACGATGGGTCGTGGCTAGCAAGCCCATCATCTGGTCAAGCTGGGCTCAGCCCTGAAGAACGTCGAGCCATGGGAGATGCGTGGGTTCCAAGCATAGAAGAAGTCGTAGAACAGAGACTGAAGGAGGAAAAGAAGCTCGAGGTCCAAGATTGGCTCTCGAGGAGCGAGGTCGGCAGCAGAGCGGGAGAGGTAGGTACGTCGACTGGCTTGCTCAAACCTTTCGCGACACGTCGCCGCGCGAAAAGCACAAACGACGTAAATCGCCAAGGTCGAGGCCCGGGATTTGGTCTTGGTGTGCGCACTGACTTTGACCGTCTTGACGATTCCGGTATTCCTGGACCCGGGGTCTATATCAACGAACCGAGTGAATTCGACGACTACGAGGACGAAGAGGATGAAGATGACGAAGAGGAAATGCAACTGGTACCGGAATCGCCGCCTGCTCAGATTGAGATTGGTGCCAGCCAAGTAGACAAAGAAGTTTCCTATTTTCCTCCAGTGGAGACCGCCGGGGAACTCGGCGCTGTCGTCCGGCCATGGGCTGATATACCATCGCAACCGTCAACTACATCAACCCAATATCAGCCGCCTACTTCGAATGCGGCGATGCAACGCTTCCGCTCACGTGCAAAAGAAGTCGACCGAGCGTCCCTTGCCGCTACCGTCGGTTCACGTCGCCTAAGCGAATCGGACATTGGTAGCATCCGAGGTGCTCCAGGTGTTGTTAAAGTCATCGAACCAACCCCACAGAGGCACAAAGAGAGACAACGCCGTCCGAGCTTCTTGGAAAACATTCTTCCTACGCGCAAGCCAAGTAATCTTCTGAAGCGCAAACCAAGTATTCCAGTGCAACAACCTGTCGACAATGCGGTAGAGAAGGTGCGGGAGCCTTCCATCGACAAGCCCAAGCGGATGGGTAGTTGGGGGCGACCCAAGTCTCCGAGACTAGACACCAGTGTCGCAATACAGGGTAGAGATATCGGTCCACTTAGTTCCACAGGTCTCTCGGCGACGTCCGGTACATGGTACAAAAATGCCAAGAACACCATCAAACGAAGCAGAAGTAGGAGTGATTTGGGCAAATCACCCGGCCTTGCCCAACTCATGACCCAACACGGAGGACCACCTATGCCGATGCTAGCTTCGCCACTGCCAGATGCGGAGACGAACAAATTCTCTCCGCAGCCGAGTCCGGGAGGGGATGAAGACGACGAGGACTCGCACGAAGCTATCACCATGGATCTCGCCGTCCGCTCAGATCCCATCATCCCCTCGTACGAAGGCTTCAAGACTCATGCTCGTCAACTCAATCCGCGTTTGACGGACTACATGGTCGAACGGATTACCCAGGAGCAGATGAGGAGATACAAACGGCTGCTCGAGTTCAGAGTCAAGCATCTCAATGCAGTCAAAAACCGAAGTTGCGCGTCTAAGAACTTCTGTCCAGATTTGGGTGGCGAGTCCCAGCAACTAGCTCCACGAGCCGGAAAACAGGATGCCGATGCACCTTTCATTGGGTTCCAAGTCACCGCACCAGGTTCTTCTGACGATGATGGTGAAGGTCTGCCAGAAGGAAGTATTGCGCCAGCAAGCTTCCCACAAGGTGTTCCTTTCCCTCCAGTCAAACGCCTACCCGCTGAATTCGAGTGTCCCTTGTGTTTCAAGGTTAAGAAATTCTACAAGCCCTCCGACTGGACAAAGCACGTCCATGAGGATGTGCAGCCGTTCACATGCACCTTCCCGAACTGCGGCGAGCCCAAGTCGTTCAAGCGCAAGGCCGATTGGGTCAGACACGAGAACGAGCGTCATCGACAACTCGAGCACTGGACTTGTCAAATTTCCGACTGTAATCATACGTGCTACAGGAAGGACAACTTTGTTCAGCATCTTGTTCGAGAACACAAGATCGCTGAGCCGCGGCAGCGGACCGTAAAGGGGGTGGTCAAGGACGCGCCCGCTGGTGCGGAAACAGGTAAGAGGTCATCATGCTTACCATTTACAGTAGCTGACTGGCCTGCAGATGACATTTGGAGCCTTGTCGCAAGGTGTCGTCGCGACACTACAAAGCAGCCCAAGGACGAACCGTGCAGATTCTGCGGAAACATCTGCACCACCTGGAAGAAGCTGACGGTGCATCTGGCAAAGCACATGGAGCAGATCAGCATGCCGATTCTGCCACTCGTAGACCAGAAACAAATGAATGCCGACACCATCATCAGTCCGGTTGTGGAGGTGCCGGAGAATCGCAAGCTTTCAGCTACGCCAAATAGATCACCAATCGACAATCCTTCGCGATACAACCCGACCTCTACGCTAGCACCGGGGATTGATCCGACATTCGGGCAGTATCCCTCAGCTATATCGAGTGCGGCCACGTCCAATGCGATGCACACATATCCACCCCCACAGATGGTCCCTTACAAGACCGAGGGGCAAGCTACGAGCAGCAACTATGCGAACTTCGCAGCCGAGAACCCTCAGGGCTACGGCGGCAGGACGTATCCAGGCTTACAGGACCCCTCCAAGATACGGAGCGCCTACGTGAACAACTTGCAAATTCCCAATCAACAGTATCTGAATGGGAACGTTCAAAATGGACCGAATCGAGTGCCGATGACGCCCGCATCGTCTATCGGGCAGCAGTCGATTTTCACCGATTCCCCGATCGACTCGGGGCCCTATTCGAACGATACCCTGGGCTCGACGTACTTTGCGCAGGAGCCGCAGAACGTAACAGCAAATGGGATGCCAAATGGGCTGCCTAACATGGGCTTCGACCATGGAGCCACTATGCAGTACCAGCAGACCTCACCGTACCAAGAGATGGCGTATATGCCCCCTCCGCAACAGAACTACCATTATCAGGGGCAATAAAAGAGCCCGATGGAATCACGATTGAGGACGACTTGCAACGGATGGATGGACATGATTTTGGCGCTTCGCTTTCGCTTTGTTTACCTCGGACGACGATACCTGCTTTCTTTTCTCTTGATATCCCGTCGCACACGCACAAGGAGTCTCTCTCAACTTTCGTAGATGATTATTGGCCTTTGGTTGGCCCACTATTTCACAACCCTTTTTTCGTGGGGGGGAGGGGGGCGGAAACGACTTCATTTAACGAAGCTGATGACCGTCTTGGAACGCATGTCTGGTAGTCTTTTCTCTCGCTCACTCGCACGTATCCCTTAGTACCTAGTTATCCAGCATTTCCGAGAGTCTGGCGAATGCACCATCGAACGTCTATCCACTGGATCGATCCAATTTACACGCGCACCCACGCTTATGCGATGCGCGGGCCTGGGCGAATCTCCGCCCACCCTACCTCATCAGAGAACGGGGGGCTGTACATGAAGTCGGGGCAGGCTCGAGGTGGCGATTGGCCGGTTAGAATGATTAGCGTCATGTCGACGCCCTGGGCTGAGAGGCATACTGCACCCTTGAAGAGGAAACTGCCATGGTGGCTCAGCCGGTTCTGGCATGCTCGCCGCGGGTGTCCAAGGTTGAGTCGCAGGGCTGATATCAGCGTTGCCCTCGTGAGACGTGATGGGCTGTCTTGTTGGATGCGTGGCGATATTACACGCAGTGTTACTCTCTGCTGCACGCCGGATTCGGCTGCGGTATTAAGTGCGGGACGCGGTGTTGAGGTGCAGTGGTAGGTGCAGGACGACGAGAGGGGCGCTGGCGCGAGGTGGCAGCAAGCCACGATGCACGTTACTAGAACAGCCGGAAGCGCTGCTGGCGCCGATGGGAAGACGGCGGAGAGTGCTCACTGACAAGGAACGCTCATGCTGCGGCCCGCGGGTGGTGGTACAGGTGATTGGCCCGCTCGACTCCGCCACTACCAGACATCTATGTCGTGTGGTAGTCCTCCACTTGGCGGGCACCAATTCTAGGCAGCAAGAAGGCAAACCCTCCGCCTTGTGCCCTTTCGCACCCAGAGGCCGCCCACTGCGTGCGAGACCGAGCGCATCAAAACCCAGCTAGAGAGCCTCACTGCTCGTAATCCCAAGTCGTTGACGATGCTCCTTGATTGCCCCCGGCCCGCTTTCGTCGCCCATGTTCCGGTGACTGTCTCGAGTCTTGTTGTTCGCTTCGCCTAGCAGCCCGCCCCAACCTTCCCGTATCCTACACCGGCCAGCCGTGTGTGCGTGGACCAAGGTCCCTCTTGTGCGCACCGCACCTCGAATCGGACGTCAGACGTGCTCCCGTCGTCAGCGTATGGGGCGGTGAGCCGCGCCTGCGTGTATACTAATGCGACCACCTGGCGCATTTGTCTACCTGTGAACCTTTCTCCTTCCGCTGCGAACCATCAGGCGCGAGGCTGCCGCTTAAAATCTGGTAGGTCATGAAATCATCTGGCACAACGCACTGTCTCGGTCCATGGACTCGTCGTGCAGTCGAAAAGTTCGTCTGGACTCGACATGGATCCGTGGTCTGCGTTGGTAGCAGTCTAGGCAGCAAGCATAGCTGACAGCCTGCAGGCACAAACATGTCACAGCCGAACAACTACCCCACCTTTAACTTCGCGTCTGTATGTTCAATTCTGGTCTCCAACCCAGCCATTGTAGTGACCCTTTCAGTTCTACGACTCGCAGTCCAATGATGCGTCGTATCAACAATGGCCCCAGCAAGGCTCAAGGCAGATGGGGAATCACCCAAGCCCTTCACTATCAGTCCGAACCACAATGACTGCACCAAACCTGAGAGCGTCCAAGCGTCCGGATATGAACAGGCCAAACAGCCTCCAGCAAGATATCAGAATCGATCCCAATCTGTCCTTTCCCATGCTTGCCGTACCTCATGTGGGCCGTCCGCGTTCGGCCATGGACAACACTAACCCAAACGACGTCATGTCACGCGTGTATGGAGGAATGCATGATGAGCCATGGAGTTCAGTACGAATGAGGACTTCAAACGGAGCTACCGCACGGCCTTCCTTCTCTCAAACCTATGGACCATACCGCGAGCAACCTGGATCAGACGTTGATAAATCGGATTCTGGATACTACACCCACCCTCCACAATCTGTTATAAGCAATGAACCGGCACACGTTGACCAGGAGCTACCATCTGAGATGACCTTCCAAGTGGGCAACATTAGTGTCAACTCTGCACCTACCGAGCCAACTGAAGTATTCCCCATGCACTCGGACCAGGCCTCTCAGTACAGCAGTCGCAGCACTACGCAGACTAAAGCAACTTACAAGTGTCCAAAATGCAAAGAAGTCTCTAAATGCCCATCGGACTACAAGTTCGTGTTCCGTCTGCCTTGGTGCGGGACAAGTACTGACTACCAACGTGTAGGAAGCACATGCTCAAGCATGATAAGCCCCATACATGCGATGTCATGGGATGCCGCAGAGCCGCTACCGGTAAAGGTTTCACCACCATCAATGATCTGCAAAGACACAAGAAGAGTGTCCATCGCATTGGAGTGGACAAGGATTCTTACCAATGCGCTTCTGAGAATTGCCGGAACAAAGGCAAGATATGGCCGCGTCTAGACAACTTCAAGCAGCATATCAACCGTATGCATAAAGGCGAGGATGAAGCAGATCTTATCAGCAGGTATGTCGGCGCGCTCGGTACCAGATTTGCTATGCTAACGACATCCAGATCATCTTATCAAGAGCCATACTCAGCCTCCACCGACATGTCAGTGGCTCCTATGGATACTACTCTGGCCGGAATAGGTACGGAGAAGCAGTTCCCTGGTAATGAGATTGATGATCCCGCGTCCGGAATAAGCTTAACCCCAGACCAGGATTCTAGCCAGTGGACTTCGTTCGATCCAAGCTCTCAAGGCTTTGCCATGGACGTGGATCGGTCGAACGCAAACGCACAACCACAGGTCTCTTTCCACCACAGAGCCAGTTCCGGACTCACCGACCAAAAGAGTGCGGCCATTTCAAGTTCCGCATCGAGCTCAAGGGTTCGACAAAACTCGCTCAACATTCTCGCGGATGTAGCCTCCACCCAAGCCCCTCCAGATCTTTCGGGTCCATCTTCACAGCCGCAACTGTCCAGCGCACCCCAAACCAAGGCCGAGCAACAACGCCAGGCACTACAAAAGTTCTCCAAAGCCATCGTTGGAGAGATCCAGGGCGCCCCTTCTGCGGATGCTGTGGATCTAGAGGACGTCGTCTTACGCGTTCTATATAGCGCGGCAAGCACCAATCGACAGGAAGCCTCCATGGATCGTCCATCATCAAGCTCGTCCTTTAGCGATACTTCAGGGAGTGGCCTCAATGTCAGTGCTGGCATGACAAAGTCCGAAGCACTGAAAGCCGCCCAAGCGATCTCTAATCTCATAAAGCAGAGTGGAAATCTACCAGTCGCGTCTCGACCTCGTCGTGCTTCCAAAGAAGATTCAGCTAACAAACTGCAATGCAAACACTGCGACGCACTCCTCTCTCGCTCTTGCGACATGAAAAAGCACATGAAGCGCCATACCAAGCCCTACGGTTGTACTTACCCAAAGTGCCACAAACGCTTCGGCGCAAAGAGCGACTGGAAGCGTCATGAGAATAGTCAGCACTTCCAACTGGAATCTTTTCGATGCTGTCTCCCGCTCCTTTCCCCTTCCGCATCTTCCTCGAGTCCAACGCACGCCCGCTGCTCCGGATTCTTCCAACGCCCGGAGCTCTTCCGAGAACATCTCACCAAAGACCACAGAATCACCCCCTCCGATCGAATGGAGGATATGATACGGCAGAGGCGCATCGGTAAGAACGGCCAGGGCCAATTTTGGTGTGGGTTCTGCGGCGATGCCGGTGAGATAGTGAAGTTAAGAGAGCGGAGAAATGCTGCGTGGGACGAGCGATTCGATCATATAGACAGGCACTTCAGTAGAGATAAGAGGGGGATAGAGGATTGGGTGTGTGCGGAGGCGGGGAAGAGGAAGGGAGACGTTAAGAGAGATATGGACAAGACAAATTTCGACGAAGACGAGGATGGAATGGGTGAGATGGACGAGTCCAGCTCGCCTACGCAGGACAAGATGCACGCTGCACCAGCTGCAGCGACAATACCTGGTCCTTCATCGAGCGTACAACCTCCGCCGTCAGCCATGAGGAAAAGACAGCTGCCGATGGACGATGCGGTAGCCATCCCCACCCCAAAGCGGAGGAAGAGAGAGCTCAACCGTTACTGCGTAAGCAATACTGATACACTTGCACATATCAATAGCATGTGCTAACCACGTCTAGTGCACCTGTCAAACTGGTCCTTGGCCTACCGATATGTATGTTGATTGCATGAATTGCAGTCATCATCTTTGTGTTAACTGTCAGGTTGTTGGCGGCGCAGTTGGGCTTGATGGAGGCATGTTGTTATAGCGAGGCGTGTCACGCGTTCGGTACAAGAATTTCGCGATTTGGATACCCGTATTTGTTTTCTGTAGTTAACTGGAATCGAACACATATAATACTCACTCGCGTCTACTTCGTTGACATGAGGATGAATAAGTGTTGGGGTGTGAACGGCTGTGACACGTGCATGTCTTGGCGCGCGGTGAATCGTTACGCCGAGCATTCAGTGAACGTGTTAACATAGAGCTTCGTAGAGCTTCCTGACGCGGCCTTGCGCAACGTTCTTCTTTCCTTAACCCACCACACCCATTATGGCCGCTACAGAGGAGAATGCGTTCCTCAAGCAGGCCTCCGGCCCAAACACTCGGGCTTTGCTTCGAGTGATTATTCTAGTGTTGATTGCGGGCGCAGCTGTGTCTAGCCGTCTGTTCTCCGTGATCCGCTTCGAAAGTATCATCCACGAATGTATGTAGCCACCCCACGTGTACTATGGGCAATTGGCTAACGCGAATGTAGTCGATCCTTGGTTCAACTTCCGAGCGACGAAATACTTGGTGCAGAATGGCTTTTATAGTTTCTGGGATTGGTTCGATGACCGTATGCACCCCTCCGTCTTCTTCGGCACACGTATCGCTCCACGAGGGACATAACTGACAGGAGGGATGAACAGGAACATGGCATCCGCTCGGTCGAGTTACGGGAGGTACCCTCT
>Ga0247740_1001337_pt1 | contig 10642 bp, 9 predicted proteins | sample UWRJL148409B2_FD_180942 | JGI IMG/M metagenome (GOLD analysis project Ga0247740, IMG submission 180942) | Plant litter microbial communities from Arlington Agricultural Research Station in Wisconsin, United States - UWRJ-L148-409B-2 | ecosystem: Environmental > Terrestrial > Plant litter >...
ACCGTTAGCGGTGACGGTTCCGGTGAGGCGGCTGGTGCCCGGGTCGATCTTGAAGTCGGAGAGTCCGACGACGATGTCGCCACCGGTGAGCGTGATGCCCGAGCCGTCGTGGTCGATCTCACCCTGGACGTACGGGCGGTAGTCGAGCGTCGGGTCGTAGTAGTCCACGTTTCCGCCGGTGATCGGGAAGGCGAGGGTGCCGGTCGCAGCATCGAGCGTCGCGCCGCCGGTCACGCCGGGGGTGAGGCCGAGCGTGGTCAGCGCCTCGAGGAAGCCAGCGTCGAGCGTGACCTGGGTGTCGACGCCGTCAAGGGCGGGGATCGAGGCCAGGGGCGTGGGGTCGGCTTCTTCCGAAGCGGAAGGCGACGTCTCGTCGGTCGCGGTGTCGGTGCTGGTGGAGCAAGCGGCGAGGCCACCAACGAGAAGCGTTGCGGCGGCGATGCCAACAGTTACCTTGTAGAACTTACGCATTTTCTAATCCTTTGTTTGAGGGTCCGACCGGATCGGTCAGGCCCTTGATTGAGGCTGAACTTTCGGTGGTAATGAGAGTTCGGTGGCCTGCCACAAAGGGTTTGGAATTGGTTTGCTCTGTTACCGTTCCGTTACATTCTGGTTACGGATTTCGCGGAATCCCGGGGGCTGACGATCACCCAGCCGGCCCGTCGGATGCTCATCACGATGATGAACAGGATCGCGACGGCGACCGTGACCCTCGCGAGATCCACGGATGGGATGAGCAACCGCTCGGTCAGGGCGAGGGGGACCGCGAGCCATTCCCAGCGTCCCGTCATCGCGACCATCGGCAGCAGCAGCAGCGCGTACCAGGGGTAGCGCGGCGTCACGACGAGCAGGGTGACGCCGATCATGACCAGCTGCCCCATCCACGGGTTGGTCGGGTCGGTCTTCCACCAGACCAACGCGCCGGTCGCGGCGATGAGCACGGCCGCGAGCACAAGGCTCGCCGAACCGGGGGCGACGAGCGACAGCATAATGAACCGGGTTCCGGTCTCGTAGCCCTCCTCGCTGAGGTAGCCGGGCAGGTAGCCGAGCACCTGGATGCCGTCGGCGATGACATAGGGGATGTAGAGCACCAGGAAGACGGCGACGGATGCCACGATCACCCGCAACGGGCGCCGGCCGAGCAGGGCGGGCGCACCGATCACCGGGATGAGCTTGGTCGCGATGGACGCGCCGAGGGCGATTCCACCCGCCCACTTCCTTCCGGACGCCACGAGCAGGCTGGCGACCAGTAGCAGCAGCGCGCTCACGATGTCGATGTGCGAGTTCGTGATGCCCTCGGTCGCGACGAGCGGGCTCCAGCCCCAGAGCGCCGCCCAGCGCGGGTCGCGGCCCGACGTGTGCAGGGCGCGCAGCAGCAGCACCGTGACCCCGAGGCTGACGAGCAGGCCCAGAAGCTGCGACGGCCAGTACTGCGGAGCATCCCCGGTGAGCAGTCGCACGCCGGCGAACACGAGCTCGCTGGCCGGGGGATAGATGGTGGGAACGGTAGCGCGGTTTATCGCCGTGCAGACGAGGTCGCCGGTTCCCGGTTCATCCACCGCCATGATCCGTTCGCCCGCGCACTCTCCGTCGACCGGCGCGGGAAAGAGCCAATCGGTGCGCAGCTCTTCCAGCGCGGGATCCGACGGCACGTAGGTATAGGGGGAGTGGCCGGCGTTCTGCACGATGCCGTCCCAGGCATAGCGCGCCGAGTCGGTGCTGGTGTTCGGCGGGCCGGCCATGGCCGCGACACCGATCGCGAGCGAGCCGACGAGAACCAGGACGACGGATGCGCGCCCGGTCACCCCGCGCCCCTTTGTCCCGCGCAGGCAGACGACCGACAGTGCGAACAGTGCCCAGAGGCCGACGGTCACGAACACGAGCGGTTCGAGCTGGCCCGAGCGGGCGTCGTAATACGGAAGTGCCGACACGGATAAAGCAGTAGCGGCCGCGCTCAACGCAAGAAGTACTGTGGTGAACACAATTCGCATAACAGCATCCTGTCGGATTGGGGAGGGGCTACGAACCACCGACATGTACATCCTGGCCGTGCACAGACTACTCAATGGGTTGAGGCGCTCCCTGGCGATGCCCTCACGCAACCCGCGCATGGCCGTGGTGATCGGGCGTCTACTCGCCATCGCGTTCCTGCTCTGCTTCGGAACCGGCATCTACAGCCACTTTCTGCAGGACCCGTTGCCGTGGATGGTGTTCCCCACGCGGCCGGTGAGTCTCTACCAGGTGAGCCAGGGCGTGCACATCACCGCCGGCATCCTCTGCTTCCCGCTGCTGTTCGCGAAGCTGTACATCGTCTTCCCGGAGCTGTTCCAGACGCCGCCGGTGAGGTCGTTCCCGCATTTCCTCGAGCGCGCGTCGATCGCCCTGTTCGTGGCGTCGTCGATCGTGCAGATCGTGATCGGGTTGCTCAACACCTACCAGTGGTACGCGCTGTTCCCCTTCCCGTTCCGCCAGACGCACTACGCGCTGTCGTTCGTTATCATCGGCTCGCTCGCCATCCACATCGCGATCAAGCTCGATGTGATCGCGAAGCACTGGCGCAAGGGCGCGCCGATCGAGCCCCTGGTCATCGACGGCCCCGTTGACCCCACCGTCCCCTCTGCCCCCGGCACGCTCACCTCGTCGCCCGGACGCAACGCGGTCATCCGCGCCGAGGGCGTCACCGGCAGGCTCTTCGACTGGATCGACAAGACCCCGCCCGCCGAACCGCGCACGAGCCGTCGCGGCTTCCTCACCATCGTCGGCATCGCGTCTGCCGCCGTCGTCGCCCTTACCGCCGGACAGTCGTTCAAGCTATTCGACGGCGTCAACGCGTTCGGTGCCCGCAAGCAGGGAATCGGCCCGAACGGCCTGCCGATCAACCGCACGGCCGCGGCGGCCAAGGTCGAGGCGGTCGCGAGCGATCCCGACTGGGTGCTCACCGTGTTGAACGGCACCGAGACCAAGACGTTCACCAGGGCGCAGTTGCTCGCGATGCAGCAGTACACGGTCGAGCTGCCGATCTCGTGCGTCGAGGGCTGGAGCCAGATGGCCAGCTGGAAGGGCGTGCGGCTCGGCGACCTCGTCGACTCGGTCGGCGCGAGCGGCGGAACCGCCATCAAGGCCACCAGCCTCGAGCAGAACAGCTCGTACGCGATCATGCACATGGGCCCCGAGTACGTGCGCGACGACCTCACCCTCGTGGCGCTCGAACTCAACGGCGAGGTGCTTGACCTCGACCACGGGTACCCCGCCCGTATGATCGCGCCCGGAAGACCCGGCGTGCTGCAGACCAAATGGCTGAGCTCGTTGGAGGTGCTGTCATGACCGCGATACGCGCGTGGCGCATCGGCCTGATCGCTCTGGGCCTCGCCTTCTTCGTCGTGGGCGGCATCACGCTGCTCAACGACGTCAACCCGGCCAGGTATCTGGGCATCGCGATCTGGTTCGTGGGGGCGCTCGTCATCCACGACGGAATCATCTCGTTCGTGGTCTTCGGCGCGAACATCGTGATGCGCAAGACCGGCGGGCGCCTGCGCATCCCCCTGCCGGCCCTGCTCATCGTGCAGGGCGCGCTCGTCGTCGCCGGCATCATGACGCTCATCGTCGTGCCGGCCGCGTTGAAGAAGTCGATCGGAACCGCGAACCCCACCCTGCTGCCGCTCGACTACGGGCTGCACCTGCTGGTGTTCTACGGCGTGCTCGCGGGGGTCACGGCGCTGGCGCTCGCGGTCTACGGCTTGCTGCGCCGAGCGCGCCGGCCCACCGCCTAGCCGGCCCACCGCCTAGCCGCGCGCCCGCCGCCTGGGCGTGCGGAAGTGCAGTTGTGGCGGGTGCGGGTACGTCTGCACCCGCCCCAACTGCACATCGGCCGCGCGGCGGCGGTTTCGATACGGCCACGGGCGGCCTACTCGACCGGCAGGGAGGCCGCGGGCGCCCGCAGGCGCCGCGCGGTCAGCGGGCCAGGCGGCAGAAGGTTCGGCCGTCGATCATCCACGACTGCACGAGGGCGAGGCCCATGTCGTGCGCGAGCGCGGTCATCGGGCGCAGGCCGATCTCGGCCCAGGGGAAGTGCTCGCTCTCGCCGCCACGGGCGTCGACGAGCGTTCCGGTGTAGGTGCTGTCGCGGCCCGCGTCGGGGTGCGTCTCGACCACGATCTCGCCGGTCGGAGTCAGCAGTTCGAGGCAGCGATCGAGCATGGCGCGAACGTCGCCGCCGATGCCGATGTTTCCGTCGACGAGCAGGGCCGTCTGCCAGCCGCCTTCGTCGGGCATCGCGTCGAACACGCTGCCCTGCAGCACGGTCAGCCCGGCCTCGGTCGCGATCTCGATCGCGGTAGGCGACACGTCGACGCCCAAGACCTCGAGTCCGAGATCCATGGCAGCGCGCACCATGCGCCCGGGTCCGCAGCCGATGTCGAGCACGGGACCGGTCACCGAACGCAGAAGCGTGAGATCCGCGTCATCCGCCCCCGCATTCCACCGGGCGACGTCCATCGTCGAGTGGCTGGCGGCGCCCTGTGCATCGTCGCGAAGCATGAGTGTCACGGAGTCGTTGCGGCGCAGGGCCTCGGCGTACGGCTCGGCACCGCCCGACCCGAAGGTGTTCACGGGCGGGGAGACGATGGTCATGCGCGCACCAGAACCGAGTCGCAGAACTGGCCGACGGCCGCGGCGAACGCGGTATCCGGCGCGATGTCGGCGACCTCGAGCGCGTCGTCGAATGTGTCGACGTCGGTGAGCTCGGGCAGCATCTGCACGTTGAGGCCGGCATCGAGCAGGCGTTCGAGCTGGATGCGCCCCGTGTCGGCACGCGACATCGGCACCCCGCGGATGAGGTCGCCGCGCGGGTCGCGCATGCCGAGGGCCCAGAATCCGCCGTCGCTGGCGGGGCCGAAGAACGCGTCGACGCCCGCGGGCCACGCGAACGCGGGCGCGAGGTCGAGCGCGGAGAGCTGAGGGGTGTCCATGCCGATGAGGATCGTGGGGCCGGTGACCTCGTCGAAGATCGCGCCGAGTCGCTCGTCGAGATCGCCCGCGACCTGGTGCACAACGTCCCAGCCGTCGGTGCCGGCGGGCGTGACGACGCCGTCGAAGAGCAGCACACGACGGGTCGCGGGCAGCGGTTCTACGGCGGCGAGGGTGTCCTGGATCGACAGGGCCGCGAGCGTGGCGGCCTGTTCGAGAGTCAGCGGCGGGTGAAGGCGCGTCTTGACCTTGCCCGGAATCGTTTCCTTGGCAATGAGAATGAGTGTGGTCATGTGTGTGCCCTCCCAGCAGGCTGTCCAGAATTGTGAAGGACACCCCTCATTCGGAGCCCGAGGGCAAACAGGTTGCTCAGCCGCGCTTTTGCGCCCTCAGCAGCCGGCTCATGTCAAGAACGGCGATGTAGGTGCCGCGGATCGTGCCGGTGACCTTCGACCGACCGATGCGTGGCGAGTAGGGCGAGTCGACCTCGACGATGCGCCAGCCCTCGGCGTGACCGCGCAGCACTTGTTCGAGCGGGTATCCGCTGCGGCGGTCCTGCAGGTCGAGTGCCAGCAGCGCCTCGCGGTTCGCGGCGCGCATCGGACCGAGGTCGTGCAGGTCGAGCTTCGTGGCTCCCCGCATCAGCACGGCGAGCGCCCGGTTGGCGATGCGTGCGTGCAGCGGCCAGGCGCCGCGGGTGGTCGGGCGGCGGCGTCCAAGCACGAGGTCGGCCGTGCCGGCGACGACCGGGTCGACGACGCGGGGCAGATCGCGGGGGTCCATCGAGGCATCCGCATCACAGAACGCGACGACCGGGGCGGTCGCGGCGAGCAGGCCGGCGTGGGCTGCCGAACCGAATCCGCGACGCAGCTCGGTGATCACGATCGCGCCGTGTTCGCGGGCGACGTCGGCAGAGCGGTCGGTCGAACCGTTGTCGACGACGATCGCGCGGTAGCCCTCGGGCAGCCGGTCGAGCACCCAGGGCAGGGCGTTCTCCTCGTTCAGGCAGGGCAGGATCACGTCGACGGTCACTTGACGGCCGCCCGCAGCTTCGCGGTCGCGAACTCGCGCATGCCGGCCTCGAAGGTCATGGTCGGGGCCCAGCCGAGTTCGGATTTCAGGCGGTCGGATGACGCGGTGATGTGCCGCACGTCGCCGAGCCGGTATTCGCCCGTGACTATCGGGGCCGGCCCGCCCGAGTGCTCGCTGAGCTGCTGCGCGATCTCGCCGATCGTGTGCACGGTGCCGCTGCCGACGTTGAAGGCGCGGTGGCTCTGTGCACGGGCTGTCAGGTCGCGGCTGGTCCGGTCTCGGCCGGTCCAGTCTCGGCCGGTCCAGTCGATGGCGGCCAGGTTCGCGGCGGCGACGTCGCGCGAGTGCACGAAGTCGCGGCGCTGGCGGCCGTCTTCGAACACACGGGGTGCCTCGCCGCGTTCGAGCGACGAGCGGAACAGCGACGCGACGCCCGCGTAGGGCGTGTTCTGCGGCATGCCGGGCCCGTAGACGTTGTGGTACCGCAGGCTCGCCGCGACCCCGCCGGTGGTGCGCGCCCAGCTGGTGGCGAGGTACTCCTGGCTGAGCTTGCTGATCGCGTAGACGTTACGCGGGTCGAGCGGCGCGTCCTCGGTGATGAGGGCGGGTTCGAGCGGCTGCCCGTCGTCGTCGAGCGGGTCGAAGTGGCCGGCGTCGAGGTCGGCCTGCAACCGCGCGGCGGGCCGGGTGGGGCCGTTCGCGCCGAGGTAGGCGCCCTCGCCGTAGACGACCATCGAGCTGGCCTGCACGAACCGGCGCACGCCCGTGCGCGCCATTCCGGCGAGCAGCACGGCCGTGCCGAACTCGTTCGAGCTCACATAGTCGGGGGCGTCGCTGAAGTCGACGCCCAGCCCGACCTTGGCGGCCTGGTGGCAGACGACGTCGACGCCGTCGAGCGCGTTCGTGACGAGGTCGGCGTCGCGCACGTCGCCGCGCACGAACTCGACGCCCGCGGGGATGGCCGGGTCGCCGCCGTGCACGTCGGAGCGCAGCGAGTCGAGCACACGCACGTCGTGGCCCTGGGCGAGGGCGGCCTCGACGATCGCGGAGCCGATGAAGCCCGCGCCGCCGGTAACAAGCAGTCTCACGATGCCACCGGGCTCTGGGCTGCCTGGCTTTGGGCCGCCGGGGCCTGGGCCAGCACCTTCGCGACCTCGGCCGGGTCGATCAGTTCGCGCCCCGCATAGTCGTCGGGCAGCGCCCGGATGATCGACTCGATCGCCGCGACGATGCGCGGCTGGGCCTCTTTGAGACGCGAGAACACCAGCGCCGCGCTCAGCGGTTCGCCCTGCTTCTCGTCGTCGGCGACACCGGCGTCGGAGTCGGTGACGTAGCTGAGGTTGACCGTGCCGATGTTCAGCTCGGCGGCGAGAGGCACCTCGGGGTAGAGCGTCATGTTAACGGTGTGCGCTCCGGCCGCGCGGAACCAGAGCGACTCGGCCCTGGTCGAGAACCGCGGCCCCTGAATGACGACGACGGTGCCGCTCGTGCGGATGCCCTCGCCCTGCAGCGCGGTCGCGGCGATCGCGTGCAGCGCGGGGTCGAACGGATCGGCGCTCGCGAGGTGCTGCACTGAGGTCGCCCCGGTCGCTGAGCCTGTCGAAGCGCCGCCTGTCGAGCCGCCGCCTTCGAAGAACGTGTCCGCGCGCCCGTGCGTGCGGTCGATGTACTGGTCGGTGAGCACGAGCGTGCCGGGCAGGTAGTCGGGGCTGACGCCGCCGACGGCCGAGCTCGACAGGATCGCCTTCACACCGAGCGAGGCGAGCGCCCAGATGTTGGCGCGGTAGTTGATGAGGTGCGGGGCGACCGAGTGGTCGGCGCCGTGCCGGGTGAGGAACGCGACGGTGCGCCCGCCGAGTTGCCCGATCGTCACATCGGCCGCGCCGTAGGGCGTCTCGATGCGCCGCTTCTCGCTCGACTCGGGGTCGAACAGCGAGTAGAGGCCGGAGCCGCCGATGACGGCGACGGTAGCGATTGGCTCGTTCATGTGGTGCACCATTCCCAGAAAGTGGTCCGGGGACAAGTATCCCCGCATCGTGTTCGGAGGAACGGCGTGATCCGATTGCCCGCCCGACGAAAGTGCAGTTGCGGCGGGTTGCGCGTGCCTGACACCCGCCACAACTGCACTTCGGGCAGCGGCTACGCGGGCAGCACGTGCGTGGCCGCCAGCCGCGCGTACCAGTGGGCGCTGGCTTTCGGCAGCCGCTCGAGCGTGTCGTAGTCGACCCGCACGATGCCGAAGCGCTTGGCATACCCGTAGCCCCACTCGAAGTTGTCCATCAGCGACCAGACCTGGTAGCCGCGCAGATCCGCGCCCCGTGAGAGCGCCCGGTGCACCGCGGTGATGTGCCGGCGCAGGTAGTCGACGCGTTCCACGTCGTGCACCGCCCCGTCGACCACCTGGTCGTCGAAGGCCGCCCCGTTCTCGGTGATCATCAGCGGCAGCTCGGGGTAGCTCTCGTGCAGCCCCATCAGCAGTTCTTCGAGGCCCGAGGGGTCGATGTTCCAGCCCATCGCCGTGTACGGACCCGGCTGCTGTAGAAACTCGACGTGGTCAGAACCCGGCCAGGCCGATCCGCTCGACGGCTTGTGGCCGTCGCCGGTCTGCTTTTCTCCGACGCCGTCCCACTCCCGCACGAGGTTGGTGGAGTAGTAGTTCACGCCCAGCACGTCGATCGGCTGTCTGATCAGGGCGAGGTCGCCCGGCTGCACGAACGCCCAGTCGGTGACCTCAGCGGTGTCGGCGAACAGGTCGAGCGGGTACGCGCCCTCGAGCAGCGGCGCGAGGAACGCCCGGTTGGCGAGCGCGTCGAGCCGGCGGACGGCCTCGGCCTCACCCCGGAACACGTGCAGGTTCAGCGTGATCGAGAACTGCGGATCGTTCGTCACCACCTCGCGCAGGGCCGCGACGGCGAGCCCGTGCGCGAGGTTGAGGTGGTGCACGGCCGCGAGCGCGGCGGCCCCGTCGGTGCGGCCGGGCGCGTGCGACCCCGAGCCGTAGCCGAGGTACGCCGAGCACCACGGCTCGTTCAGCGTCGTCCAGGTGTGCACCCGGTCGCCGAGCGACTCGCCGACGATGCGCGCGTAGTCGGCGAACGCCAACGCGGTCGCGCGGCTGGTCCAGCCGCCCTCGTCCTCGAGCGCCTGCGGCAGATCCCAGTGGTAGAGCGTCGCGATGGGGCGGATGCCCCGCGCCAGCAGTCCGTCGACAAGACGGTTGTAGAAGTCGAGTCCGCGCTCGTTGGCGGGGCCGCGCCCGCTCGGCTGGATGCGCGACCAGGAGATCGAGAACCGGTAGGCCTCGAGCCCGAGCGACGCCATCAGGTCGAGGTCGCTCTCGAGCCGGTGGTAGTGGTCGGCGGCGACGTCGCCGGTGTCGCCGTTCCACGTCTTGCCGGGGGTGTGGCTGAACGTGTCCCAGATGGACGGACCGCGGCCGTCCTCGGTCGCCGCGCCCTCGATCTGGTACGAGGCGGTGGCCGATCCGAAGATGAACTCGGGCGGGAAGACCAGACCGGCGTCGCGGTAGTCGGCGGCGCTCACAGCGTCACCGTGCCGTTGCTGCTGTCGGTCGCCGTTCCACCGGAGAGAACGGCGCGGAACGCGACATCCGCGGGGCCTGAGATCGTGACGCCGCCGGCCTCCGAAGCGACCGTGAGCGTGATCGACGAGCCGTCGAGCGGGTTGTCGATCACGATGTCGCGACTGCCGGTAAAGCCGGGGTAGACGGTGATGAGCGGGTCGACGGTGTAGTCGTAGTCGGGCCGGTCGTCACGCGAACCGGTGACGATCACCGCGCCCTCGCGCACCCAGATCGGCAGGCTGTCGAAGCCGTGTTGCTCGGTGCGCCACTGCGGGCCGGTGGCCTGTTCGCCGGTGAGATGGTTGGTCCAGAGGCCGGTGGGCAGGTAGTACTGCACGTCGCCCGCGGCGCTGAAGACCGGCGCGACCAGCAGGTCGTGGCCGAGCAGGTACTGGCGGTCGAGGTAGTCGACCGAGGGGTCGCCCGCGAACTCGAGCTGCATCGGCCGCATAAACGGCGTGCCCGTCTCGTGCGCCTCGATGCCGACCCGGTAGAGGTACGGCATCAGCGCGAGCTTCAGCTTCGTGAACCGGCGGGTGACGTCGACGGCACTCTGGCCGGGGGCCTCGGTGCCGTCGTCGAACAACCACGGCACCCGGTAGTTCGACGAACCGTGCAGGCGTGAGTGGCTCGACATCAGGCCGAACGCGACCCAGCGTTTGAACACGGCCGGGTCGGGGCTGCCTTCGAAGCCGCCGATGTCGTGGCTCCAGTAGCCGAACCCACTGAGCGCGAGCGACAGGCCGCCGCGCAGGGTCTCGGCCATCGACTCGAAGCTCGACGAGTTGTCGCCGCCCCAGTGCACCGGCTGCTTCTGGCCGCCGACCGTGGCCGAACGGGCGAACAGCACGGCGTCGCCCTCGCCGCGGTGCTCCTCGAGCACCTCGAAGACCGCCGCGTTGTAGAGCTGGGCGTACCAGTTGTGCATGACCTCGGGCGAGGATCCGTCGTGCCAGACGACGTCGGTGGGGATGCGCTCGCCGAAGTCGGTCTTGATCGCGTCGACCCCCTGCGCGAAGAGAACGCGCAGCTTGTCTTGAAACCAGCGCGTCGCATCCGGAT
>Ga0247740_1001338_pt1 | contig 10637 bp, 12 predicted proteins | sample UWRJL148409B2_FD_180942 | JGI IMG/M metagenome (GOLD analysis project Ga0247740, IMG submission 180942) | Plant litter microbial communities from Arlington Agricultural Research Station in Wisconsin, United States - UWRJ-L148-409B-2 | ecosystem: Environmental > Terrestrial > Plant litter >...
TCATGTGCCTTGTCGAACTCAAACCTTCATAGGTGCTAAAATATTACTTCCATACAGCCAGCGAGATGCAGAATATAAGCCGTCTAATGGTGTCTGAAACATATTTGTGGAGAGGTGCCCCTGCATGCGGCACAGCAACGTGGGCGCCTATTCCTATATACTAATGCCAGCTTGCTTTCTATATCAAGTGAACCCGTCCGAGCATACTCGTCAAACAGTTCGCTCCCTCCTCTTTGCCCTCTTTACACACTACTACTACACTTCCCCCGATATGGTCGACGACGATTCGGCCTCGTTCGGGAGGCATCGGAATGTGTTCGAGAATTTGGGGGACGACGAGCCGTCTACGTTTCTTGAGGCACAGGCTGTCATCGAGAACATAAGAGCTGACAAGGGGCACCTTGACGCTACGACTATGCGGGATGTCAACGAGATGCCGGCTCGGAGTCGTCAGAAGATCATGTACAATATGGAAAAGATAAGAGACATGGAAGCAGCGTTTACCAAAAGGTATTTGTTGACTTTTAGTATCATTACGTCGCGCTCACTAACCATGTGCAGCATCTCCGAGCAGCTTTACTCGTCAAAGTACCGGTTTCTATACGAGCTTATTCAGAATGCCGACGATTCTCTCTATAGGAACGCTCGTCAGAAATGTGTCGCACCGTATTTAAGATTTCGCATCACACCTCATGAGTTCATCGTCGAGACTAACGAGGACGGTTTCACGCGAGCAAATGTTGAGGCCATTTGCGCGACGGGCAAGAGCTCCAAAAAGACATCCGCCCTTGACAACCACATCGGGGAGAAGGGCTTTGGCTTTAAGTCTGTCTTCTCTGTCGCTGACGAAGTACGCATCCAATCGGGCGTGTGGGCATTTTGCTTCAGACATCAACAAGGAGATGACGGCTTAGGTATGGTGACACCCCTAGATGCTGCGACCGAAGTACTACCCGAAGACGTTTCTACGAGGATGACTCTCAAGTTGTCTGATGCGGCCAAAGAGGATTACAAGCGCCTTTTAGATGCCATCTCAGACCTACCTGATACAACTATATTCTTTCTACATCGTCTGAGAACACTAGAGATTCACATTACAGCGGACTCTTCAACGGAAAGTAGAACGACAATCACTAAGTACGGCCCTAGCCTTCTCCACGAGCTTCCTTGCATCATTCGAACGTTTGAACATCGTGGATCAAAACTTGGAAAGACGGTGGAAAGGAGCAGGTACCACGTCTTCACACATACGGTTGACAAAATGCCAAAGGACAAGCGACGTCAGCATCGGACGAGCACTAAGGTGGAATTGGCATTTCCACTCACACCCGACGGCCAGCCCAAAATCTCCGGACTCGGACAACACGTGTTTGCCTATCTTCCTCTACAACGACTGTCTCATCTGCAGGTAAGTAGTCAAACAAAAGCGCCCAGAAGAGATGCTAATTGAAGCAAGTTCTTAATACAATCCGACTTCATCACATCCGCAAGCCGCGAGAGCGTCATAGATTGCGCGTGGAACGACGCTATCGTAGACGGAATAGCCACAGCTTTTGCAAAAGCAGTCGCAGAATTTGCCACTCCAGACCATCCGTTACGTCACTCGTGGCTGGACTACATGCCCACAAAGCCTATGGAGGGGCTCTGGAAAAATCTATACTCCTCGATCCAGGCGCTGTTAAAGCGTATGCCGGTGCTGCAGACTTGGGAGAAAAGAAAATTCAAATGCCCTCCGCAATTGCGCCGGTTGGTATCTGATATGATTCACGAAGAGACGCCCATTTTTCGTGATCTCCCGGAAGAAGTTTACTTGGCTCCTGAGTACAATCATAGGCATTACACAACCTTGGCGGAACTTGGGGCAGTGTGTTCCAGTTGGGACGAAATACTCCCACGTATATCGGCGGATCTAGTAAACGTCAACTCGTACATCAAAACACGAGCACCGGATCAAATGTGGCACGAAGCGTGTGCTCGATTGCTCTTGTCTCCCTTCCAATGTGGGTATAAGCACATATGTCTGCGGATCCAGAAATTGCCTATAATTCCCTTAAACAACGGAAGATCATGGACTGGTAGTCCCGGAGTCAGTCCGGGTGGTGTCAGAAAAATTTTCTTCCCCGATAACGATGGGATTGACATCCCGAACGACATTTCTCTGAACCTCGTGGAGAAACAAGCCGCAACCAGCGCCACTCGTCGAGATTTTTTTCGAAAAATGGGTGTAGAGGATTGCCCTAAAGAAACGGTTCTCTCCCAGATCGAAGCAACTCAAAAATCGACGTCCCTTCGAACTCTCGAGTGGGCTTCACATTCTCGATACCTGTTCTACTTTCATCCTCAACCCAGGTCGCTGACTTCCTGGTTTTACATTTGCGCGAACGCCAAAATAACCCGTGTCCGTCCATCGGTATCTCTATTTTTCCCTTCCGACCGTGAGTATGATACCGAGCAACTACTGCCAAAGGAATATCTTGCTAGCAATTCTAATGGCGTGGTTGCGCTGCTAGACAAGAATTACTTCAATCTAGTGCCAGGTACAATCCGCCGGCAGAATCTCTCGTGGGTAGAATGGTTGCGTCGAGCCGCAGGTGCCCAATATCATCCATCGCTCGCAGAGAGATTCGGAACTGGACCATCTAACGACTGGGTATTGTCCCCAGTCATACTAGCGGTACTGGAACGTCGTCCGGAGAAGTTCGTGGGTTTGCTGAGGGCGCATTGGTCTGAATACAAGCATTACGTATCCAAAGTCAGCACGCAATTGATGGGTTGTAAGGTCCCTTGCGAATCCGGAGCATTATTGCCTCTTCGAACAACTTACCTCCCCACTATTGAGATCAAGGCGAGACTACACGATCTTGAAGTCGACAGTGGGTTTCCCTTGCTGAGGTTGCCCTCTGTACTTGATGAGGCGAATCAGCAGGAATGGCGATTTTTAGAAGATATTGGGGTGAGCTACACCATAGATAATAGGTTTGACGAGATCGTGCTTCGCCAAATGACGGCATCCAAGTTCGCGACCACAGAGCGTGCCGTGAAAGTATACAGAAGCATGGCGGAAAGATCGACGCTGCAAGACAAAGAAAAGCTAAGGTAGGCTAGTACCAGTACCTCGTACACAAATTTGCTAACATTTACAAGATCTTTTTTTGGCTCTTGCAATGCAATTGCTGTGGAAACCTCGCCGAACGTATTGAGGTGGCTTGCCCCTTCAGAGTGCATTTGGAATGGCCCCGACTTTCTCACTGTCAAGGTGCCTTTGGGGCAACACTATGGCGACGAAGAGCACCTGGCGAACTTCTTCCGTATATGGCTAGATATTCGCGACTTTGAGCTGGAAGACGTTTTCGATGAGCTGGAGCACAGGCAAAACCTTGGCCAGACCGCGGGCTGGTCTAACAGTGAAGCTGCGAACGTATACCAGTTCCTCGAGAACGCCGTCAAGAACAGTGCAGGATGGACAGTCGTCAGGTATGTATGCTTCATCGCGAGGAACAACCATTGACGATGGTTACAGAAAAGCTTTCACTCAACGAAAACTAGTCCTGGGAGCTGACGGACGATGGCACACCATACAATCTTGTCTATGGAACAGCCCATTTTCACTCGCGGAGTATGAAGATCTTTCGTCGGTCTATCCCACTCTGAAATTGTTCTTCGTCAACCACCTTAAGATTAAGAACGCAGATCCAGCCATGCTTATCAATGAGCTTAGCAGAATGGCCAGTGATAGCGAGCCTCGCATCGCCGATATGCGCCAGCGTCTGATAGATGTGGGAAGAATGGTTGCGAAAAGTAGCATTGATGAGAAACTCCTAAACGCTCTTGACAAGCTACGCATGGTCAAGTTCTTACCAAAGAAGGCGGTTGATGGTGGTATAGCGCTAGTCGGCGTCGATGATGACTTCGCCATCATGGATCATGGACGATTCGGGGCCGCTTTTGCGGATCAACACATTCTCCTCGACTTCGCGCTTGAGGAGGTGCAGATCCTCGATACAGTTTTTCGACATATGGGGATTACGCACCGTTACCTGTCAACAGCAATCAACGAAGTCTCAAGTGTGGCTGACGACGCGGTGCAGAATGAGGCACTTGAGCAGGCGCTGCAGACGAAAGCTTATGCACTGTATTGGTACGTAGGTTCGATTGTGTTGGAGTACCCTTTTAAGGGTTTCGCGTCTTTATGGCTATCTCTTGTGCTCCGCTGACCTGACTAGCTGTGCTGCCAAATACAAGAGCGTAAATGCGCTACGAGGAGAAAAGGAGCTCTTCGACCAGCTTTCCCGTACCCAGATCTATTGCACAGATCACATATCCACTATTCTGGTTCTAGCACTCAATGGAACCCAGATCTCCGTCCAGAGCGATCGTACATCGCTTCATTACGAGCTCTCTGAAGGGCAGCTTACGATCTACGTCCCGGAATCTCAGCGACAACGGGAGTCATGCTATCGATCGCAAGTCCCTGCACTTCTTGCCCGCTTGCTCGGGGTCTCAGCATCGGCAACACATGCCATCTCCCTTATACTTCAATGTAAATTAGAAGATCTCGACGAGATCCTTCTAGAGCAAGATATCCCTCTGGTGAATTGGATCGAACGGCCGATTATCCGAGTCTCAGATTCGGTTGAACACGAGACTCCAAACAATGTCATACCCGACGAAGATGCTTCAGGACCAGACGCAATACCCACGGCCTCGAGGACACCGACTCAGGAATACTTTGCACCGGAGTCGGAAGCAGGTCATAGCAGGCGCACCAGTCGCACTTGGGTCAACGAAGAGGCTAGTACGCCCCCACAGACCCCTTCGCGTCAGTACGAAAGACTGCTTGAGCAAATTGTGCGAAGCGCTCATCGAGCAACCCATGGGCAACGAATTAACGGTGACACTGCCGTGCCTTTGCGGAATGCACCTCCCGAAGACGATGAATTTGCTTACGACCATGATCACAATGCCGCTTTTGGCGATCGCGATACAAACCAGATGACTCACGATAAACGTATCGGCGCTGCGGGAGAAGCCTATGTAGGTGACTTCGTCCGACATCAAAATTTTGCTCAACTGACTAGCCTCTCCAGGTCTTCGAGATCCTCTCAAACCTCAGTCTTCCAAACTTCAGTCGCGAAAACTGGCGCAGCACTATACGCGGCGAACTTCAAGGGCACTCACGCTATTCTGACATGAACAATTGGGTTGGACGCGAGACTGCCGACATCGTGTTTATCGACCGGGACGGCAGCTTGACTCAATACTTTAGAGAGTACTGCTCCGGCGGTCTCCCAGCGGGCATACGGCAAGATCGTGACTTCGCCGCCAATCCGATAGAGTACTTTCTCGAAGTCAAGACGACGACTAGTGCATGCCATACGCGGTTCTACATGAGCGGGAGTCAGTACAATAGAGTAAGCGACTCAGTGTCCTCTTCGCGCATAGATTGATGGCTAATGCTAGTATTGTAGATGCAAAACCTCGCCGTGCCTCTGTTCAGTACCTTCAACAAGGTGTATGTCATCTTTCGCGTGTTCAATCTGGCGTCGAGAGACGTGGGGATGAAAATGTTTGTGGATCCGTTGCGATTGCGCGGGCATGGTTTGGAGTTTGAGGTTGGAACTTGGCTTGCGAAGGTGACGGGCGGTGTGTGATACTTTTTTCTTCTGGGGGTGGGATGTTGTCGGAGGTGGATGCTGAGCGTACTACAAACCTAAAAGCTGGGGGGAATAGTGGTGCAGTAGGACACGGAGCTGAACAAGATGTTGGCCGGCTACTGCGTTTTACACTATTGCTATTTGCAGATATGAAAACATGTGGCAACATTATCTAACAGGATTGAAGGCGTGAGAAGGTGTGACAATCATGATGATCGTAATCAAACACATGTTCGTCTGACTGGAACGTGAGATATAACCTATCTCATCTGCTCGGCCCGCTCACGCTTCCTAGCGTCACATTTCATTTTCGATACTGCTCATCATCACACGATGCGCCCAAGTCACAGCACTTCCCAGTAGGCGAGCATTCCAAAAGAAATCTTGCGTCTCTAATGCGTAGTACACAAGCGTGCCAAGTTCAAGAGTAGAGCATCTTGCCATAACATTGTGGCTATCGTGGCATTCATACATCGTTTTTAGGTATCTATCGTACTCGTAACGAAAATTTCATCAGCTGATGGCGGAGAAGTGTAAGCCAAAACAACTGACACCCTCTAAAGGAAGACCTCAAGGTTGAACTCGACCGTGCTCACGGGATACCTGAGACATCACGTTAGCAAATATGTACTACGTTGATAAACTGATGTGGATGTCTTACGGTAATTCAAACTTGTGCAACACCGAGGGATGCAGGATACCAAAGACACCAATTGTGTGGTTCTTGCCGTCGAGGTTAAGTTTGATCGCAGCAGAGTGTCCTTGCAAGAACGTCGGGTCTATTATGTGTGAGCGAAGGGCATATATGAGCGATTTCCTCAAGCTTACCATCAAACTCCTCGATCCAATAGCCACCCAACTTGGAGTTCTTCATCCCATCTTCCCGTGTGATGAAAGTAGACCTGAGCATCAACATCAGCCTATCCAACAGACCATGCACCTGCTCAAAGCCGCTCGTTTTCCCCATGATCGCGGCTGCGAAGTGCCTCTCGTTTCGGCTCTTGCGTTCTTGCGAAAGATCTATGAACCCGACGTCGCTGACTTCAAAGACCTTGATCGGCACGGCGTGGTGCTTGTTCGAATTGATGGTCTTAAGAAGACCAGGGAGTAGCGACGTCCGTACAATCTGGTACTCTGCAGTCTTGGGGTTCGCGAGCTTCACTGCCGTCTTGCCATCGTCTTTTCGGTTCAGCCACTCAAAATTCTCTTCGTGTGAGCAAAGGATAAGAGGCATGACTTCTGTCCATCCTGCCGCTGCTGATTCAAGACGCACAATGTCACCAAGCTTGTTGATCGGAAGTGGCGCCGCAACTGCGGAGGATTTGTTCGGATAGTAGCGCGGCAGCTTGTTGAAACCGTAGGCGATAGCATAGTCCTCCATGATGTCCGCTTGGTGAAGAACATCTGCTCGATTGATTGGTAGAGCGACATCCAGAAGGTTGCTGTCTGATGTTGATGGTTGTATTTCGTAGCCCATCTTCGTCAGGAGCTTAGCTATTTGATCCGGAGAGAGGTCCAGACCAGTGACTTGGTTTAGATAATCGACCTCGGTCTGCATTTGCCGTGGCGTAAGATCGGGTGCTTCTCTTGACTCGTTATTGTGCGGTGAGATGATCTTGATGGGCTCTATTGACTCTGCGTAGCCAGCGAACATGGCAACCAGTATATGGTTGACGATCTCGACCTTGGTCTTGTCCAGCGCCGTAATCTCCACGAAGATGTTCTTAGTATCGAGCGTGATCTTGCTGTGGTCACCATTAATGATGGGAGGAAGCGACAACACGGTGCGGTTCGAATCGTATATCACGGGGTACACGGGTGAGTCGCGGATGATGTGTAGGTACCGACCGAGATGCTTGTCTTTCTACACAGAGTTAGCACGCTGCTTGCCAATAGATCGAAACTAGACCCACATCATAAAACTCCATCAGCTGCTTTCCATTCATCTTCTTGGTCTGGTTCAGAGGAATGAATTCAATCTGCTCCGGCGGCAGAGCCTCATATGTGAAGGGACCCTTGATCGCTGTAGACGGTTAGCTACACTCCCTTGAGGTTTCCTCATAGCACGCTCACTGTCTAGATCGTGTGTCCCAATCGAGACCAGTGTCCGCTGGCGAGCCAGGTTCTGATGCAGCTTGTCCTGCAGTGCGATGAAGGAATCGTAGCGTTCTTGGGTAAACTTGACGTTCCGCAGTACCACGCCAGAACAAAGTGGTCGTATCTTCGCGGTCTACGCAGAGTCAGAAGTCATGATCCCTATAGCGCTGGACCATAGCTAGCATACCTCCTCCTTGATCGTGAGTGTCTGCAGCTCTCCGGATGATGGCGCAGTGAGCGACCACTTGGGCAGCTGTTGCTTCCCCAGAAAGACTCTCAGGTTCAGCGCGATCCCTTCAAAGCACAGCATATCATATCGGTTCGCTGGTATCTCAATCTTCAACTGCGGCGGCTGCGCCTGGTCCTCTGGCTTCGTGCTCTGACTCGTGTCTTCGTCCAGTTCGATGCCGAACTCGAAACATAGCTCGTCAAACTCCTCGGTGGTATATTCGCGCTCGAGCTCCTTGAAGAGAGCGGCCTTGTCGACCGTAATGGTAGGCATGGCGGGCCAATGTTGGCTCGAGGCGGGGTTGAGGGCTATTCGATGCGACTTGGTGGGGTAGTTGGAAGGTGGGGGACCTGGAAGAATTTTGGGGCGGGAATGGGCTCTGACTATCGCTTTCTGAGATGGACGATAGCTACGAGGGTGCCTTTGTCCAAACAATGTGTCCAGCTTCAAGGTTCGGTCTGGCTGTTGAATCTCTTGTGACTCAATTCCGAGAAATTGAAGCCATCGGAACAATGCCGGCCCGAGCAGAGAGCGCTAAGCCTGAAGAAGCGACTTCCGTATCTCCATACCTGCCTCGTTCCCTGATGAGCGATGGTAGATACTTGCACGTTTGTCATTCTTTGATAAGTGTAAAGGCGTGTGTACTTGTATGTAAAATCATTTATTCGGATCCTATGGATTTCCGCGCCCAAGACCATGCCGTGCGTAGCTACACCAGGAATATCAAGTCGAACGCCTGCCAATGCCATTCGTGAGTGTATAGCAGTCCGCCATCTCTTGAAATCACATCCACGGATCGCGATCCCTTCCAGTCCGTACGTTAACCATTATGCCGCAGACTGCTCCATGCGAAGATCCCAATGCAAGCCGAGGACGACTCTCACCCTCGACAGGCCCGCTAACCGAGGCGTAGATGTGCCGTGATTCCATAGTCTATGCTTAGCAAATGACCCTACGTAAGACCCCCAAAAGGTTGGTGTAAATCATTGCTGTAGAGAAGAGACGCTCGCTGAATCGAATAGTAGAATACGACGGGATCAGTCTTTCCAATCCCAGACTTGTTTGAGGAAGTGACCCATGTTGACCTTCTTGGTCTTCATCTCGAGCATCCACGGATGCTCAAGCATACGCCAAGGCGTGGCTCGTCGAGGGGGCTCTTTCTCGAGACTGGGGCCAGTCAGTTGAATCAAGGACAGTAAGGAAGAAAACAAAACGTACCAGCATTCGATGAAGTACTTGAAGTTCTCGGACCACCGGATGCCGTTCTCTGGCTCGTCCTTCAACCTGGGAATGGGTTGTCGAACAATGTAGGTAAGCAAGTCGATGAGCCCAGCGCGTGGGTTCATCTCAGTACCGTCGGCTGGGAACGGGAAGCGGTGTTGCGCAACCTCGAGGAGAGTCACACCCAAGCTCCACACGTCGCTGGTGATTGTGTAGCTCTGTCCAGTGATCCGCTCAGGTGCCATGTAGTAGGACGTGCCAATAAAGGTGTTGGCATCCCCCTTGGTTCCAAATTCCCCGGACACGCCGAAATCGCACAGCTTAACCTGACCGTTTCGACACAGCAGGATGTTGCTAGGCTTGATGTCACGATGGATGATGCGGTGAGAGTGGAGGTAGGTGAGCCCATTGAGGACACCTTCTGCTACTTTTCCGAGCACTTTCTCTCCAGTCCGACCTCCTAGCTTCTTGACTTCTCGATAGACGGAATCTAGCGAGCCACCTTCGCAGAACTCCATGGCAATGCTGATGGTGCCGGTGCTGTCGTCCATGAAAGCACCGTAATAGCGGCAGATGTGGTCACTGGCACAATTCTTGTTGAAAGAGAGCTCGCGCACGATCTGCTTCTTGACGTCCGGGTCTGGATTCGTCGTTATGATCTTCGAGAGGGTTAGCGCGAAATGATACCGAGAACGTTGTGTAACATACTTTGAGGGCAAATATAGTTTTCCCACCGCTAAGAACAGACTTGGTGACAGCACCACCCGCGCCTTCGCCTAGGCTGCCCAGTTCTTCCACTATGCCCTTTGCAGAAGCAGCTTTCCAGCCTGCATCATCCAAGTCCTCAACATCGAGCGGGGCACCCTTCTCTGCCGCAAGCTTATCCAGATCTGGCAAGGGCTGGCTGCTGTTTTCTCTCTCCATCGACGGCGCGCCCTCACTGCCTTGCTGCGATATTGCCGATATGGGATCTGAGCCTTGATGGGTCCGCTGAAGGCCTGGAAAGCCTAGAGCGGCGTGATACGACGAAGCTGATCCATTTGCCTGCACCTCGCCGAAGCTCCCTGATCGCGAATGTGCGCTGGCGTCACTCGAGCCTCCCGCCGAAAGTCCGGTTCCAATTTGTAGTGGTGGCAGTCCTTTTGGGTGTTGACGGCCCTCGTAGGGCGTGTGACTGGTGCCCATGGGGGTTGCCAGCCGCAGTTGGGGCGGCGCAGGGCGAGAAAGAGTCACGCCATCGCCGGAGCCATTCGTGACTGGCCTCGCGTGCGGCGATGGTGGTATGGAAAGGCCTAGGCGGGGTGTGCGGGCGCCGCTTTGTCGACCGCCGGGCACCGGGGCGCGCAGAAGGGGTACCGGCGCGGGACTAGACATTGTGGACTCGACGTGGGTATTCGGCTGCATATATATCTTCGGCTCGGTGTGCGTGTGTGTCT
>Ga0247740_1001339_pt1 | contig 10628 bp, 8 predicted proteins | sample UWRJL148409B2_FD_180942 | JGI IMG/M metagenome (GOLD analysis project Ga0247740, IMG submission 180942) | Plant litter microbial communities from Arlington Agricultural Research Station in Wisconsin, United States - UWRJ-L148-409B-2 | ecosystem: Environmental > Terrestrial > Plant litter >...
GCCGCCGCTGGCAGGTTCCGCAGGTGCCGCGGGTGAGGCCGGGCCGTTGACGCGCTTTTGCAGCATTTCGAAGGCCGATTCGCGATCGACCGTCCGCTCGTACACCGAGGCGACGACCGAGTTCTGCATCGACGCTACACGCTCTTCGTGCGTCAGCGGACCTATGCGGCTGCCGGGCGGCGCGATGAAGACGCGCTCGGTCACACACGGCGTCCCTCGCTCGTCGAGGAACGACACGAGTGCCTCGCCGACCGCGAGTTCGGTGATCGCTTCGCGCAGATCGAGCTTCGGATTGGGGCGCATCGTGTCGGCGACGGATTTTACGGCTTTTTGATCGCGTGGCGTGAATGCGCGCAGCGCGTGTTGCACGCGGTTGCCGAGCTGGCCGAGCACAGACTCCGGGATATCCAGCGGGCTCTGGGTCACGAAGTAGACGCCCACGCCTTTCGAGCGGATTAACCGCACGACTTGTTCGATCTTCTCGAGCAGCGCCTTGGGCGCCTCCTTGAACAGCAGATGCGCCTCGTCGAAGAAGAAAACGAGCTTCGGTTTTTCCAGGTCGCCCGCCTCCGGCAATTGCTCGAACAACTCGGCCAAGAGCCAAAGCAAGACGCTTGCGTACACGCGGGGCGTCTGCAGCAGCTTGTCGGCGGCCAGCACGTTGATCAGACCGTGCCCATGACCGTCGGTCTGCAGCAAATCTTGCACGTCGAGCATCGGTTCGCCGAAAAAGCGCTCACCGCCTTGCTGTTCGATTTGCGTCAATGCACGTTGAATCGCGCCCACTGAAGCGGCCGACACGTTCCCATACCGAGTCTTGAAGGACGCTTGATTGTCGGCCACGAATTGCAGCAAGGCGCGCAGATCTTTCAAGTCGAGCAGCAGCAAGCCTTGATCGTCTGCGACCTTGAATACGATCGACAGCACGCCTTCTTGGGTGTCGTTCAGGTTGAACAAGCGCGACAGGAGCAGCGGCCCCAAGTCTGAAATCGTGGCGCGCACGGGGTGCCCTTGCTCGCCCCAGACGTCCCAGAATGTGACGGGGCAGGCGGCGAATTCCGGGGTCGGAACTCCCGACGTTTCGATGCGCTCCTGAAGCTTGCCGGACAGCGTGCCGGCCGCGCCCAAGCCGCTCAAATCACCCTTCACGTCGGCCAAGAATACCGGCACCCCCGCGAGCGAGAACTGTTCGGCCAAGCGCTGCAGCGTGACGGTTTTGCCGGTGCCGGTCGCGCCCGTGATGCAGCCGTGGCGGTTGGCCAGCGCCGGAAGGAGCGAGGCGGCTATTTCCCCAGCAAGACCGATCAACAAGGGCTCCAGGCTCATGCCGGGCAGCCTAGCGTGATCGCGGGCAATCTGTCCGCGCGGCGACGCGGCGGCCGTCGAGCCCAATTTTTGCAAGTTGCGAGACCGACCAGCATGGAAGCCAAATCATGGTTGTGTGCGGCCGCGTTGGCGGCTTTGCCGCAGGAGTGCCATCCGCGTGAGTGGCTTGGCGGTTCCCAAATTCATGACCTCGCAACCACGCCAGCACCGGCTGCATCGAGCTCGCCAAAGCCGACGCTGGTTCGAGTTTCGATTCGCATGGAGCCGCTGGATGACGCCGCGGGGCCGCCCACGTTCGTGATGCGCGGCGAGCCGCACGGACCCGCCAAGATGGTGTTCATTCACGGCATGTGCGGCCATGCCCTGGGCTACGCGCAGTCGTTTCAGTGGAGCGCAGCAAAATACGGCGTGTTGGTGGCGCCGCAAGGTGATGTGCCGTGTAGCCCCGGCTCGCCCTGGGCCAAGTGGTCGCTCGATACCACTGCGCTCGATGCACGCATTCAGTCTGCATTTCGTGGGCTAGGCAATGAAGAGCCCGTCACCGACGTCGCGCTGATTGGCTATTCACAGGGCGCATCGCGCGCCGAAGCCTTGGCTCGCCGTTGGCCCGAGCGCTACACGCGGCTGATCCTGATCGCAGGCCCCACGAAAGTTTCGCCCTACGGACTCAAAGTGCGGTCCGCGCTGATGATGGCAGGTTCGCTCGATCGGCAAGACTTGATGCAGGGGAGCGCGCGCGCGTTCACGGCCGCCGGGCGCCGCTCGCGCTACATGCAGCTGCCCAATGCTCGCCACGGCGCGATGGGCTCGACTCCGGAGCAAACCATGAGCGAAGCTCTCGCCTGGCTATTCGAGCCGCCACCCAGCTTGAATACCGATTGAGACCAGCTAAGGCGGGCACGCCGCTGACCGCGGCTACCGCGCGCAGTCGGCATTCCTGGGCGCGTCGACATACGCTTTACCGAGCGCGGTCAGCTGTCCGCTTTCCCCCAGCAAGTCGACGTTGGCGACGTTCGTGGCGCGCCCCGAGAACCAAGCATAGCGCTCGACGCGGGGCTCGGCCTCGAGGTAGGTCACGGCATCTTCGAGAAACGCTTGCTGTTCGGCAGTGCTCTTCGCGCTGTCGCAGGCAAACTCGGTGAGCCACAGGGGTTGCGAGAAGCGCTTTTTGTACGTCTCCACGTGTTGGATGAGCCACTCCGCCTTGTTGGCGCCGGAGGGGGAACAACCCACGTAGATGTGCATTGCAACCGCATCGACGCGGCACCCGGGGCAAGCGGCGAAGAAGGCATCGAGGTAGCGAAACGGATCGGTGTCTCGACAGTTGCCGCCGCAGAAGTTCACCGCGGGCGACACCAAGCGCAAACCCTTGGCATCGGCGATCGCCTCCAACTCCGGCCACAAGTCGGCCGCCGCTTTGGGCGACAAATTGGCCTGCTCGCCGAAATTGGGTTCATTGAAGCCGAGCAGCACGCGCGCGTCTTCACCAATGGCGGTCTTGGCGGCAGCGCGATCGGACGCGGCGCCCCAAATCATCGGAGCGTACTCGACGCCCGCGTCACGATACGCCCCCGCGCGCAGCGCTTGGTCCGGGCGGAAGTCCCAATTGTACCACCAGCTCACCCCGGGCGAGAGCGCTTGCAAGTCCGCGACCGAGTGGTGCCCATAGGCCAGCCCACGCTTGCACGCGCCGCTGACTCCGCCTCCGCCCGTACCGCTACCTGCCGTACTGTTACCTGCCGTGCTGTTACCTGCCGTGCTGTTACCTGCCGTGCTGCCACCTGCCGTGCTGCCACCTGCCGTACTGCCGCCTGTCGTGCTGTTACCTGCCGTGCTGCCACCTGCCGTACTGCCGCCTGCCGTACCGCCTCCGCCCGCACCAGCGCTGCTACTTTCACCGGCAATCGAGCCGTCACTTGCGATCTCGGTCGAGTCGTTGTTGCACGCAAAAGTCAGAGTTCCCAGCAAGACCGCGAGCGCGATCGAGCGCAGAGTTGGGCGCATGCACTGATTTTACAGCCGCTGCGCCTGTCGAGTACCGAGATTCGTGCGCGCGCTGCGAACTTCAGGTGGCGGTGTCGGCGCTGTGCGCACATGCGTGGCCGCGGAGATCAGGTTGCGGCGAGCGGCCAATAAATGCGCAGCAGCGTGCGCGGAGCACAGTCGCGAACCGTCACCGACCAGAGCCCGTCGCGGAGTTCGATGCGGGCTGGGCCTTCACGACCGGTCGTGAGATCCGTGGCGCTCGCGAACGGTCGAAAGTCGTCACCGGGGTGCGAGGCTAACCGCAAGATCGCCTGGTCCGCGCCGTAGCGACACAACAGCCCGACCCACTCGAACGCGGTGCCCGGCCCGTAGCAGCGCGCGGCCTCGCCCAGCGTACGGCACAGCGCTTCGGTCGAGTGATGCGCGGTCGGGCCCTCGAGTGAAATGTCCACGCGCCGGTAGTCGCGTCCTTCCAAACGCGCTCGTGAGCCGGGCGCGAAGTGCGGCAAGGCGTGTACGAAGTCTTTGTAGCGGCGCAGCTTGGCTCCTGGTTTGAGCGTGACCCGACGCTCGCACACGAAGTCCCAGCGCTCGGCCGAGCCGCGCGCTTGCGATAGCGTGTAGCTGGATTCGTCGCTGCGGACGCGCGCGGGGAAATCACTGGCTTCCAAATCACAGGGCTCCAGCTCCCATTTGGAGCCCGAACGCTTGGCGCGCACGAGATCGCGGCGCACCGGCGCTCGCCCGCTGCGCTTTGGTGAAAACGACAGTGCCTCCACACGCAGCTGCTCTTGCGAAATTTCCACCAGGTTGAAGGAGGGCCACAGGCGGGCCGGATTCGGTTGGGTCGAATACACGCCCTCCGAGCGGCCCGCGCTGCCCGCCGAGACCAAAATCAGATCGCCAGATTTGCTGTCGAGACCACGAACCATGCGCGCCGTGGGCACGTGTTTGTGCCCGTGCAACAGCAGCACCGCGCGTTCGAACGAGTGTAAAGCGGAGAGTGCCGTTCCGGCACCGAGAGCGGTCATCGTCAGCTCTTCACGATCTGCGTGCGAGAACAGCTTGGGCAGCACGGACTGCACGAGCCAGCGAACGATGCGAGGCGTGCCCACCATGTCGATGTGGCTGATGTCCGTGACCGGCGTCGGGATCAGGTGGTGATGCACCAGTAGGATCAAAGGCAGGCCGTCGTCTGGAAGCTGCGCGTGAACCTGGAGCAAATCCTCCAAGCGGAACGTGCCGCCCGCCCCGACGAGGCCGCTCGGCAGATAAGACGAATCATACGCGACGACGTGGGCAGGCAACCCGTGCAGCGCGCGGGGCACGACCTCCGCCAGAAACGGCGTGCGTTGTCCGAGGACATGGATGCGCGCCGGATCGGCGGCGCGGTGCAGTGCCGAGAACAGCGCCGGGCTGTTCGGGCCGAGCAGGCCAAAACGTCTGCGGTCGTGATTGCCCGGCAAGACCACGGTGAAAGCGTTGCCCAGCACCTCGAGCATGCGCGCGTGCAGATTCAAGAACGCATCGATGAGCGGTCCGGGGGTATCGGTCGCAGAGTCGAAGACGTCACCGGTGATGAATACCGTCGTCCTTTCGGCGTTGGCTTTCTCTTGTTCCGCATCGAGCGCGGCGAGCAACTTATCGAACAGGCGCGATTGAGCGCGGTCGCTGCGCGTCATGTGCAAGTCCGAGAGGTGCACCAAAAACGTCATCCGCTCACCTGGGTGTGACAGAGGAGCAGCTGCGCGTCCGCCGCGCAATCCATCTGTTCTTCGGCAATGCGCTCTTTTCACGACATCCAGACCGGGGGCGTCATCCGGCCCTGCATGGGGCCTAAATGCCCGCATCAACTTATCTTCCCGGTGCGCTAGCCGCTGGGAGCGACACAGGTCACCGCAAGTGGCCAGAGGTCACCGCAAGTGGCCAGAGGTCACCGAAAAGTTGGTGCTCCTTCCCCAATCAGTCACTCTCTCCCCGCAGGCTCGAATTCACCGTGATCAGTCAACCCCAAGTTCGCTTCGAGCAACGCGGTCCCGAGTTGGTGGCCGTCGAAATTGGGCAGCGCTCGTGTTCTCCGCTGATCGGCTCGGTGCACCGCGCGCTATTCGCGCTCGGTCTCGACATCTCTTCGTACCGCGCGCGGCCGGACGCGGGCGGCCTGGTCGAACACCTCGTGCTCCAGCGGCACGACGGGGGGCGTATCGACGGTGCGCTCAGCGCAGAGGCCAAAGCCGCGATTTTGCCGCTCGCGCTCAGCTCCGAGCCTTGCTTTTCACTCGCTGAGCCTTAGTTTTCCCCCCTGCAGGCTCCAGATTGTCTGGACCCACCGTGGAGGACGCGAACATGGCTCGAGAACGTGCGGTACTGGCGGGCGGCTGTTTCTGGGGCATGCAAGAGCTGATTCGTCGCCGCGAGGGCGTGCTGTCGACGCGCGTCGGCTATTCGGGCGGTGACGTCCCAAATGCGACGTACCGAAACCACGGCACCCACGCCGAGGCCATCGAGATCGAATTCGACCCCGCCAAGGTCAGCTATCGAGCCTTGCTCGAGCTGTTCTTCCAAATCCACGATCCGTCCACGCTCAACCGTCAAGGCAACGACCGAGGGCTGAGCTACCGTTCGGCGATCTTCTACACCAGCGACGAACAACGCCGCGTCGCCGAAGACACGATCGCCGACGTCGACGCATCGGGCCTGTGGCCCGGCAAGGTCGTGACGGAAGTGGCGGCCGCGGGACCGTTTTGGGAAGCCGAGCCCGAGCATCAAGATTACCTGCAGCGCTTGCCTCATGGCTATACGTGCCATTTCGCGCGCCCCGGCTGGAAGCTACCGGTTCGGTCGAGCGCGGCCAGCGCGCAGTCTGCCGGCAAGTAGCGCGAGTCGCGGTCTGACGCCTTCGCGCGCTCGTATCGATCGCGCGTCGATTGGGTGACGGTGCCGAAAGAGAACTGTGCGTCATTTTGGCGTGCTCAGCGTCTTCGATTTTCGGAGACTCGAGCGGCGCGCTGTGTCGCAGGACAGTCATCAAGATCTGAAGTAGACGTCACCTCGTAATCTCCGCGCTTCGCTTACAAGGTCCGCTCGCGAACCAAGAGCGTTCCAAGGAGATTTCATGATCGAGCGTGGACTATTCCGGTCTTTGTTTTCGGCTGCCGTCACGGCAGCTTTCATGGCCACGGCGTGCGGCGCCGCGGATGATCAGACGAGCAGCGGTGAGGGCGAAGCGACGGAAAACGTCGGCAGCATCGACCTGCTGCTATCGAACGTACCGGCTGACACGAGCTGCTTGCAAGTGTCGGTGATGGGCAGCCGCACCGTCAACAAGAGCTTCGATCTGACACCCGGGACGACCCCGAAGTTGTCCATCAATGGCTTGCCCGTCGGCATCGTCAAGGTCGACGCGAATGCGTTCGCCGAAGCGTGTTCGAAGGTCAAGACCAGCAGCGTGCCGAACTGGATTCTCGACAAGACGCTGACCGCGCGCATCGACGATCTGGACGTGGCCAAACTGCTGCTCAAGTTGATCCGCAACGGGCGCGGTGAGGTGACGGTCGACTTCGAGGCGCCGCCCTGGCTCTCGACGTCGCTGGCTCCGGTCGATCTCGCGGTCATCGGCGACACGCCGTATGGCGCCGCGCAAATCGAGGACTTTCCGAATTTGATGGCCGCCATCAACGCCGACAAGCGCATCAGCACCACGCTGCACCTGGGGGACATCAAAGAAGGCAGCGGTCGCTGTGACGACTCGTACTTCGCGCAGATCTTTGCCGGCTTTTCTACGTTGACGATGCCGCTCGTCTACACCCCGGGCGACAACGAGTGGACTGATTGTCACCGCGCGAACAATGGCGCCTATGATCCGCTCGAGCGTCTCGAGGCGGTGCGTAAAGTGTTCTTCCCCGTGCCGGGCTTGGCCCTGGCGGGTGGCTTCAAGCAGGTCTTGACCCAGGCAGAGGACGCCGGCTTCGAGAAGTACGTCGAAAATACGCTGTGGCACGAGTCGGGCGTCACCTTCGGCGTGGTCCACGTCGTCGGTAGCAACGACAGCACGCCGCGCTGGTACGCCGACGACACGACCGGCACCAAGACGGACGACCCGGCGCGCCGCGACGCCGAGCGCGCCGCGCGCAACGCCGCGACACTCGCCTGGGTCGACCGCACCTTCAACGTCGCGGTCGAGCAGAAAGCAGCGGGCGTCGTGATCTCGATGCAGGCCGACACGTTCGGCGGCGCGGGCGACAGCGCGTTCAACAACATCATCCAGAAGATCGCGACCCGCGCCAAGGCGTTCGCGAAGCCGGTATTGCTCCTGCAGGGCGACTCGCACGTGTTCATCGCGGACAAGCCGCTCGAGAGCGGCAACACGGCGCGCGGCGTGACGATCGCCGTACCGAACCTGACGCGTATCGTGGTCCAAGGCTCGACGACCAAGCCCCTCACCGAGTGGCTCCGCTTGCACGTCGATCCCTCGACGCCGGCTGTGTTCACCTGGGAGCGCAACGCGCGTTGATCACACGACGCCAGCTACTCGAGCTCGGCGCGCTAGTCCCGTTGGTCGCGCTTCCAGCCCCTTTCGGCTGCGAGAAGCGCGACCAGTCGTCCGTGCTCTCGGGGCTGGTCAAAGAAGTAGTGCTGGGCATGGCGCGCGAGATCCGCGCCGAGTCCAAGTCATTGCAAGTCGCGGTGCGCGCGCTGTCGAGCGAGCCTAGTCTCGAGCGGCAGCGCGCGGCGCAATCCGCCTTCAAACGCGCCACGCTGGCGTGGAAGCAAGCGTTCGCTTTTCGGGCCGGACCCTTCGCCAGCAGTGAAGCGTTTCAGCATGCCGCATTTTGGCCGGCCCGCGCGACACTGGTCGACGCGGTGCTCGGCGACCGAGAACCGATCGACGAGTACCGAGTGCAGCAGCTCGGTGTCGACGCCCGCGGTCTGTACGCGCTCGAGTACCTACTGTTCGATGAGCACAACGCGCGCCGCATGCTCGCCGCAGGCGACGCCCAGGGCGAGCGCGCGCGGGCGTTCGCGCTCGAGCTGTGCGTCAATATTTGGGGCTACGCCGATCGCATCCAGCGCATGTTGGGCGACGGTCACGAGTACGCCGAGAGCTTTTCCAAAGCCGGCAAACAGAGCGTCGACCTGCTCGTGGTGCAGACGCTCGACACGCTCTCCGTCGTGACCGGCAAGTTTGCTCGCATCGAGCGCGCCCGCACTGAAGAGCGCCCGCTGCCGTTCGCGGTCGAAGGCTATTTCAGCGGAATTTCGCTGGAGATCGTGCTGGCCATCCTGACCGGCAGCATGCGCCTTTACGTCGGCGGAGGCAGCGGCGGGCTGAGCCATCTCGTCGCTTCCGCATCGAAACCGATCGACGAACACGTGCGAGCGGCCTTCGGCGAAACCGAGCGGCAGCTACGCGCGGTCGGCATGCCGCTCGAGGTCGCGCTCGATGCCCAACCGAGCCGCTTCAACCGCGCGGCCGCGGCGGTCGCCGAGCTGAGGCACGTAATGGAAGTCGAAATGGTCAGCGCACTCGCGAGCTGACCCCGAACTCGATCAGCGCGCGGTGACGCTCGAAAGCCGCGTCAGCTCTTCGTCATTCAACTGAGGCAGCGGCAAAAAGAAGACCCTCAGCTGCTCGAGCGTTCGCGCGCTGGCTATCGGCGCGGCGACCGTGGGTTGCGCGCGTAGCCAAGCGAGCGCTACGGCCGCCTGCGGCACGTCATGGGCGCTCGCGACCTCATCGAGCACCGCGAGCAACTCCAGATTGCGCGGCTCGCTCAAATAGCTCGCGGCACCGCCTGCGCGCGGAGAGGTGACTTGTACCCCCGGACGGTACTTGCCGGAGAGAAAGCCGGAGGCGAGCGAGTAGTAGGGGAACTCCCCGAGTTGCTCCCGTTGCAATGTCGGTAGCAGCACCTTCTCGATGTCGCGCTCCACGAGGTTCCAGCGGTCTTGCGAGTATCGAAAGGCCGCAAGTCCGTTCTGCCGGCTGAAGGTCAGCGCGGAGGAGAGGCGCGCCGCGCTGAAGTTGGACGCGCCCAAGGCCCGCACTTTGCCCTCTTTCACCAGCGCATCCAGCTCACTCAAGTACTCCCCTTGGGGTACCGCTTCGTCGTCTTCATGCGCGTAGTAAATGTCGACGTAGTCGGTTTGCAAACGGCGCAGCGAGCCCTCGATGGCGGCGCGAACGTTGCCTGCCGACAAACCCCGTTGCCGTTCCCACTTGCCGACTTTGGTGGCGATCTTGAAGCGCTCGCGCTGGCCGCGCTGAGCTAGCCAATCACCGATCATTTGCTCGGACTCACCGCCTTGCCGACCGGGAACCCAAGCTGGATAAACGTCCGCCGTGTCGATCGCGACCCCACCGAAATCCGCGAAGGCGTCGAAGATACGAAATGCAGCTTCGCGCTCGACGGTCCAGCCGAACACGTTGCCGCCGAGCACTACCGGGCCAAACTCGCTGTGTGCCATGGGCTTCGAGTTAGCACCGGCGCATGCCGCTGCAATTGAGGCAATTGTTCGCAGCGCGAGCGTGCATGCGGCCTCGACGCCGCGATCAGCGACTGCAGGGGGTGATGGTCACGAGCAACGGCGAGACGTCGGCATAGCCTTCGGCGTCGCAGATCGGTCGAGAGAGAGTTCGGGTCTCGAGCCGTCGTCGAAGGTCAGCTCGCACAAGTACCATGGTGAAATTGCTCGCGATCTTTTAGCGTTTCGAAGATGACGGAAGGTCCTGTTCGGCGTGCATCTCGGCAACTGTGCATCGCGCTCGCGTGCGTCGTGTCAGCTTGTGGTCAAGCGCCCCCTCAGCAAGAAACCCAGGCCGCTTCGCGCCAATTCGGGGCCAAACGCGCGCCGCGCGAGCCCAGCCGGGCGGGGCTGGAACCCGCGCAAGAAGAGGCCTTGGCCCGGCTGGTCAAGCTGAGTCAGCGTCCGCTCGAAGCGCAGGTTTGGGAGCGCGCTGGCACGCTGTCCCGCTTGGAGCTGGACGTCCCCACGTCGGACAAGGGCTCGGATCCGCTGGCCGCCGCGCAGGCCTTCTTGAAGGAGAACGCTGCGTTATGGAAACTCACCGCGAGCGACCGCTTGCGTGCGAAGGTCGTGAAGACCTCGGCGCGCTGCTCGCGCGTCGTCTTTCAATTGCAGGGCGCAGGTGATCGTGCAGTGCTGAATGCGGCTCTCGCCGTCGATGTCAGCAGCGAGGGCACGGTGCACCGAGCCGTGGGGCGGCTATCCGGTGAGCCACTGCCCGATGCCAAGTGGAGCGCGGCGTTACTCGAGGACGAAGCACTCGTCCCGGCCAAGGTCCGCGCGGCTCT
>Ga0247740_1001341_pt1 | contig 10615 bp, 11 predicted proteins | sample UWRJL148409B2_FD_180942 | JGI IMG/M metagenome (GOLD analysis project Ga0247740, IMG submission 180942) | Plant litter microbial communities from Arlington Agricultural Research Station in Wisconsin, United States - UWRJ-L148-409B-2 | ecosystem: Environmental > Terrestrial > Plant litter >...
CATTAATTACACATTGTGAGTCGCCCATCTCCTCCTGTTGACCGTAGTGGTGGTGAAACCATGTCTTGCTAACCCATCACAACAGTGCCCTGGTACGTGACCGTCTTCCTAAAGGTCCTCGGCCCCTTCATCGACCCCGTCACAAAGACCAAGATCCGCTACAATGAACCCCTCACCGATCACATACCGGCCTCTCAGCTCATGAAGAACGCCGGCGGCGAGGTGGACTTTGCATACGACCATGGTGTATACTGGCCAGCCCTTGAAACCCTGGCCACCCAGCGCCGCAAAGAGCAGAGGGAGAGATGGGAGGCTGCTGGCAAGGCGATCGGCGAGAGCGAAATATACCTTTGGGGTGGAGAGGAGAAGAGCGTCGGCGGTGTGGTGGTTGCTAATGGCACAGCGGCGCCGGCGGAAACGGGTGGCATTAACCGCGATGCAGGAGGATGCACCAAGGAATGATGCCGGCGTTGAAAAAGGCTACAGAGCTTGCCGAGAAAGGGCAAGAACAGACTAGAGTTGCGCCTTGTCTAATTCTTTAGAGTGCCTATTGACTGCGATCAGGTTGAAATTCTTTAGATCTTCTCGCACTTAAGGGGAATTGTCGCGCATATATACGTAGAGCGTTCAGCGTCGCCGCCGGATCTTCCGTTACATACCATAGACGTCTAATACCATGCCAATATCACGTTCCCGTAATGGACAGATACGGAACTCCTTCTCCGTCTTACGGTGAAACAAAATTCATGATGTTTTGAAGAGCACACACATCAGTGTTCAATTCTGTAAGCCTTGCAGCCGTGGCTAGGTCAGTTCGCTGGCTACTCCTCGCTTCTGGCCAACAGCTCCTGCCCCAAGAATCTCCAGGGATGAGAGTAGAGTAGAAAGTTAGTCGCTGGGTATCCGACTCCAAGGAAACAAGTGACCCGACAAAGTAGCAACCAAGCCTTTCAAGCGCCATCGCCACATGATACCCCGACGCTGGAAGCTCGAACTCTCAAGATTGCGCCTTTGGCTCCTAGCCCCTCCTCCCCCAACCCCTTGTATATTCATTCTTAGCCTCCAACGCAAAATCAACCTGTTCCTTATACAGACGATGCAACTTCCTTATCTCGCCCTCCTTCTCCATCTTATCGACAATTTTATTCGCGTACTTGGTCCTCTTTTTAACACTCCACTTGTCGCGCTTAACGAGCTTCTCTGGCGTGCATTTCCCTTCCCGGACCAAGTAGTCGACGACCCATGAATTGAGATGGTACCGCCAATGGTAAAGTGTGTGCGCGACCTGTGCGTTCGCCTTACAGGTGCTGCCCAGGGTGAAGAACTTGGATTCGGGAGGGAGACGTTCTCCTGCGGCGTCATACGTGGCTTTTTCGCCGTTGAGGTCCGCTGAGGAGGTATGCGAGGAAAGGGATGAGTCAGAGTCGCCGTCGCCTTCCGAAGAGGAGTCTGAGTCGTCGGCGAGAGGTTCGAGTGTATCTTTGTTATACGGAGCTCCGGTCAATGAAGCTTCCCATGTTGCCGTGTGGTTCTTGCGGTTGCAGGCTTCGCAGTGCGGCTCCAGGACTGCCCGCATATGATGCCCTATCTCGTTAACCACGAGGTCAGGGCGTGCCCGTAGCGCGCGACTGAAGTCCTGGGTCCAGACAGAAGAATGGTACTTTGAGCTGGCGAGGCCGTTGACTTCATCGTTAAGTTTCTTGAAGGCGAGGTTGTATATCTCGTCGTCTGCGGCGAAAGCAGGGTTGATCTTCTTTTGAACCTAAAACGTCGGGGTACGCAATCAGCAAAGCTCATTTAGAGTGTCTCAGAGCGCAGTGTCTCAAAAGAGCGGCTCCGCTGATTTGAGAAAACGACGCATTTCGTGCCCCGGAATTACGTACCATCCATTCGATGGCGTACTTGAAAAGCTCGCGAGGTTTGGCGCTAGCCAAACTGGTATACTCCAGTGGTATGCTGGTATGCTCAGCCGGTAGGCCGATGAGGGCATCGTCATCGTCAATAAAGTCTTCGTCTTCAACGTTCTCTTGAAAAATGGCGAAGGCGTTCGTGTTGTGTTCCTCATCACCATCTTCCTCGTCTTCCTCTGTGCCATCTTCGATGTCGTCCTCGCCCTCCGTGTTCGCATCGACTTCTTCCACCTCTCTGATGACTTCCAGCTCTGATTCCGAATCCGAATCGATCACAAGCGGTTTCTTGCGGTTAGGAGTAGCAGATGAAGAGGGCTCAGTGGTACCGCCGCGACGCTTCTTCAAAGCTTCGAGGGCCTTCTCTCGCTCGCTTTTTGGCTTGTCGTGGGTACTCCTAAGACGTCCTCTATCTGGCAAGGGCGACGACCTCAAGAATGCCAGCTCATCTTTCAGCTCGTTGTCCTCATCGTAGCTGTCGGTACCTTCCTCTTCATTGCCACTCTCTTGTTCGGGTGTGGCCGGCTGTCGGGTGGGTTTGCGCTGGCTTCTCTTGGGTGGAACTTCTTCGGGCGTTGAAGACCGTTGTCCGTGTCGCGGTCGGGATCGTTTCGGCGTAATGTCCTCCTTATCTTCCTCGTCAGACTCCTCGGCGGTATGCCTACGTGTGCGAGCCTTGCTCAAGCGCGGTGCCTGCTCTTCATCTTCGCTTTCGCTCACAACAGGAGCCGGAGCTCGACGGACCGCCCGGCGGCTGCGTCGTGGCTCAGGTTCCTCTACAACACGTTCAAGCTGCTTAGCTTTCGCGCGAGACCTCCTCGTTCGAGGCACCGGTATTGTCTCCTCATCAGACTCCTCCGCCGGTTTCACACGCTTCGTTGCCTTTTTTGAGCTTGTGACGTGCACCTCTCCTTCGCTTTCCTCCTCCTCTTGCGACCCTCCAGAGCTTATTTCGATCTCATCCTCAAGCTTTCTGCGCTTCGCAGGCCTACTTGGGATAACGTCATCATCGTCGCTACTGAGGGACACCGTTCGAGCGTGTTTCTTGGGCGAGGGCTTCGTGGTAGGCGAGAAACTGATCTTTGTTTGGCGTTTTGGTGCGAGGGAACGTTTCGGAGGCATCTTCAGCGGCGCAGAGGTGGGTTCAGCACTATCTAGAAGTTCGGGATGAAGGTAGTCCAGAGGGGACAGTATCCGGGTTCCGGTACGAGATAGGTGCTGTGTCGTAGTTGCGGCGCCGATTGTACCTCCAAGTGGCTTGCTACATACGTTCGTCGAATAGCATGCGCGTACGAGGCGCGTTGAGCGCACGCGTTTGTCAACTTGACGAGGGCTGTGGCACAATTCCGCCCTCAAAAATCTCGAAGTCGAAGAGATGAAGATGTCCGTCAATTAGCGACTACCAACTCACAGTGCACAGTGGTGTGTGGCCAAAATGGTTCGTCAGGCAACAAAATATCCACAAGATGGCTTGCGAGAGCGCGGGGTGAGTGAAATCGGATGGCGGATTTCTTGGCGACATTCTAGCGGGCGGCGCGGGGGCACGTGATGTCGCATTGGTCGCGCGACTGCGACAAGAGATTGGAATCCATTAATTAAGCATACAGCGGCTCCCTGGTTCCGTCCCTAGACTTCACGACCATGTAGGGAGCTCCCATCTGCAGTCCCAAGCCAAAGACCCTTTAGTCTATAGACGCAGTCATGATGGTATTGGCTGCACGCGCCTCTTCGTCGCACCCTCAACTTTCATCTTCGCTTCGCCATTCCCGGTATCCTCTAGCCAGGTCCCTTTCATCTCGTCGGGCTCCCACACCATCAGCCCATCGGTGAACCCGTCATAGATCTTGATCCCACCCACCATCTTGAACCCCAACTTAGCGTACAGTCCCCGTCCCGCTATAGAGCTCTCCAGCGTGAGCGGCAATCCTTCCTCCGTGGCAAGCTTCTGCCCGCGCTCCACAAGCATCCTTCCAATGCCGCGGCGTTGGTGTTGAGGCGATACGCCGATGATACTCAGGTGCCACCGTGGACCAACACTGTTGAAAGAATTCCACGGTGCGAGCTTAATGTATTCCTTGAAGCGTACGGGATCTGTTGCTCGGTCCATGAATTTGCTTTCATACCACAGGTCCCATCCAAGGAGTTTGCGTTCGATTTCTGAAGCGGTCAGCTGAGCGCAGCAAATATGAGCAGCTTGAAGGAAGGGGAGGCGTACTTTTAAACAGCGAGTCCGTCTGCCACCGCTTCGCACCCTCATCGTTGCCTAAACGAGTAATGAACGCATAGCCTGCGATTTCCGGTCGCCCTGTCCAGCTGCTATCGCCTTCGTCCGTCACGGCGACGAGACCGATTTGTCCCACACCGACGGCGCGTGTTCGCAATCGGATCATCATCACTCTCCGAACATCGTCTGGGTACTTGTTGAAGTTCGGTTGGAGGTATGTATACATTTCATCGTTTTTGAAGGTTTGAAAGGTTATTTCCTTAACATCAGGGAGATCTCCGCGGATGAGTGGCCGGATATGCATAGTGGGTGGAAGCCCAGCGGTTATTCCAGAAAGAAAGTCTTAAGAAAAGGGTTACGATGAGTGGGTAATGCGTGAGTCTCTACGGACAATTATCATCAGGCCTTGCAAGTTGGGAGTCAGCATGATCAAGGCGGAAATGCACGCTTGACGAATACGGAAGGTGCGAAGCTAATCCACAACAACGCCAACCACGCACGACGATTGAGTTTCGAGAGCTCCGGGCCATCTTGGGTGGTTATCTCGATTATCTCCTCGAAGACTTCTAACCCACAGGGTGAGTCAGGTTTCAACAGCAAGATTGTCGAACTACAAGACAAAACTCAAACGCGATGGTTTCAGGGCGAGGGCTATTGCTAGATACGCAGACAACGAGTCTGCAGAGCAAGTAGTGAGCTTACTTTAGCGGTCGCAGCGAATCTTATCAGGTTTTACCTGTCGTGACGCTCAAGATGATAATATTGAGAGACGTGAGCGATCACAATTCGTACAGCAAAGAACTGGGTATCTATGCCCAACAAGTACTCGAGTGTTCGCCGCTCGATGCATCTAGACAGAGCAACCATGTCGAGCAAGTCCCATTCGCTTCTACGTAACCTGACTTCATTGCACAGATGCACTCTGATGTGTACGACCACAGCTGCAGAATCTGGCAGATCGATAGCATTCCGGAGTATCGCGGTAGAATTGAAGGTTTCGAGAAATCAACCGGGGGAATCTGCGCCAGTCGAGCTACGTGCGGATAGAGTCGAGACACTTACACAAGTCAAGGCATCTGTGGATAAGCGTGGAAGTCGTATCGTGCACGACAACGACGCATGTCGCACATGTACATCGGCTGAGCGTCTGTTGCAAGCGCTGAACAATAACAGCGCGTTATAGGCGTGGGAACAAAACATGCAGGACGAGATGGCGCGTATACAGGAGCGTTGGCATTTGCATAAAGGGAACGATGACGGTCAAGAGCTAGGTCGACATCTACAACTAACGCCCCTGAACACTACAGCCTCCCTTGTACTCTCCCAACTTCCGGTCAGCGCTTGATGACGACCAGAGTTCCTGCACGGTACAAGATCACACTGCCATACCAAAAGCTGCCAATTTCGCCTGTGAAGCATGACCCGACACGACCCGTTGCTCTGTTGGTATTCATGTCGTCGACAGTAGACTGCCGTGATCGTAGGAATTTCGAATCAGACTAGGGGATACGTTTAATGAAAGCTCTTGACTCAGATGCGATACGAGGCGACCGCCTTTAAGCTGAGTGGTGGAAGACGCATGGCGATGGTGTTTGTACTCGGTAGATAGCGACTCGCACGATTGAGCGCGCGGACGAGGCCTTCCGGATCTTTGAAAAGCCATGCTGATGTTTGAGAAGTTGGGAGACCGCGGTGGGATGTTGGGTCTGATGGTAACAAGTAGACTTAAGAAGCAAAGGCTTGACAAGTTTTGTGCGGCGCAAAAGGCCAACTCGATATCATATTCATCGTACAGCCACACACGACCCTCCAACCCTATCCAACCCTCAAACGATTGATAGCCCCACTAACCACCTCTTCGCTCCTGTGAGGACTATCAATGCTCCCTCTTCCACTGCTGTTCCCAGCATCAACATTGCCCCTCAAAACCTGCTTGTCAGGGCCCGTGATGGTCTGACCCTTGGCCTGCGCGAAGCCTGCTGAGCGAGCGTGTGCTGGGTTAGGGGAGTAGAAGGCGTCGACGATGGGGTGAACCATGACAGTCTGCTTGTGTATGGTTATGGTGGAGTTGGTGGGGACTGTTACCCAGTTGTCTACCATTGGTCAGCAGCTTGTTCAAACAGGCGGTACAAGTAATGCTGAACGTACCTCGCTCGAAAGTAAGCGGTTCGCTGGCCACAAGTACGATGTCCGACCCTTTGTCTCTTCGCTCCATGATATAGTCCTTCTGAGATGGATCGGACGCTGCGGAGGACTTATTGCCGCTCTTGGACTCTTTCCAGCTTGTGCCGCTACTCCAGAACAGGCTTGCGGCTTCATCCGTCTTGCTACTCACATACCTCGTGCACACAACACTCTCTCCATCCGTCACGGCGAAGTTGAGCAGACTTCTACTGTCTTCCTCCCCGACGGAGCCTGCCTCCACGACCTCGGCGATTAGCCCGTTGATGCGCGCAATCGTCTTCAGTATCGCTTTGCGCAGCACACTATGCCCGAAGCCGGAGGAGTACGAATCGCTGTCTGGATGGTGCCCAGCTTTATCGAGACAATCGAGAAAGAGAGCAAAGGCCCATTCGCTGTCCGTACTCCCCTGCACCATTGTGAACCATTGCTCGTTCAAGCCGAGCGCTAGCTTGCGCTTTATGCGTTTGAAGCAACCGATTCCCCCGTTGTGCATGAACATCAAGCTCTTGTATGTGAAAGGATGGCAGTTGGAGTCGGACAGATTTCCCTCGGTCGTGGCGCGTACGTGTGCGAAGATGAGCGATGACGTGGTCTTGGAAGCTATGCGTGACAGGTTTATGCAGTTCCATGCGGGGATCGTGGACGTGAAGACGCAGGGCTCGGGACCGAGCGAGGGCGACGTGTAGTAGCCGATACCGAAGCCATCACCATTATGCGGGCGGCGCGTGTCCTGTTGTTGTCGTAAGCGTGGTGGCGGTGGGAGAGGTGGGAGAGGCGAGAGAGGTCGAAGCGCGAGGCGGACAACGTACGAGGCGGAGGCGCGAGTCAAATGACTGTGTGAGGATCGAGTGGGTAGGATTGAGGATGAGCTCCGAGAGCAGTATCTCGTCCTTGCCTTTGTACACCTGCGCTTGTCAGTGGTGGTGCTCGAGCACTGCTGTTCTGCGAGACGGACCATGAATCTGCACATTCTGAAGACGCGTCAAGTCGGATTGCGAGGATTCAGGACGGTAAAACGGTAAAACCGAATCAAAAGTGATATCAAGCCGCGGAAAAGCTTGAGATATATGTCTGTAGAGATGTAGTGTGAGTTGGTGTATTGGGGAGTGCGCTCAGAGCGGTGAGATGGCGCAATTCAGTGGGACATGACGAGCATTGGTGTGCGTGCATGTCCAAGTTCAAGCAGCCTCCCGTAGCGGCTGCACCTGATCAATTAGTACTGTACACGACGTGTCGGCGAGCGTGAAGCATACCGACCAGGATGCAGATACGGATACCCCACGCGGAGAGCACATGTTGCGCCGACTGGAGTCTAACCGTCTTGGGCAAGCACAAGCACATCTTCGTCTCCATGCTCCCAGTCCACGCCAACGGAAAGTGAAGGCTCTCCCCGGACTTACTAAGCCAGACCGCCGGGCTGCCCACTCTCCCCATGCATCGTGCTCCCGGATTCTTATGCATATGTTTTGCTACTGTAGGTAAGTGTGAAGGTAAGCTTACTTCACAACCATACCTCATTGGGCCCTTTTCCGACCATTGTAGATTGTAGGGCGTAGCTGGATTGATTTGCGCTGCTAATCTTTGAGCCATCATTTATACATAAAAGGCACCGACGGCTTGTGCCGGTTTGAGATCAATGGATATTATCTCCCGTGTCTAGTCGCTGTCCTGCGATATGACTACTAACAGGCCGTGGGCGGATGCGCCGTTCGACCTTATACCGACTCCTTCGGCACCTGACCATGTCGTGAGTTCAGCACACTCGCGCTCCGACGCAAGCAGCTGACTCGCCGTGTGTGTTAGAAGTCACATACCGCCTATCGTTGCGCCCTGGAAATGGGCCATGCTCATAACGTCCTCATTCGCGGGCTCAATAGCATCCTAGAACAAGGAGCTTTTGTAACGACTCCCAACGATGTCTCGGGTTTTTTGTTCTACTGTACCGCATGGACCAAGACAGTCGAGCACCACCACAGTACCGAAGAGAAGACGCTTTTCCCCGACTTGGAGAAATTCACCAACAATCCGGGCATCATGGCGGAAAACAAAGCGCAGCACGAGGCCTTCCTAACAGGGCTGGCAGACTTCGAACACTACGCTGCAAACACGACTGCAAAAGGTTATCGCTGGGACGATGCCAAAGCAAAAATCGACGCCTTTGCGCCGGCGCTAGTAAAGCACATGCGGGAAGAGATCGGAACGCTCCTGAGCTTGAAGGACTACGACAGTACGAAGCTACTCGCAGTGTGGAAACGCACCGAGGAAGTAGCCAAGGGCGACATTAGTCTACCTAACATGTTTGTAAGTGATTCCTAAAAGATCGTCTTTATTACTGGCGCTCACGGATGCTCTAGGATACTATTCTACCCATGGTGCTCGGCTGTGCCGACAGGACTTTCGAAGGTGGTGTTCATAGCTTCCCACCTTTTCCGTTCTTCGTTCCTTATCTGATCGACTACTGGTTTGCGAGGACGCATCGGAGCGCCTGGCGGTTTTGCCCTTGCGACATGTACGGGAAACCCCGCCCGTTGGCATTCACGGGCTGGCGTGTCGAGGAATAACCAAGAGCGCCGCCCGTCATGGATGTTTTTTGTTGTAAGATGCTAGACGACACGTACCGAATGGCGTAAGCTTGCACGATCTTAGAGCTGCAACTGTGAGACGCTAAATGTAGGACAAGTATCAAATGCCTTTCGCTAGCTTATGCAGTTCCTTCATAGATCTGCTGCACGTCATCACGTGAGTCCCATGCTCCCTCTAGCTTGCTCAAGCTAGTAAACCGACGCGGCCATGTCCCAACGCCGATGCTCAGCCCTTGCGGCCTCCATCTTCTCCGTGCGTCTGATACCACATGGCAAGCTCGAAGCGCGATCCTGACTGCTGCTGGACCTGCCGACTCCGACGAAAGAAGTGCGACAAATCTCGTCCCGTATGCGGCGGTTGTCGGACCCTGGGCATTACCTGTCACCGTAATGCGCAACGGCCGAATTGGATGGACGGCGGTGGAAAGCAAAGGCAGATGACCGAGACTCTTAAGAACCGAATCAAGCGCAATGCGGAACACGATAAAGAGCGGGCTGCAGGTTCAGTCGGCGTCAATGGTGGACTCAACTTTCTCGTCGAACCTCAGAGTGCAACAATCTCGAGTGTGTTTGCCTCAGTGAATAGTCATGGAGCCGGTCGTATAGACACGACGCCGGTGCTGGTTGGGAGTGGCACCGGCCTTGATACCGCCATTTATCAGACCTCCAGCTTTCCCGACGACCCGGCTGCTCTGAAGCACTTTGAGACAGCCTTTACCACAAAGTATCTGGATGATTTGTTTCCCTTCCTCTTTCCATTCTACAGACCGAACATCTTGGAAACGGGTAGATACTGGATTTTATCTCTGTTGGAGCACAGCGATGTCGCACGCCAGGCTGCGCTGAGCTTGACGAGCTACTTCCTCACTGTCTGCATGCAAGAGACGTATCCCGGAGAATTTGAGCCGTGCAAGAAAGAGATATGGGGACGACTGAGCCAGCAGACAAACGGCTACTTCATGCGTGTTCAGGAGGAGGTGGAGCAGCTCCGCCTCCAGGCTGGAGGAGCTACAGTTCAAGACCGAGCTCGCAGTATGGCAAGCATCGTTCAAGCGTTGCTATTCGAAGTCGCTTTGGGTCGATCGGGCAGCTGGAATATTCATCTCACTGCTGCTTTGGGACTTTTTGAGGAGATTAGCTGTGCTCAAACAAAGCATGAAGCAACACCGACCTTCATGTCGTTGTTGATAGGGTTTGGAAAGCCGGCTTGGTATACGCCCGAGATTGATTCATATGTTTGGAACACTGAGCAAGCAGGATTTCGCTTCTTCACTGCTCTACTCATCTTCCTGGATGTTGTCGGTAGTACGGCTACGGAGGAACGCCCTCGCCTTCTTGACCACTACCCGTTGCTACTAGCCGATATCGATGAAGTCGAACACACCCATGAACCAATTTCGCTTCAGCTATCAGTATACGTTGGATGCGAAAATTGGGTCATCATTGCAATTGGCGAGATCGCAGCTCTTGCCAAGTGGAAGAAAGACGCAAAATCGAATGGGAGCCTGTCTGTAATGGAGCTAGCCCGACGTGCTATGCGGATAGAAGCGTCACTCGATAAGGGAATTTTGCGTCTAGAGACTCGTAGCTCTGAGTCAGTCAACCCCAAACAGAACAGGTCTCCTTCCTGGTACGGGCGTCCGCCTCCCCTTATCTCCTCCCAGACAGCCAGCAGCATCTGGGCTCAGGCTGCCCTGATATACCTTGCTGTGGTCGTC
>Ga0247740_1001342_pt1 | contig 10612 bp, 8 predicted proteins | sample UWRJL148409B2_FD_180942 | JGI IMG/M metagenome (GOLD analysis project Ga0247740, IMG submission 180942) | Plant litter microbial communities from Arlington Agricultural Research Station in Wisconsin, United States - UWRJ-L148-409B-2 | ecosystem: Environmental > Terrestrial > Plant litter >...
GGTTCTATAGTTTACTCGTGTTGTTATCCGCTGCACTGTTATTCTGGTTCGATAGGGAGCGGATGAAACGGAAAGAAGCCATCCAAAAAATGCGCAGCGATATAGCAGGCAACCTGCACCAGGAAGTAAGCACTGCCCTCAACAGTATTAATATCCTGAGCGAAATGGCCAGTATAAAAGCGGATAAAGAACCACAAAAATCAAAAGAGTTTATCGACCAGATACAAACCAAAAGCCACAACATGATTATTACCATGGATGATATGCTGTGGAGCATAGAACCGGGTAACGATAACATGGACAAAACAATCCTTCGCATGAAAGAATTTATCGAGGGGTTGAATAACCGCCACGATACCCACCTGGAGTTGGTGGTGGAGAAAAAAGTTTCTTCGCTGGAGATAAATATGAAGCTGCGCCACGAAGTGTTTGTATTGTTCAAAGAATGTATACAGGGCCTTGTAAATGGCAAAGCCGATTATTGCCGCATACATGCCGGCCTCGAAAAAGGAATTCTAATTTTTAATATAGAAGTAAAAAATGCAGGTTGCGATTTGCAGCATTTTTATAATCTCCTCAACCGCCAAGACCTTGCCCGTAGACTAAACGCCATCAATGCACAACTGCAAACACAGATACATAAAAGCAATTCTGTATTTCTCCTGAAAGTTCCGTTGCTGTAGATTGTTTTTTCCTGCAACGAGATGCCAACCCTTTAGCATCACATTCGAATAGGTAAAGCTCTCCGGCTTATGACGAATTATTAATTATTAATTACTAATTATTAATTCCACTACTTTCCCATCCACTTCTTAAACTCCGTCACCTTCTCCCTGCTCACCAATGCTTCTTTATCTACCGCAGGTTTTAATCCTAATATTAAACGGTTGCCAAAGTAGTCGTCTATTTTATCAATACTATTAATAGATACATAGAAAGAGCGGCTGATGCGGAAATACTTTTCAGGGTCCAGCATTTCTTCCAGCTCGTCCATGGTATAATCAACTACAAATTTTTTATTGTCTTCCGTTTTAAAGAAATTTAGCCTGCCATCGCTGTAGAAATAACCAATGTCTTCCGTTTCTATACTTATTAATTTTTGTCCCTGCTTTACCAAAAAGCGTTTACGGTATTCTTTCGGTTGAAGTTTTTGTTTTATTTCTTTTACCAGTACATCAATATTTATGTCGGATTTGGTTTCTGCCTTTAGCTTTTTGTATTTGCTTAGGGCAGCCTGCAGTTCTTCTTTCTGTACCGGCTTCAGCAAATAATCTACACTATTTACTTTAAAAGCTTTTAAGGCATACTCATCGTAAGAAGTAGTAAAGATGACAGGACTTTTTACTTCCGTCAGGTTGAAGATTTCAAAACTCTGGCCATCGGCGAGCTCTATATCCATCAGAATCAAATCAGGCTGTTTATTTTCCTGCAGCCATTCTACTGTAGCTTTTATACTGTCGGTAGTGCCTATTACTTCTGCATCCGCATCAATAGTGCTTAACGTTTTCTGTAGCTTTTTTACGGCCAGTTCTTCATCTTCTACTATAAGGATTCGCATTGCTTTGAGGTTTTTATGCGTTAATAATGGTTCGTTGTATCAGGCTATATTGCTCCAGATTAAAGGCAATACCACCGTAAAATTTTTATTATCTTCTATTACTTGGAAACCTGGCTGTTTCAGCAAATCGTACTTCGCTTTTATATTTTCCAATCCTACTTTGTTGCTGGGGGCTTTTACGGACCGTCTTTGCAGGTTATTGTTCACTACTAATTTATTGCCTTCTGTTGTAAATATATCAATCACCAGGGGAATATTTTTGGAAAGCACATTATGCTTCACCACATTTTCTATCAGCAACTGCAGCGTAAGCGAGGGTAGCAGGTATGGCTCATATTTTTTATCAATCTCAATATTTATCTGCACTGCTTCGCCATGCCTTGTTTGCAATAGCTGGTAATACGATTCTATAAATTTTACTTCGCTTTCCAGTGTGGTTACAACCGACTGGTTATTGCGCAGCAGGTAGCGGTAAACTTTGCTTAGTTCATTTAAAAATTGTTCTGCCTTTTGCTTGTCCACGGTAATCAGCGACGATAAGGTATTAAAACAATTGAAAAGAAAATGCGGGTTTACCTGGTTCTTCAGTACATCAAATTCGGTAAGCATCGAAAGTTGTTCTATCTCTCTTTTTTCCTGCACACTCTCTTTGTATTTCTCCAGTACAAAATCGGCTTCGTACAAGGTTTCAAAAACAATGTTCACGCAAAAGCCAGTCAGCAATCCCATCTTCAAATCTTCATAGTTCAGTTGGTACCCGAGAATAGAAAAATAATCATACGCATAAAATATCAGGCATACCGATAGCGACATAAAAGGTATCAGGCATAAGCACAGTATCAGCAATCTTTTTTTCGTTTGCCGCAGGTCGGGGTAGCGGCTTTTAATCCAGTTGCCAATGTACACATGTGCCCGCCACGAGCCTATGCCTATCATAAATATCAGTGTAAAAGAAAAAAACCAGATATCAATTTCCTTAAACAAGCGGTCGTCGTACATGATGTAGTTAAGGCAAATCGATATTACCGGCATCGATGCTATGAAGGTATAAATCTGCAGATTGCTTATTTCTTTCCATCTCTTCATACAGCTTCCTCCTGTTTTTCAATCAGTGGTATACAGATGGTTCTTTCCTTTGTTGATATTTCAATATCCACCGACGAGCGGTTCAGCAACTGGTATTTCTTTACCAGGTTGTCAAGGTCCTGGTTAAAATCTATAATATCAGATATCATCTTCGGCTGAATATTATTTTCAATAATCAATTGATTTTTCCAGGTATAAATTTTAATCAGCAGTGGGCAATCCTTACTCAATGTATTCTGCGAAAAAGTATTTTCAATTATTACCTGCAGGGTAAGCGGCGGTATCATTTTTTCTTTATCGGCTTCATCTACATTCACGGTTATTACCAGCGCCGTTCCATATCTTGTTTTCAGCAGGTGATTATACGATTCTAAAAACCGCAACTCTTCTTCCATCGTCACCAATTGTTCATCATCGGTACGCAGCATGTAGCGGTATACTTTGCTCATCTCGTTCAAAAATTTTTCCGCCGCATCTTCATCTTCATGTATCAGGCTGGAGAGGGCATTTAAACTATTGAATAAAAAATGCGGGTTCACCTGGCTTTTCAATCCCTGTAGCTGACTTTGCTGGTACGCTTTTTTCAATTCTTCCGTTTCTTTCAGGTTGGCTTTCCAGCTTTCAAAACTGGCAATACCTTCAAATAAAAAAGTGAGAAAAATATTTACAATGCCAAGCCCTGTATAAGCCCATATAAAACCATTTTTATTGAACGAATAATCAAATAAGGCTATCGATTCATATCCACGAAAAAGCAGTAACAGTACCAACCCGGTAAGTACGAGATAAAAGAAAATCATTGTTCCCAGTTTCTTTCCCGCATCTTCTTCCCGGGTAAAACGTTTTTTAAAGAACACAGCAATGCCGCCACATAAAATAAAATACAGTGTAAAAACAATTCCGGTAATAATTGTAGCCAATAAAAAAACACGGGTTCCGGCAAAATACGCATGGCCGAAAATGCCAAAATTTATCAGGAAAGTAAACGGCAATACCATTATCGCCAGTACCAGGTAATCCTTGCCGCTATATTGAGGTAATTTAATCTTCATAAGCCCAATTACAAATTACCATTTTTATTCTTTTATACACAACCACAAGGCTTTAGCGGTGTATGAATTGAGGATAACGGCGATGAATTGTTGAAATACGGGTATGGATTGTAATTTTTACTTTATCTCTGCCGGCGATTTTGGCCCCGGCACTACATTTTCTACAGGCTTGGTTGTCTTCAGGTAAGCGAAGATAGATTTCAGGTCTTCGTCTGTTAAGTTTTTATATACAAACCATGGCATTGGCGGCAATAAATCACGGCCATTTTCCAATCCTTTCAGTTTACCTTGTTTAATAGCACGAAGAAAATTTTGTTCTGTCCAATTACCAATACCCGTAGCATCGCTGGTAATATTGCCTGCATATGAAATGCCCCACACACCGGCCGCCGATGTAAAGTCGGGTGCAAACAAAGTCCATCCTTTTGCAATTACAGACGTATCGATAGGAGGCAATTGCCCATCATGCCGAAATCCGGAGAAACGTAATTCCGGAATTATCTCCGGCCCGTGTGCACCCATTCGTTTTGGTGAGTGGCAATCATCGCAGCCCATCGCATTTACAAGATAGCTGCCACGCTTTACCATTGCAGCAGAGTCTGCTGTTGCCGTTTGTTTTTTGTTATCAGTAGTAGAGCTGTTGCAGGCCACCACCGCTATAGCAATCATTACTGCCATAGAAGAAAGAATAAAAATTGTTTTACGCATTGTTGTAAAATTTGTAAGGTTAATGGTTAATAGTTTTTGCAGTTAGTTGGTTGTGTTCAAATAAAATCAGGGCATCGTTTCATAAAATACATTCCATTCACGGTGGCATTGGTCCGTCGTTGGTTGCTTTGTGTTGGCTGCTGCCACTATTGTTATAGTAGTTATAGCCAGTAAGAAAAATGCCACCGCTATTTTTTTCATAAATAAGGTTTAATGGTTAAGGTCTCAATTGTTGTATCAAAAGTAGAGCGGCTTTACAGCACCGGAAAGCCCTGGTGAAATGAATTGAGTAAAGCAGTGAATGGAATGATGATAAGAAGTATACGTTTTTATTTTTTTGTTAACCAGCGACATTAACACGGATGAGCTGTGGTTGCGTCGCACACTTCGGGGTTCTGTTCGCTATTCACCTTTACAGGCATCGTAGCGTCTTCGTCATTGCGAGGCCACCATAAGTATTTTCAACAAGCAGGCTACTGCGGTGGCCGAAGCAATCTGATGCAGGGTCTTCGACTTAGTTTGCTTCGGTCTGCAATACTTTGTCCTACAGTATTAAAATTCATTATTGCAGACCTCGCAATGACGACTACTCCGTGGTTGTTAAAAGCTTCGCATTTGCTCATCCGTGTTACTGCAGTCGAAGTGTGCGACGCAAGGGACGATGATAGTAGCACTGCAGATGGTTAAATAAATCCTTTCATCACACAAATATTTACATCTGATTCAATTAATGTAATTTTCATTTTTATAAATAGCATGTTGAAACAATCTTTCTACTTTTTTATTTTAGTCGTCATACTAAGCTCCTGCAAAAACAGTGAATCTACATTGACAAAGGAGCAACAGGACTCTATTCATTCCTGTATGGCCGTGCCATCCAGATTTGCCAATGATACTGCATGGAAAAATGTACATACTTCCGGCGATACTTCGTATATAGGAATGGTGCTGATAGCCGGTGGCACTTTTGCTATGGGCGGCGATAATCAACAAGCGGCAGCAGATGAATACCCAAAGCATACCGTAACTGTCAATCCATTTTATATGGATGAAACAGAAGTGACCAATGCGCAGTTTCAAAAATTTGTAACTGCAACGCATTATATAACCACCGCAGAAAAAAAACCAGATTGGGAAGAACTGAAAAAAACAGTAGCACCCGGCACGCCCAAACCTGCTGATGAATTATTACAGGCTGCATCATTAGTATTTAAACAAACCAGCGGCCCTGTAGACCTTAATAAATATAACCAATGGTGGATATGGGTGCAAGGTGCCGATTGGAAACATCCCGAAGGGCCGCAGAGTAGTATACAGGGAAAAGAAAATTACCCGGTAGTGCAGATAAGTTGGGACGATGCAATGGCTTATTGTAAATGGGCTGGCAAGCGGTTACCAACCGAAGCCGAATGGGAATTTGCTGCAAGAGGAGGATTAACCAACAATATTTATCCCTGGGGTAATGAGCCGGTGAATGAAGGCAAACCTAAAACAAATAGTTGGGAAGGAAATTTTCCGTATAAAAATTTGCAAACAGATGGTTATATAAAATCTGCACCGGTAAAAAGTTTTTTACCCAATGGTTACGGCCTCTACGATATGGCAGGCAATGTATGGGAATGGTGCAGTGATTGGTACAACTATAATTATTATAAAGAACTGGCTGGCAAAACTACTAGCAACCCTGCAGGCCCTTCTGCAAGTGCAGACCCTGCGGAACCATACACGCCAAAAAGAGTTTTGCGTGGCGGCAGTTTCTTATGCAACGATAGTTATTGCAGTGGTTACAGGGTGGCAAGAAGAATGAAAAGCAGTCCGGATACGGGTTTGGAGCATACAGGTTTCCGGTGTGTGAAGGAGGTGAAGAAATGAGTAGTTTTAATAATTGATAGCAATTTCTTGTTGTCAGAAGAAAAAAGTAATAGAAGAAGTTTACAACCACCGACGATACTAGTAATGCTGACGTTGCCCAATAAGAATTTATTTAAAAACTCTTCTACACTGCAACAGCATTCTTCACCTGTGCTTCACGGAAAAGTTTATGTCCTTCAATTGTAGATACTACTTCATCAGTAACATCTTTTCCACCTTTGAAATTGCTGCGCAAACTCTGGAAGGTAAACTTAGGCCCGTATGGAAGTCCCCACCAGCCGAAGAAAAAACTGAGTAGAGAAAAAGGAAGACTATAAGAGAGAATGTTTTCGCCTTTCCGGATAAGATACACATTTGACGTACGCTTAAACGTAAAAACGATTAAAGATATAACATAGGGAAAATATACAAACCTTGCACCTTGTGCCACTTCTCTTTCCAGTGTATCGGCAGAGAGGCCATCAATATTTTTTATTTTCATAAAGCAGGATTATTGCTGCAACTAATACGACCATGTGGCCGAATTAGTTGCAGCAATGAAAATAAAAGAGGCTGATTATTACTTGCTGATAAGCTTGGCGAAATAGTTCACCGTTCTAACTAATTGGCTTACATAGCTCATTTCGTTATCGTACCAGCTTACGGTTTTTACCAATTGTTTGTCGCCTACGGTCATTACTTTGGTTTGCGTAGCATCGAATAAGGAACCAAAATGGATACCGATAATGTCGCTGCTTACAATTTCGTCTTCCGTATAACCAAAGCTTTCATTGGCGGCTGCCTTCATTGTAGCGTTTATTTCTTCCGCTGTTACTTTCTTATCTAATATAGAAGTAAGTTCTGTTAATGAACCGGTAATAACAGGTACACGTTGTGCACCGCCATCCAGTTTGCCTTTCAGTTCTGGTAATACCAAACCGATTGCTTTAGCAGCACCGGTAGTATTAGGAACAATATTGGCAGCAGCAGCCCTCGCACGGCGGAGGTCACCTTTCGGGTGTGGTGCATCCAGTGTATTCTGGTCGTTGGTATAGGCGTGAATGGTGGTCATGATACCTGTTACGATACCATAATTATCATTCAATGCTTTTGCCATTGGTGCCAGACAGTTGGTAGTGCAGGAAGCGCAGGAAATGATTGTTTCTGAACCATCCAGAATAGCATGGTTTACGTTGAAAACAACCGTTTTCAAATCGCCGGTAGCTGGAGCAGAGATAACTACTCTTTTAGCGCCTGCTTTAATATGTGCTTCTGCTTTGTCTTTATCTGCAAAGAAACCTGTGCTTTCAATTACCACATCTACTTCATGTGCACCCCAGGGAATCTGAGCTGGGTCTTTTTGTGCATATATTTTTACAGTGTCGCCATTTACTACAATGGAGTCGGCGGTAGACTTTACTTCCGCATCAAAACGGCCCTGTGCACTATCGTATTTAAGGAGATGTGCCAGCACGTCGGGGCTGGTAAGGTCATTTATAGCTACTACGTCAATTCCTTCCATTTTATATATCTGGCGATATACAAGACGGCCGATGCGTCCGAAACCATTGATGGCGACTTTTACTGTACTCATAATCTATAGAGGATTTTGTATTAAAAATGAGGTGCAAAGGTACAAGTTTACAAGTAAACAATATTGCGATTTCAGCAAGCTTTGCCCGCCGCCCAAAAAACCTTAAAAAGAACTGCAAAAACATTTGGCTAAAAACCGACGCAGGACTATCTTTGCCGTCCCTTAAAACGGCCCGTTCGTCTAAGGGTTAGGACACCACCCTTTCACGGTGGTGATACGAGTTCGAATCTCGTACGGGCTACAATCAAAAAATCCTCGCTTTAGCGGGGATTTTTTGATTGTACTATCCCCGTTTGACACGATTTTGCTCAGTCAGGCCAGTTGGTGCTTCCAGGCATATTTTAAATACACTCAAACCTCTAATGCTATTCCCGGAAAGTTGATGGACGTATTTTAGATGATGATTGTTGGTATATTACAACACATTCATTTTTTTTGATGGCATATGGTATGACGAAAACTGTGATATTAAAAGTATGTTAGAGAAAATACTAAAATACCCACGAAACGGTATTACGCACAGTTGTTTTGTAATTATCTTTCATCTTAACTATTCCCACAAATATGTCGCTACATTTTTTCATCCGGACGCTTCTGGTAATGCTCCCTTTTGTCACCCATGCGCAGTTTACTGAAATTGTTTCCAATACATCACAATTAACGCCGCATTGGAAAAATCTGGCGGTACCGGTGACTCCAGCTCTGATAGGTGGTTATTATTATTTAAAGCTGGATGATAAAACTTTTATTAAAACAACTGGCCAGGCTGGCGGCACTGTTCAATTGACGGGCTTTATGGACATTCCGAAAATCGCTGACTATGTAGGAACCTCGGAATATTTATATTATTCCACTTACAAAGAAGGAAAAGTATTTATCACGCGGTTTGATCCCATAAAACAACAACATACTCCTGTAAGAAACAGCAGCAGAATTTTTGCCGAGCATGAAGAGTCTATTCTAGTCTATTCTGTATTCCAGCATAAAATCATTGTCAGCTGCTGGTATTATGATCGCAGCGCCGGCAGGACCTTTGTGTACGTATATGCTATTCACGATAATGATCCAACTGCGAACGCTTACCTGCTTTCAGCCAGCGTTAACCAGGACGGAATTCTCGATGGAAGAGTAGGATTAAGTGATGATCAGGTCATAGCTATGTACAATCTTAAAAAAACTGGCCAAGAAATTAAAAAAGTAGTATACGCCTTTGGCTTCAATGATACATTGAAAGGGAATTACTCCGTTAAAAAAAATTATGACTTTACGGAGATAGGCTTGCAGCTCAATGCTGTTGCAGGGATTGGTAATGATGCGCTATTTGTGCTAAACAACAAAAAGAAAATTGACGCCAAAGAACCAGGTGCTACCAGTATCTGGTTGCTTCGCAATAAGTCTGCTAAAAAACTAGGTGATTTACAATCTGTAAAAACTAATTCTCTGTCGGGAACTTACCAGTCGGGCGACTTTCAGTTTCTCAAATTTGATGAAGCTGTTTATAGTTATAATACACGTACAGCGTTATTAAAAAACGTAATTACTCTTCAGCCTGGTGAATCACTGGCTTATATAACACCGGGTCAGCAACTACAACTACGGGGAGATACGCTCTGGTGCCGGGTGGGTACCAAACAAACCGATGGCAATATAACATACAGATTAACCTGGATCCTGCTAACCGATCCTGGATTGCGTCATTTAGTGCCGGGTCTCCCTGTCCATTTAACCAATAGTTACTGGTTTGAACAACGTTCCATATACTATCCTTATATTAACGGCAACTGCATTTATTATTGCGACGAATTCGCCGGTAACTCAGCACAGTTTTTCCAATACTCGCTAAGTACCGGGCAGGTAACGAAAATAACTCCACCTTCTTCTCCTTCTTTAATATATGAAGGTATCACCGAAGTTGTTCCAATTGGATCCAGCCTCCTTATGAAAGCGGGTTATAAAAGTGGGAAGGAAAAAGTAATCAAAACATTTTTGTACAGGATGTAAGAAATTTAAATGCCTCGCCGGCATACAACGAATGAATACAGGCTTCGGTTCTTAGAACACAAGATGTAAAATGATTATTTATCTTGGCAAATTCATTTACCATTCTTTTGCTTCCGCTGTTTTCAAACGAGAGCTTTTTAAAAGCATATAGATATAATCATCAGCTAAAGGATTGCTGCCAATCTTACTATATTTAATTTCTGCGCTTCATCGCCCAACAAATTTGTATTTTGCACAAAAGAACCAACAATCATGTCAAACTTCTCTTCTCACAACTTTGCCGGGCAAAAAACCCTCATTCGTGTAGACTTCAATGTACCTCTCAACGATAAATTTGAAATTAGCGACGACACCCGCATAAAAGCCGCCGTCCCAACTATAAAAAAAGTATTGGCCGATGGAGGCATGGTCATCTTAATGAGCCATCTGGGAAGACCAAAGGATGGCCCAACAGATAAATATTCACTCAGACATGTAATAAACCACCTTAGCGAATTATTAGGTGGCGCAACAGTTTTATTTGCCAATGATTGTGTAGGGGAGCAGGCATACCTCACAGCCAGCATGATGCGGCCCGGCGAAGTATTGTTATTGGAAAATCTTCGTTTTTATAAAGAAGAAGAAAAAGGAGATGAAAAATTCGCAGAAAAATTGTCCAAACTTGGTGATGTTTGGGTAAACGATGCTTTCGGTACTGCACACCGTGCCCACGCATCTACAGCCGTTATTGCCAAATACTTCCCGGCCGATAAACGTTTCTTT
>Ga0247740_1001343_pt1 | contig 10608 bp, 11 predicted proteins | sample UWRJL148409B2_FD_180942 | JGI IMG/M metagenome (GOLD analysis project Ga0247740, IMG submission 180942) | Plant litter microbial communities from Arlington Agricultural Research Station in Wisconsin, United States - UWRJ-L148-409B-2 | ecosystem: Environmental > Terrestrial > Plant litter >...
ACCCGTCGCTTGTGCATGACGCGGCACATCGACCTACGTCGCTTTCGACGTGGGTCTTCGCGTGGGTCGTCGGCCTCATCGGCGTCGTTCTTCTCGGAGTTGCGATCTTCCTGACCTTTATTCGACCCAGAACCGTGAAGGGCAGTCCGCGATGAGCCGCAGAAGCAGAAGCAGGGTGCCCTGGGCTGCACTCTGGGCGTTGGCGGTTATTCTCGCGATCATGGCGGGCGCGGCATTCATCGGAGCGATCTTTGCCGATCGTGAGCTTGACATCATCGCCAGTTCGCCCGGAGTGGCAGAGGCAACGGTGATCAAGGTAGAGACCCACCGCGGCCGACGCGGCAGTCGCAGCTACGAACCCATCGTGCAGTTCGTGACGGCATCGGGAGAGACCCGGTCGGTCAGCCTCGAGCGGCTGCGAGACTCGAGCTACTACGAGGTCGGTGAAACGCTCACGATTCGGTACGCGACATCCAACCCCGAATACAGCTACGACACGCGACGGCCGCCGACTCCCAACCGGTCGTGGACGATCGGCTGGGTGACCGCGCCGCTCGCGGTCGCCGCGGGGATCACAGCCGGACTGCTCACGCGCCGAGACGCGAGGCGAAAGGCCCGCGGACTAGGGGATAGTTGAGGCATGAAGCTCTATTCGGACTTTCCCGCTCGCCGTACCCGCCAGATTATCGGCGACGTCTTCTCGCTCGGCCTCATCGGGCTGTGGATCGGGCTCGGCGTGTTCGTGTACAACCTCGTTATGGACCTCGCGACCTTCGGCGTGCAGATGGAAGACGCAGGTTCACAGTTTCGCGAGACGATGACCGAGGTGAGCTCGACTCTCGGCGACGTTCCGCTCATCGGGAGCGGGATTCGTGCGCCGTTCGATGGGGCGAGCGATGCCGGCGCCGCGCTCGAGTCAGCGGGCGTTCAGCAGCAGGTCGCGGTTCAGCAACTCGCCACTGGGCTTGGCATCGGTATCGCCGTGCTTCCGGTGCTCACGATTCTCGTGATCTGGCTGGTTCCGCGCATCAGGTTCGCGCTCAAGGCGAGCGCAACGAAGGCACAGGTGAAGACCGGAGCGAACCTCGAGCTGCTCGCCCTTCGCGCTCTGTCGAACCAGAAGATGTCGAGCCTCGCGGCCATCGACTCCGACGCACTTGCCGCCTGGCGCAGGGGAGACGAGCGCGTTGTAAAGGCACTCGCGCAGCTCGAATTGCGGTCGTCGGGCGTGCGCATTGAGTGAGCCTGACGACTGACCTGAAAATCGCTGGCTAGAATATTCAGCATGTCAGGCCACTCCAAATGGGCAACCACCAAGCACCAGAAGGCGATTAAAGACTCGCGCCGTGCAAAGTCGTTCGCCAAGCTCATCAAGAACATCGAAGTTGCAGCCAAGATGGGCGGCGCAGATCTTTCGGGTAACCCGACTCTCGTCGACGCCATCCAGAAGGCCAAGAAGACCTCGGTTCCGAACTCGAACATCGACTCTGCCGTCAAGCGTGGCTCCGGCCAGCTCGGTGAAGCCGTCGACTACCAGACGATCATGTACGAAGGTTATGCGGCCGGCGGCGTCGCCCTGCTCATCGAGTGCCTCACCGACAACAAGAACCGCGCTGCGGCGAACGTTCGCACGGTCATGAGCCGCAACGGCGGCACGATGGGCGACCCGGGCAGCGTCGCTTACAACTTCGCGCGCAAGGGCGTCATCTCGATCACCAAGACCGATGACGTCACCGAAGACGGCATTCTCGAGGTCGTTCTCGACGCCGGCGCCGAAGAGGTCAACGACCGTGGCGCGGGCTTCGAGATCGTCACGGAGCCGCACGACATCGTCGCGACGCGCACCGCCCTTCAGGACGCCGGAATCGACTACGACTCGGCAGACGTCGAGTTCGTTCCCGGACTCACGATCGACGTTGACCTCGAGACGGCGAAGAAAATCTTCCGCCTCATCGATGCGCTCGATGACGACGACGACGTGCAGAACGTCTACGGAAACTTCTCGATCCCCGCCGACGTGCAGGTCGCGCTCGACAACGAAGAGTAGTCCCGGTGACCCTGCGTGTGCTCGGCATCGACCCGGGTCTCACGCGGTGCGGCATCGGCATCGTGGATGTCACGACAACCCGTAAGGCGAAGCTCGTCTATGTCGGCGTTATCCGTACTCCCGCTGACATGGCACTCGAGCAGCGTCTTCTGCTCATCGGCACCGGTATTGCCGAGATTCTCGACGAGCACGAGCCGCACGCTGTGGCGCTCGAGCGCGTCTTCGCCCAGCACAACCTGAGCACGGTCATGGGCACAGCCCAGGCGAGTGGAGTCGCGCTGCACACTGCGGCGCAACGCGGTCTCGCCGTTGGGCTCCACACTCCGAGCGAGGTCAAGGCGGCTGTCACGGGCTACGGTTCTGCCGACAAGGCGCAGGTTGGTGCGATGGTCGCGCGCATCCTTGGTCTCACCGAAGCCCCAAAGCCCGCCGACGCTGCCGACGCTCTTGCTATCGCCATCACCCATGCCTGGCGCACGGGCGGGGCCGCGGCACCGACAAAGCTCGCGGGCCTGAAGCCCGACGCATCGGCGGCGCTCACTCCGGCGCAGCGTGCGTGGCGCGCCGCCGAGCAGTCGGCCCGCGGACGCTAGTTGGCTATATCATTCGAACATGACTTCGAATGAAGCCCCCATCGTTATGACCCGCACATCCGAGGTTCGCGCATGATCTCGTCGGTTCGGGGAACAGTGCTCACCGCCGTCGGTTCCACCGCCGTTATCGAGGTCGGGGGAGTCGGGCTCGCGATTCACGTCACTCCGGCGCACGCCATCTCGTTGCGCACCGGAGCCGAGGCAACTCTGCGAACCGCGCTCATCGTGCGCGAAGATGACCTCAGCCTGTACGGGTTTGAAGGCGCAGACGAGCTTTCGGTGTTTGACGCGCTCCGCGGCGTGACGGGAGTCGGGCCGCGCAGCGCCATGGGTGTGCTCGCAGTTCTCTCACCGAGCGAGGTCGCCCACGCTGTCGCACTCGAAGACGACTCGGCCTTCCGCAAGGTCTCGGGTATCGGGCCGAAGACCGCGAAACTCATTGTCGTGTCACTCGCGGGCAAACTGACAGTCGCACCGACCCGACCTACCGCCACGGCGCCCGTTGAGAAGTCGGTGAGCGACAGCGTGTATCTCGCTCTCATCGGGCTCGGCTGGCAGGAACGTGCGGCACTCGAAGCAATCGACGGCGCCGTCGCCCTCGCGAGCGAGACGGAACGTGAAACGGCACCCGCGCTGCTCAGACTTGCCCTCGCTGCACTTGGGCCGCGCTCGTGACCGAACCGATCATCAGCGCGGAGCCGGAATCTGACGCCGAACTCGCCTTCGAGGGTGCACTGCGCCCCAAGTCACTTGCCGAGTTCGTCGGGCAGAAGAAGGTGCGCGGGCAACTGCAGCTTTTGCTCACTGCCGCCGCGATGCAGTCGCGAACCGCCGACCACATTCTTCTCGCCGGTCCTCCCGGCCTCGGAAAAACGACTCTCGCAATGATCATTGCCCACGAGAGCGGGCGTCCGCTGCGCATGTCGAGCGGGCCGGCGATTCAGCATGCCGGTGACCTCGCAGCAGTGCTCTCGTCGCTCGTTCCCGGCGAGGTGCTCTTCATTGATGAGATTCACCGCATGGCGCGCTCCGCAGAAGAGATGCTCTACCTGGCGATGGAAGATTTTCGCATCGACATTATGGTCGGCAAGGGGGCGGGCGCGACATCCATACCGCTTGATCTTTCGCCGTTTACTCTCGTCGGCGCGACAACGCGCTCGGGCATGCTGCCCAACCCGCTGCGCGACAGGTTCGGCTTCACCGCGCATCTCGAGTTCTACGAAGAGAGCGAGCTCGAGCAGGTTCTCGTTCGCGCCGCGTCGCTGCTTGGACTCGACGTCGAGCCCAACGCCCTCGCCGAGATCGCCGGTCGCAGCCGGGGCACCCCGCGCATTGCGAATCGACTGTTGCGCCGCGTTCGCGACTTCTCGATAGTCAACGACACAAACGCGGGGGTGGATGCCGTCAAGGCAGCGCTCGAGCTGTACGACGTCGACGAACTCGGCCTCGACCGCCTCGACCGCGCCGTTATGCGCATCGTGCTCGAGCGGTTCGACGGCGGACCGGTCGGCCTCAACACCCTCGCGGTATCCGTGGGCGAAGAGGCCGAGACCATCGAATCGGTCGTCGAACCGTTTCTCGTTCGCATCGGCCTGCTGACCCGCACACCGCGCGGTCGGGTCGCAACACGAGCCGCATGGAAACACTTCGGGCTGTCTCAGCACAGCGAGGGTCTCTTCGGGGATGACCTATAATTCACACAGGCCTGTCAGTTTCGTTTGTCTAAACTGACCCAGCCTCCCCCCAAAAACTTTGAAAGGTTTCTCATGCCTGAAGGCTTCGACCCGCTGAACATCGTATTGATTGCGGTATTCGTACTGCTCATCTTCTTTATGTTCCGCAACAGCCGCAAGAACAAGGCGAAGCAGGAAGAACTGCGTTCACAGATCGTTCCCGGCGCCGAGGTGATGACCAACTTCGGTCTCTTCGGAACGCTCGTCTCGATCGACGAGTTCAGCAATGTTGCCGAGCTCGAGGTCAACCCGGGCAACATCGTTCGCGTGCACCGCCAGACGATCGCAAAGGTTGTCACCGACGAGACCGTTGAGGGCACGCCCCGCTCGGTTGAAGAGGCGATGGAGATCGCTAATCGCGAGTACGAGCTCAACAAAGACAACGCAGAGCCTGTTGGCGACCCCGAGTTCGGCGAGCGTGTCGACACCGAGCCTGAAACGTCGAAAGACGAGACTCCGGTCAAGAAGGCCACACGTCGCCCCGCTGCCAAGAAAGACAGCGAGTAACCACTAGCCTTGGGTGTTGGTCGCTCATGGGAGCGACCCCCTTAGTTTTGCGCGTGAAGACGCACGCAGGCATATAGAAAGCTGAGTTCGCAGGTGGCAAGAACAACTCCGGTCAAAAAAGCGTGGCGCGCCCTCGCTTGGGGAACCGTCGCAACAGTGGGGCTTATCGCGCTTAACGGCGCCGGCGTCATTTGGGGCGACTCCTCGTGGGCGCCCAAGCTCGCGCTTGACCTTCAGGGTGGAACGCAGATCACCCTCCAGCCCAAGCTCGAGAATGGCCAAGAGGTCACCCAGGACCAGCTCGACCAGGCCGTCGCGATTATGCGAGACCGCATCGACGCGAGTGGTGTCTCCGAAGCGGAGATCACGACCCAGGGCACAGGAACGTCCACGAACGTTGTCGTGTCCATCCCCGACGAGCCCGACGAGGCGACGCGCGAGCGTATCCAGTCATCGGCGAAGCTCGAGTTCCGCCCGGTTCTGCTTTCAGAGGCAGCACCGGCTTCAGCGGTCGGCGGCGAAGAAGACGGCGCAACAGCCACCCCGACTCCGGCCCCGAGCTCATCGCTCGAGTCCGAGCCGAGCGTTGCCCCGACCGACGCGAGCGACGAGAACTGGATCACCCCGGCTCTCTTCGACACCTACACAAACTTCGACTGCGCGAGTGAAGACGCCGCCGAGACCAACCTCGCTCCTGCGGATGAGCCGCTTGTCGCGTGCGACGACACCGGAACGTACAAGTACGTTCTCGGACCGGTCGAGGTAGCCGGTGAGCGCATCGCCGACTCGACAAACTCACTCGTGACAAACAGCTCGGGTGTTACGACGGGCCAGTGGGGCGTCAACATCATCTTCGACTCCGAGGGCACCGAGCAGTTCGCGGATGTCACGACTCGCCTCTACGGTTACGGAGCCGGCACGTCGGTACGTAACCAGTTCGCGGTTGTGCTCGACGGCCTCGTCATCACGGCACCGTCGACAAACGCCATCATCACCGACGGCAAGCCGCAGATCACCGGTAACTTCACCCAGGAGAGCTCGAAGGCCCTCGCCGACCAGCTCAAGTTCGGTGCGCTACCGATCGCCTTCCAGGTGCAGAGCGAAGAAGTCATCTCCGCAACGCTCGGTGAGTCACAGCTCGCGAGCGGTCTTATCGCCGGAATCATCGGTCTTCTTCTCGTCTTCATCTACTCGCTCTTCCAGTACCGCCTTCTCGGCCTTGTGACAATCGCGTCGCTCATCGTTGCGGGTGTTGTCACCTACATCGTCATCGCGCTGATGTCGTGGCGCTACGGCTACCGTCTGTCGCTGGCAGGTGTGGCGGGTCTTATCGTCGCCATCGGATTCACCGCCGACTCGTTCATCGTTTACTTCGAGCGCATTCGCGACGAGTTGCGTGACGGTCGCGGGCTCGTGTCGGCAGTCGAAGCCGGTTGGGGTCGCGCACTGCGCACGATCTTCGCGGCCAAGGCAGTCAACCTGCTCTCCGCAGCCGTGCTGTTCATCCTTGCTGTCGGTAACGTTCGCGGGTTCGCGCTCACACTCGGAATCACGACGATCATCGACGTGCTTGTTGTGCTGCTCTTCACGCACCCGCTGCTTCAGCTGCTCGCATCCACTCGCTTCTTTGCCAGTGGGCACCCCATCACCGGGCTCGACCCGAACGCGCTCGGCGCCGTGTACCGCGGTCGTGCGCAGTTCCGCGCACCCGTACTGAGCGACGCGAAAGCTGGCGCTACCCGTGAAGCGGCTCGACGCCAGACAATCGCTGAGCGTAAGGCCGCAGAACTCAACGGACCGTCGAAGAGTACAAAGAACGACGGGAAGGATTCCTGATGCTGAAGGCCATGGCTCAATTCGGTAACGACCTCTACACGGGCGAGCGCTCGTACGGATTCGTTGCCCGTCGCAAGACCTGGTACATCATCGCCGGCGTTATGGTGCTGCTGTCGATCATTCTGCCGATCGCTCGCGGAGGCTTTGTCTTCGGTATCGAGTTCCGCGGTGGAAGCGAGTTCCAGGTCTCCGAGGTTGCGTCGCTCACCGCTGACAACCGCGAAGAGACGCAGGATCTCGCAACCCAGACAGTAGAGGCGATCGTTGCAGACGCATCACCGCGAGTGTCGATCGTTGGCAACGAGGGAGTGCGCGTTCAGACGTCGCAGCTCACACAGGACGAATCCTCTGACGTACGCACGGCTCTTGCCGACGCATTCGAGGTGGATGTCGCGAACGTGACGGCCTCGTTCATTGGCCCGTCGTGGGGAGCGGATGTCACTGGCTCCGCTATCCGCGCGCTCATCGTGTTCGTTATCCTCTCGGCAATCGTTATGGCGCTGTACTTCCGCACCTGGAAGATGTCTGTCGCCGCCATCGTCTCGCTCATTCACGACATGGTCATCACGGCCGGTGTCTACGGTGCGCTCGGACTTGAGATCACCCCCTCGGCGGTGATCGGATTCCTGACGATCCTCGGCTATTCGCTCTATGACACGGTCGTTGTGTTCGACAAGATTCGCGAGAATACTGCCGAAGATGGTCCGGAGTCGCGACGTTCGTTCGCGGAGTCGGTCAACCTTGCCGTCAACCAGACCCTCGTTCGCTCGATCAACACGGGTGTTGTTGCCGTGCTGCCCGTTGCAGCGATTCTCTTCATCGGTGGCACGCTGCTCGGCGCTGGAACGCTTCTCGACATCGCGCTGTCGCTCTTTATCGGAATCATCGTCGGAACCTACTCGACGATCTTCATCGGCGCTCCGCTCTACTCGCAGCTGCGTGAGAACGAGCCCGCGATCAAGAAGCGCTCCGATCGTCTCGCAACTCAGCGCCTCAACGCGACCGTTGCAGCGGTTCCCGCAGCCAAGTAGTTCACGTGGCCGAAACGTTTGAGAACATCGACGCTCCCGAGGCGATTGAACTCGCCTCGGGAAGCGCCGTGCTCGTTGACGTTCGCGAGAGCTGGGAATGGAACGCCGGGCACGCCCCGCAGGCGATCAGTCTCCCGATGTCACAGCTCGAAGAGCGCTACACCGAGCTTGATCAGGATGCGACGCTTCTCGTGATCTGCCACAGCGGCCAGCGGTCGCTCTCTGTAGCCGATGCGCTCACTCGCGCTGGATACACGGCGATCAACGTCGTCGGCGGAATGATGGCCTGGCAGGCCGCGGGCGGCGACGTCGTGGTCGAAAGCGCCGACCCCCCACACGTCTAGAATTGGGGGAGGGGAGGAGCCTATGACCGACACAACGACAAACGGTTCGTCGCTGCGCACTCTCCTGCCGCGCATCTTCTCGAGGGCTCAGCCCGCAGGTGCCGTCGATCGCCTGCTCAAGACGGTTCGTCTGCACCACCCGAAGGCCGACATCCCGTTCATCGAGCGGGCGTACACAACTGCTGAACGCGCCCACTCGGGCCAGAAGCGCAAGAGCGGTGAGCCGTACATCACCCACCCGGTCGCTGTCGCGCAGATTCTCGCCGACCTCGGCATCGGCACAAAAACGATAGCCGCGGCACTTCTTCACGACACCGTCGAAGACACCGACTACACGCTCGACATGCTGCAGAAAGACTTCGGCGACGAAGTAGCGATGCTCGTTGATGGGGTCACAAAGCTCGACAAGCTGCACTACGGTGACAGCGCGCAGGCAGAAACCGTGCGCAAGATGGTCGTCGCGATGTCGAAAGACATCCGCGTTCTCGTCATCAAGCTCGCCGACCGACTGCACAACGCACGCACGTGGGGCTTTGTGCCGGAGGCTTCGGCGACGCGCAAGGCGCAAGAGACCCTCGACATCTACGCCCCGCTCGCAAACCGCCTCGGTATCCAGGCGATCAAGTGGGAGCTCGAAGACCTCTCGTTCTCGGTTCTGTATCCCAAGCTCTACGTCGAGATCGAAAACCTCGTCAAGCAGCGCACGCCGCAGCGCGAAGAGTTTGTGCAGAACGTCATCGACTCGGTGAAAGACGACCTCAAGTCGTCGAAGATCAAGGGCTCGGTCGTTGGGCGCCCCAAGCAGTACTACTCGATCTACCAGAAAATGATCGTTCGCGGTCGTGACTTCGACGAGATCTACGACCTCGTGGGCATTCGGGTTCTCGTCAACTCGGTGCGCGACTGCTACGCGGTGCTTGGCTCGATCCACGCTCGGTGGAATCCGATCCCCGGGCGCTTCAAGGACTACATCGCGACGCCCAAGTTCAACCTGTACCAGTCGCTGCACACGACGGTCATTGGTCCCGACGGCCGTGCCGTCGAGATTCAGATTCGTACGAACGAGATGCACCAGCGCGCCGAGTTCGGTGTCGCCGCCCACTGGAAGTACAAAGAGCGCGTCAACGGTGGCAAGGCCGCCGCTGTTGATTCGCGCGCTCCCGATGCCGAGATGGCGTGGCTCGCTCACATCTCTGACTGGCAGTCAGAGACAAGCGACCCCGACGAGTTTCTCGAGTCGCTGCGCTTCGAGATCGGCGCGAAAGAGGTTTACGTCTTTACGCCGAAGGGTCGGGTCATTGGCCTTCCCGCGGGAGCCACCCCCGTCGACTTCGCTTACGCCGTGCACACCGAGGTCGGCCACCGCACGATGGGCGCGAAGGTCAACGGGCGACTCGTTCCACTCGAGTCGACGCTCAACAGCGGTGACTCCGTCGAGGTCTTTACGTCGAAGAACCCCGACTCTGGCCCGAGCCAGGACTGGCTCAACTTCGTCAAGAGCCCCCGCGCGCGCAACAAGATTCGCGGCTGGTTCACAAAGGAACGCCGCGACGAGGCGATTGAATCCGGCAAGGATGCGATAGCTCGCGCCATGCGCAAGCAGAACCTTCCGCTGCAGAAGCTCATGAACCAGGACATGTTCAACGACGTGGCCCTTGGCATGCACTACGAAGACATGTCGAGCCTCTATGCGGCCGTTGGCGAGGGACACGTCTCGACCCAGTCGGTTCTCGAGAAGGTTCTCGCCTCGCTCACGACCGAGGCCGAGACCGAAGACTCCGAACTCACCTTCACCCCGAAGGGCCGCTCACGCCAGCTGCGCAACAGCGACTCCGGAGTGCTCGTGCGCGGAGCCCCCGACATTCTCGTCAAGCTCGCCAAGTGCTGCACCCCGGTGCCCGGCGACGACATCGTCGGCTTCGTCACGCGTGGCACGGGAGTCTCCGTTCACCGTACCGATTGCAAGAACGTCAAGGCCCTGCTGACAGAGCCCGAGCGCATCATCGATGTCGAGTGGGCGGCGTCGTCGACGAGCCTGTTCCTCGTGCAGATCCAGGTTGAAGCCCTCGATCGGTCGGGCCTGCTCTCTGACGTCACGCGGGTGCTCAGCGAGAACCACGTCAACATCCTGTCGGCGACAGTGTCGACCTCGAGCGAGCGACTCGCGTTGAGCCGTTTCGTCTTCGAGATGGGCGACGTCACCCACCTCGACCGTGTTCTCAACGCCGTGCGCCGCATCGACGCCGTCTACGACGTGTACCGCGTTAACTCGGGCTAACCAAAGCTTTCCGTTATTCGCAACCAGCCCCTCCGCTTGTTCGGCAGGTTGCGCCGGCGATCGAGCGCTGCCCTGCAGTCGTCGATGGTCACGGAACCGACGCGGGCGAGAGCCCGCAGCACCTCGGTGTCGAGCTCGACACTGAACCGCGCGAGGTCGACGAGGGTGCGTACGGGCGAGGTCACTCGTTGCCCAGCAATGACGACAACCTCGTCGGCAGAGATCGCAACTTCGCGCAC
>Ga0247740_1001344_pt1 | contig 10605 bp, 9 predicted proteins | sample UWRJL148409B2_FD_180942 | JGI IMG/M metagenome (GOLD analysis project Ga0247740, IMG submission 180942) | Plant litter microbial communities from Arlington Agricultural Research Station in Wisconsin, United States - UWRJ-L148-409B-2 | ecosystem: Environmental > Terrestrial > Plant litter >...
GAATCAGCCAGCTTGGTCGATCAGTGCTGAGTGGCTAATTTATTTCACAGTACCCTGGCTGATTTTACATTTTCATCACGCAAAAAAAATTACGCTGATAATCAGTGCAATTGCAGTTTTCGTAGTGCTTGCATCAGTTGAAGGGTACTTTGGTAATTTAGGTTTGGATTACGCCGGTTGGCCGATGTTGCTGCGGTGTTTCGGTGAATGCGTATTGGGAATAATTGCATATCATTGTTATCGCAATGGAGATTGGCAAAAGCTTGCAGCAGCTAAGTGGACATTGGTAGCGCTGGTGTTTAATTTATTCTTGCTGGCCTTGCCTGTACCGGGAGTTTTTTCTGTAGCAGGTTTCTTTTGGTTAGTGCTCTGCGCATCCCGCGTTCCGGAAGGAAAAAATTATGTACTCACATCGACGCCTTTAGTCTATCTCGGAAAAATTTCATTTTCCGTTTACATGTTCCATTGGCTAGTACTAAACATTTTGCGAGCAGGCTCGCAATATTTCACAGGCCAAACGCTACCGCAAAATTTAAGTCTCGCTGGAGAGATCGGTGTTTTTATCGGCGCAACTTTGGTTGTGCTTTGCATTGCGCCACTGCTTTACCACTTTGTTGAAACGCCATTGCGGAATAGATTGGTAAAAAGCCAAGGGTGATGTGAGTGAAAAAATTTCATCTAGCGCAGATTAATATTGGCAAAGCAAAATCCACAATGGATTCCGAGGTGATGAAGGGATTTGTGGCGCGTCTGGATGAAATTAATCAACTTGCTGATACTTCGCCGGGCTTTGTTTGGAGGCTGAAAGATGGCGACAGCGCAGTCTCCATAAATGCATATGAAGATCCCACCATTCTTGTGAATATGAGTGTATGGGAGGACTTGGAGTCACTGAAAAATTATGTCTACAGGTCTGTACACATTGAGCTGTTAAAAGAAAGAAATTCCTGGTTCACTAAAATGACAGATGCTCATCAAGCGCTCTGGTGGATTCCAGCCTCGCGCACTCCAACAGTTGACGAAGCGAAAGAAAAGCTAAAACATTTTCAAGAAAATGGGCCTAGCGAATACGCGTTCAACTTTGCAAAAAATTTTCCCGCACCCGCAGGATAATTTTTGCGTTTATGTAGCTTGAGTTTTATCTTCGGCTAATTCCGCTATATTCAAAGTTTTGGCAACAGTCACAGAACCTAAACTCTGACTAATAGTGCCAAATTGGAAATCATCAATCATGCGTTCCAATCGCGGTAGGCAGCGGGAAAGGTTGGTATAGTGGCGGAAATTGCTGAACCAACTTGCGTTAGGAACTCGCGGTTGATCCGGATCTATCTCCCAGGGGTGGAGATAAAAAATTTGCGGTTTGGTTTGGTTGTTGCTCGCGCGTTCAAATAACCAGCGCGATAATGCGTAAGGATACTGACGAAAATATCCACCGCCTGCCGCAGGTACAGATTGGCCAAATACTTTGGCGGTTGTGAGCGGGAATTCCGTTAATATTTTTCCACTGGTTGTGACAATTTTGTAGGGTTCTTCGGGGCTGCCGGGAATTCCGTAATTGTCGTGACGGGTTGGAAAAATAGAAGAGTCCCACGTGAATCCCAATTCGGCTAAAGTATCTAGCGCCCACAACGATTTACGAGTAATTGAATAGCTTGCTGCGCGATAGCCTGTAATGTGAACTTGGGCGATATCTTCTAATATGCGTTTTGATTTTGCAGTTTCCTCGCGAAAAACGTTTTGATCTTGTTTGTAGATAAGTTGATGGCTGTAACCGTGGGAAGCAATTTCATGGCCTTGTGCATGAATGGCTTTAACCAGCTCAGGATAACGCTCGGCTACCCAGCCCAAAATAAAAAAAGTAATTTTAATATTTGAGTCTGCAAATAATTGCAGCAATTTATTCGTGTTAGCTTCAACACGGCACGGCCACTTTTCCCATTCGTTTGGGTTAATAACTTTATTAAATGCCGCAACGTGAAAATAATCTTCCACATCGACTGTCATCGCGTGAGTGATGGTATTTTGAGTTGCAGTCATAAATAAGTTGCCAAATTTCTTGAGTTAGACTTTGTAATAATTGCGATACCAGCGCGCAAAATTTTCCACACCGACTTCAACCGATGTACTTGGTTTGTAATTCACATCTTTAATTAAGGCATCTACATCCGCATAAGTATCCGGTACATCACCTTGTTGCATGGGAAGAAGATTTTTAACCGCTTTTTTGCCAAGGCAATCTTCCAGCACTTCAATAAAGTGCAGCAACTCCACGGGATTGTTAGAGCCAATATTGTAGATACGATAAGGCGATTGCGAACTGGCGGGATCAGGATTCAAGCCACTCCAATCTGGATTGCCAACCACAACATTATCCAGCGTGCGAATTACACCTTCGACAATATCATCCACATAAGTAAAGTCACGACGGTGGTTGCCGTAATTAAATACATCAATCGACTCGCCCGCCAAAATCTTTTTGGTAAATAAAATCGGCGCCATGTCCGGACGGCCCCAAGGGCCATACACCGTAAAAAAACGCAAACCAGTTGTAGGTATTTTAAAAAGATGACTGTAAGTGTGCGCCATTAATTCGTTGGATTTTTTTGTTGCTGCATAAAGACTAACGGGATGATCCACATTGTGTGCGGTGGAAAATGGCATCGCCGTATTTGCGCCGTAGACAGAACTGCTCGATGCATACACCAGATTCTCAGTGCCGAAATTTCTGCACGCTTCAAGAATATTTAAAAAGCCAGTGATGTTTGAATCTATATAAGCTTGCGGATTTACCAGCGAATATCGAACACCGGCTTGTGCACCCAAATTTACAACGCGATCCGGTTTGTATTGTTTGAAGATATTATCGACTGCAGTTTTATCTTCAAGACCACAACGAACATCAGTGAATCTTGAATTAGGTGTCAAAAGTGCGAGACGATCTTTTTTAAGTTGTACATCGTAATAATCATTCAAATTATCAATGCCGATAACTTCATCGCCACGTTCTAATAAACGTTGTGCAAGCGCGGCACCGATAAAACCAGCTGTTCCAGTCACTAAAACTTTCATAAAAACCTGTATTGATTAGAGCCGAGCATCTACGGCGGATTTAGGCAGTATGTGTTTAACATCGAACAACACGTTGCCGGGTTTCCCCAGCGCACGGATACCCTCAGCGCCCAGCTCTTTGAATTTGTCATGACCAACGCAAATAATAATGGCGTCATAGGTGCCCGGTATTGGAGCATCAATAAGGCTCACGCCGTATTCATGGTGTGCCTCTGCAGCATCGGCCCAAGGATCATAAATATCCACGTGCGTGTTAAACGTTTGCAATTCTTCGATGATATCTATTACCCCGGTATTGCGCAGGTCAGGGCAATTTTCTTTAAAGGTTAGGCCCATGATCAGGACCTTGGAATCCACCACATGAACTTTGCGTTTGGTCATCATTTTTATAACAGACTCAGCGACAAAAGCGCCGATGCTATTGTTAACTCGGCGACCAGAAAGAATTACTTCGGGGTAATAACCTGCTTGTTGTGCACGATAGGTGAGATAGTAAGGATCAACGCTGATACAGTGGCCGCCGACTAAGCCCGGACGAAAAGGTAAAAAATTCCATTTGGTGCCCGCCGCTTCTAACACTTCGAGAGTATCTATTCCCAGTTTATGGAAAATTAAAGCAAGCTCGTTAACCAGTGCAATGTTTAAATCGCGCTGAGTATTTTCGATGACTTTTGCAGCTTCAGCGACTTTCAAGCTGCTCGCTTTATGAGTGCCAACCACAACAATTTTGCGATAAAGCTGGTCTACATACTCGGCAACTTCCGGCGTGGAGCCAGAAGTGATTTTGATAATGTTATGCACGCGACGTAATTTATCGCCTGGGTTGATGCGTTCAGGACTGTAACCTGCATAGAAATCTTTATTGAAGACAAAACCCGATGTCTTTTCAATAATCGGAACACAAACTTCTTCGGTACAGCCTGGATAGACGGTGGATTCATAAATCACTATGGCATTTTTGCCAATCACTCGGCCCAGCAACGCAGAAGCTTTTTCGAGTGGAGTAAGATCCGGTTGATTACCAGAGTTGATAGGCGTAGGCACAGTGACTATATAGACATCGGCATTTTTGATATCCGCTTCGCTGGTACTATAAGTTAATTGCGTGGCTTCACTCAATTCCGTTGCATCCAGCTCCAGCGTATGGTCATGACCCTTCAAGAGTTCGCTAACACGCTGTTGATTGATGTCAAACCCGATAGTCTTTGTCTTTTTTCCAAACTCTACGGCGAGCGGCAGGCCAACGTAGCCTAAACCAATAATACAAATCGTGGGATTGCTGGCGAACATGGAGTTGATTCCTTAGCTGTCAATGAAGTCCAGAGGCCGCATAGGCTAGCATAATTACGCAAGATATTGAAAAAAACGCCGTTAAATTGACATGATTAGTGTGAGAGTTTTAGTTTTAATTACGCGCATTAGTTTTCACGGATGAATGCATGCGTATTTGTCACAAATTTCGTTATAATCATTTACTTTGCGCGCTTGTCTCCATTAGTTTGGCAAGTAATTATCACTAGCTTGAAGGAACCGAGTTTGTCTTACATTCGTGTTAGTAAGCACTATGTGCATCTTCCTTACCTGTTTCTAGGGCTCGCAGAGGCCGCATTGCTCGGCGTTAGCATTTGGCTTGCAGAAAGCCTGACTTTACATTTCACGGATAGCGTTGACTATTTACTGAGTGCGACACCGACGAATTGGGTTCCGATAATTCTGTTTTCTGTTCTATTCAGCTGCTGCACTTTGTCCATGGGCGTTTACACCTCGTTGGTGCGCGAGGGGTTTTCAAGTATGGTGCTCCGTACGCTGGTTAGTTTTTTCCTGCTGGGTAGTTTGAGCCTGTTCGTTATTAATCTCATATTTGGCGATTCGCTTATTGATCAGCGCGTGGGTTTTTGGGCCGTCATCATCGCCTCTTTATTAGTTTTACCGGCACGTCTAATTTTTATCGCAATAGTCGATACCGCTAACCTAACTCGTCGCGTCGTCATTTATGGGGCTGGCGCGCGCACACAAAAATTGCTGGAAGATCTAACTGCTAATGGTGAAACCCTAGGTGTGTGCGTTGTGGGTTGTATTCCAAGCCCAAATGACAAAATCCTTGTGGATTCAACACTGATTATTGTCGAGCCTAAAGAATGGGTGGAGTTTGTTAAGAAAGAGCGCATTACGGAGATTGTTATTTCACCCGATGAGCGCAGGCATACCAATGGCGATATATTTCCCCTCAGCCAATTTTTAGACTGTAAGCTTGCGGGAATTCCAGCTTGCGACGGTTTAAGTTTTTATGAGCGCGAACTCGGTAAGATTGAACTGAGTTTGCTCCAACCTAGTTGGATGTTATTTTCAGATGGCTTTCGTTATGCGCGACGTGAACTGATCGGCAAACGTTGCTTTGACTTGCTGCTGGCGCTGCTATTTTTTATTGTGCTGTGGCCATTTATGCTGCTAACTGCGTTAGCTGTAAAGCTGGAAAGCCCAGGGCCGGTTTTATACCATCAGGTTCGAGTAGGACTGAATGGCAGGCACTTCCGAATTTATAAATTCAGAAGTATGCGGCAAGATGCAGAAAAAGCCGGTCAAGCCGTATGGGCGAAAAAGAATGATGCCCGCGTTACCCGTGTTGGCGCTTTTATCCGTAATACCAGGCTTGATGAGCTTCCCCAGCTCTACAACGTGTTGGCGGGGCAAATGAGTTTCGTGGGCCCGAGGCCTGAGCGCCCTGAGTTTGTAAAAGATCTGGCCCAACAAATTCCATTTTATGAAGCGCGACACAAAGTAAAACCCGGTTTGATGGGTTGGGCACAATTAAAGTACCCTTACGGTGCTTCTGTGGAAGATGCAAAAAACAAATTGCAATATGATCTTTACTACACCAAAAATCATAGTTTCTTCATGGACATGCTAATCATGATACAAACGGTAGAAATTATTCTGCTTGGTAAAGGTGTCCATTAATTTTTAGCAACGCGCATTAACAATTTAATACAGGAACGGCGTTATGCATTACTTCAGTAAATTTCTACAGCTGGCATTAATTAGTGTGTTGGTAGTTGCCTGTAGCTCAAGTAAAAAAGTTGTAGTACCACCCGTTTCAGATGGTGGTGGTAAGGAAGAATATCGTTTGGGCGTGGGCGATTCGATTGAAATTAATGTATGGCGCAATGCTGATCTATCGCGCGCGGCGCAAATTCGGCCAGATGGAAAAGTCACCTTGCCATTAGTGGGTGATATAGTCGCCGCTGAATTAACTGCAGTACAACTGTCGCAAAATATTACGACGGCATTATCTGGATATGTTAAGAGCCCACAAGTTACTGTGATAGTGGTGAACTCCAGCAGTTCTGATTTCCAGCGTCGGGTGCGGATTACTGGCGCTATAAAAAATCCGCAATCGCTTCCATTTCGTGAAGGAATGACGGTGTTGGATTTAGTGCTACTTTCCGGTGGTCCAAATGAATTTGCCTCATCAAACAAATCCAAGTTATATCGCAAAGTGAATGGAGAAGTTAGGGTTTATCCGATTAAATTAGATGACCTGATTAACAACGGTGACGTTTCAACCAATTACCCATTGCAACCCTCTGATATCATCACTGTTCCTGAACGCGCTTTTTAATTAGCGCCACTAGTTAGTGATGACACAGCGGTAAAATAGAGAGTATTCATGGATAAAGGCTATCTAGGCGACATATTGTTTGCATTAAAAGCAGAACTCATTCGATTTCGCTTTTGGTGTTTGCTCTTATTTTTACTCGCGTCATTTTCGCTTTTAGGCTTGGGATTGGTGTGGCCTAAACATTACTCCACCAGTGTAGTCTTGTATGCAGATGAAACTAATATTATCGAACCGCTCTTAAAAGGCACGGCGGAAGTCACAAAAATTGATCGCTCTGAACAAGCCAGTGAAATTATTTATACGCGTAGCATTATGTTGGCCGCCGCAAAAAGCGCGGGTTTAATAAAAGACAATGCTGATGATGCCGAACAAGATCGCGTCATTCGCCAACTACGTAATGGAACTTCGGTACAAAAAGAAGGAAAAATAAGTCACTTTATGGTTCGTTATACTGCTAACGATCCCGATAGAGCGTTCGAAGTTTTAAACTCCATTGTCAAAGTATTTGTGACTGATGCTGCGCGTAAAAAGCGCGATGAAAGTGTAAGCGCATTTAATTTTATCGATTCGCAAGTGCAAATGTATAAGCGTCAATTGGAATCGGCAGAAGATAAATTAAAAAACTTCAATGCTAAAAATACGGACGGCACAGAAGACGCAGTTACTGGCCGTATTTCAGGTTTACGTCAGGAAATAGATACCTTAAAGATTTCTGTAGAAGAATCTCAAGCGCGCATCAACACCATCAAAAAAGAAATAGGTAGCGAAGGTCAATATCTTCAAACTAAGGGTCAGCTAGATGAGCTCAAATCGCGCCGCATCGCATTAAAAGGTCAGCTTGAGCAACTGTTATTAAGTTATCAGGAAGGCTACCCCGATATTGTTTCTATTCGCAGTCAAATTGCTGATCTCGATACAGCAATTGATAAATTACAATTATCTGGTGATATCTACAGCGGCTCTGACAAAGTTCAGAACCCGCTCTATGAAGAGTTGCGCAAGCAATTGTCTGCTGCTGAAGTTGAATTGCGAACGCAAAATCGCCGTTTGGAATCGCTTAAAAATTTGCTGGGAGAAGAGGGTTCGCGGCAGAAACGAATCGCTGAAAATCAAGCGCAATTATCAGATCTAACACGTGATTACGACGTTACCAAAAAACAATATGAGCAAATGTTGGAGCGTAAAGAAACCGCGCGCCTGTCAATGACATTAGACATCGAAGGCCAGGGGATTACCTACCGCATTCAGGAGCCCGCTTCATTTCCTCTTAGTCCATCAGGTTTAAAATTTATTCATTTTGCAATTTTGGGGCCGTTGATCGGTTTACTATTTCCTCTGGGTTTGTTGATTGCTTACGTCATTCTAGATCCTAATTTGCGTTCAGCGAGAATATTGCAAAGCCAATTACCCTCCGATGTTGAATTGATTGGCAGCATTCCTCATTTCAATACACCCATCGGCGACCGCCTCTTGAAGAAAGATATGATTTTTTTGGTGGGCAGTTCAATTCTGGCAATGGTGGTTTATGTAGCTGTCGTTGTTTTTTGGCAATTAACAAAAAACTAGGCCGCACCGGAGTAGCATATGGATAAAAAAGATCCTTATTTCCAAGACAATTTTGATGGGCTGGTTGAGCAACGTGATGAGCTTGTTAAGAAAGCTGTCATGGGCCACAAAAAACTCGAAAAAATTAAAAATATGCCCGTGCCTACGCTCTGGTCTCAAGATGAGTTCTATGAAAGGAAAGTGGTTTTTACCGGAATGCGTCAGCGTCAGCTGCTGAATGCATATCGTGAAGTCAGAATTAAATTATTGAAAAAAAGCCAGACCGATAACATGGTGGTGTTAGTGTCATCCGTAACTGACGTAAGCACATCAAGTAATTTCAGTTTTAATTTGGCGGCAACGTTTGCATTGGATCCTCATAAAACTGCATTATTTGTAGATTGCAATCCTTACAGTCCGAGCGCAGAGCATTACATTGAGGCGCAAGTGAATACGGGATTGACGCAGTATTTAACTGACGAAAATATTCAAATTGAAAACATAATATATGCCACCGGTGTAGAGCGCTTACGTGTAATCCCATCTGGTGGTGCGAGTGAATCAGCAGCGGAAGTTTTTAACTCGACGCGCATGCAACGGTTTGTTGCAGAAATAAAAGAACGCTATCCAGATCGTTTTATTGTGTTGGATGTCCCGTCCGTTCAACAATCAACTGAAGCGCGAATTTTATCGCGTTACTGCGACCACGCATTGTTGCTCGTACCCTTTGGTAAAGCGGTGACAGACGAAGTTCTTGCAGCCGTGGATGCTGTTGGCAAAGAAAAATTTGCCGGCGTAGTGTTCAATTATTAATGCGCAGGCGAGCGTCTTCATTGGGGCCGCAAAGTAATAGGGGAATGAGGATGAAAAAACGTGTTCTGGGCCCTGCTATCGGATGCCTCACATCTTCTTTAATTTTTTCGGCCGATGCGTTGGCAGATGGGTATTTTGGATCGGCATCCGCTTCAGTATTTCATAGCGACAATGGCAATAAATCGGCTGACAACCAAATTTCCGAAGTGCAGCAACAATACAACATCGCTCTCGGTGCCAATTATGAAAATTATATCGGTAAGTTCGAAGCGGATTACAGCGCATCCTACCGCAGTTTTTCTGAAGAAACCCAGCAAAATAAATCAACACTTGAAGGCCACTCATCTTTACATTTGGGTCGTTCGTCGCAGCTTGCTGAATTATTAATTGAGCACTCGCGACAAACTTTACTGAATAAACCAGACAGTTTGGATTTGACCACCAATCAAGAGGAACGAGAAGTACTGGCAATCACACCTAAACTTAATTGGCATTTCACTCCGGTTGATACCTTGTTTTTACAGGCTAATTATTCCGATATTCGTTATCTTGAAAATGAATTAAACGATTCTACTCGTGCTGGCGGGACGCTGGGTTTGTTACACAATATCACTGAAGTAGACAGCCTGGGTTTAAATATTAATTCGACCAAAGTGGAGTTTGAATTTTTCCCAGAAGCGAATTACACACTCCGTTCAGCATTTTTGACCTATGCCGTACATTTGCGTCAGTTGTCCTACAGTGTGAAAGTGGGTAGCAGTCAAAGTGAGGCCGATAGCGGCGAAAAATATACCGATCCTACTTATTTAGCCTCGCTTACTTATAAATCCGGTGCCAATGTTTTTGAAGTTAATATCGCACAAGAGCTTACAGACACATCATTTGGTGGAGGTAATAAAAATTCTATTATCGGCACACATTCAAGTGATGGTGGTATCGATTTATCGAGTCAAATTAATCGCAAAAGAGCTGACGCGCGTTGGTCCACTACAGGTATTTGTACGCGGTGTACCTTTACAGTAAATGCGTTTAAAACTCGCGATGAATATTTATCAATCGCGAGAAACACGAGTGAAACTGGCGTAAGCATTGCTGCGGATTATATGCTTTCCACTGCCAGCAGTCTGGGGCTTAGCTTTACTCAGTCTGACAATCATTTACCCGGTGAGCTGCTGGGTGAAAATTATAAGCGCCAAATTGCTGCTTTAGCTTATACCTATCGGATTGGAAAAAGCTTCAGTGTGAGAGCATCCTTTAGTGACGAAAAACGTACCGATAATAATCCCCTATTTAATTACCGAGAAAAATTAGTCGGTATTAATTTAGGTTATTCGTTTTAGTCACACCACGTATCTTAGGTGTCATAGTGAAAATATTATTCAATTTGATAGCAATAATAATATTGCTAGTTACCGTCAGCTGTAGCAAAAGTAAAAATGATATTGATGCAGAAACCGCACGTCATTTAAAAACCTCACAAATGTATGCGGACCAAGGTCAAATTAAAGCGGCAATTTTTGAATCCAAAAAAGCCATTCAATTGGACGCAAAAAATGCTC
>Ga0247740_1001345_pt1 | contig 10603 bp, 15 predicted proteins | sample UWRJL148409B2_FD_180942 | JGI IMG/M metagenome (GOLD analysis project Ga0247740, IMG submission 180942) | Plant litter microbial communities from Arlington Agricultural Research Station in Wisconsin, United States - UWRJ-L148-409B-2 | ecosystem: Environmental > Terrestrial > Plant litter >...
AGCCTCCAGATGCAGCTCCCGGGCGAGGAAGATTATAGGAGAGAGCAAATTGTCCATATGTTGCAGGATATTCTTTAGGAACAGCTGGATTCGATGGCTACCTAATGCTGCATGGGGCTCTCAGTTCCTGGCTACCCAGTTGCGCCTTGGAATACTTCACATAGGAAATCTTAAACCAAGACAAAATTCGAGTCATAGGGACATTTAATTGTTTGTTGCTGCTCCTTCTTCGTGTGAGTCGCAGCTTCATCCGTAGCTAAGCAAGGCAGTCACTGCAAGCCCAGATTGGTGAACCTTGCAAGCACTCGTTAATCTGCTTGCAGATCCTGATTTCACATCAATCATCCACATTGGAAACGCTCAATATTTCCACACCGAATAACGGGTGCTTCTGTCAAAGAAGTACGCAAATCCCTATAGCAACTATCGGTCAGTGCGCGACCACCAAAACGGACGATAGAGCAAGACTTTTGTACAGCAAAGTCGCCAATCCCACTCAACGACCAAAACATCTCGTCTTCAAACTACTTGGTGGAGAAGAGAGTTCAGCCATCAAAAATTGGGCCCAGGTTTCATGCATAACCTAAATTCACTCTGTTGATGTATTGGGCGCATCAGAACACCGATACACCGAAAAATACACTAGAGAAGGAGCGCAAGGATTTGTGGATCCTGAGGGCAAAGTTGGCCAATATGGTCGGATGGGAACCGGGAAGGAGGCGTGTCTGAAGCACGAAGAAGGTCGACGATCTGGAACAGAAAGCTTTCTGGCTATACGCGTCTAAACAGATTGGAGGATGAGACTCACGATGGCTATAAGAAGGCATAGTATCGAGACTAACAAATTGGGATATGGGGCTGCTTATTAGCAAACTTACAGAAGAGTATGGCCATGCACCGAGTTGGTGCCTGTCACTATCCACGGTAGATATAATTAGTTATCTTTCGGGCTGATGTAGATGGCGGAGACTTTGCCAATTTGCAGTATACTGGTTATAACAGCTTTAGTCGAGGAAGCCCCAATGCGGTTGTCGACAAATCTGACGACGATGACAAGATAGTCAAGTCGGCGCACGGAAAAGATCCCACACTACGTGTCCAAACTTTCTTACCATCTAATCCGAGTTGAGATGAGGATTCGGGTGTTCTTCCTCTCGCAGCTAAGAAAGCTGGAGTATTAACTCTATAAAATAAAACTTTATGAGAACTCGGTAACTATCCTCTCGGGGTTGAGACGAGGATATGTGCGCAGAGGAATGCACCTCTCATCACCGCGGTACTGAGGAATGCATGCTTTTCAAAACAACGCGTCACCACTAAGACCTCACGACACCTCAAAGCAATCCCATCTCCTCTCGAATACACATCAACACCATGTCCGGCATTTCATCGCAGGTGCCACCTGTCCCTAGACTCCCATCCCTGTATGCATCATCCTCTAAAACGTCTACCCACACGCAGTCGGACCACCGAAAGTCCTCTGCGAAACCCCTTCGTCTCAGCGCCTCATGCTCTACGCTACAAATTTACAGCCCAACAGCGTCGCCGACACGATCAAAGTCGCAAACACGCGTTCCGCTCGCGTCCGCTTCGCGCTCGACTCTCCACCCTAGCGCCTCACGCTCCACCCTCCAAATATACAGCCCGACCGCATCGCGAGCGAGTTTGCACACGTGCAGCCTAAATTCTTCCGCTTCCCGCTCAACAATCCAAATCCACAGCCCAACAGCTTCATCTCCCAGTCTCCTTCACCCACACAGCGCCAACACATCTCGGATCTCAGTATGGCAGTCGCTCTCCCCGTCCGCAAACTTCACAACCTCAAATATAGCGCTTGTAGATCTCCCAACGGCGGCGAACTCGACTTCAAAGCTTCTCCAGCTAGAGGACGATAGAAGTTCCAAGATCTCGTTCGTCCAACCGTCCACAAGCCCTTATGCACCGAAGCGGCGAGAGCTCTCAAGGTGGCCACGACGGCTTCCTGATTTAAGTGAGATCGACGAGCATGTCCTTGCTCTTGCCGTAACGATAACGCTCGCAATACTGGTGTTGATCGGCGTACCGCTCGGTGCGATACTACCCCAGCGATACGTGGTGCAGTTGCCAGTGAACGTTATCGTGCCATTTTACGTGCGGCCACTACCAGGGGCTTGGGATAGATTGTATCAAGCGTAAGTTGTAGCTCTTGATCGTTCCACACAGCGGAAGGATTGCGCTAAGGAAAGACAGTGTGATAAAAAACCCTGACACAAACTTCACCGTAATCGTCAACATCGACACTGGCCCGGGCGGAACCGTATGGCCGCCCGGAGAATGGATCGCGCCGATAAAACGACTGCATGTCTCAAGCAACGTGCAGACAATTGGTTATATCGATATGGACGGCGGGAAGCGCTCTAAGGTCGGCGTTCGCAAGGACATAGCGACGTACGCGGGATGGAACATGTCTGGCATTGCAATCCACGGCATCTACTTCGATCGAACCCCTCTTCAGGATTTGGACGATGGACAGGCATATCTGAAAAACATGAGCGCAGCGGTGCGCCATGAAGCGGGGTTTCTGGAGCCGAAGATGGTGGTGTATGGAGCGGGAGCTGTACCGCATACGAACATGACGAACTACGATGCGGATATTGTGGTGGTATTTGAGGGGGAATATGAGGACCTACCCGCAAGAGCGGACACGCGTGGCAAGGTGAAGGCGCTGGGTGGAACGAGAGAGGACTATGCGTACATCGTGCATTCGGTACCGGCTGAAGTGACTAGAGGTGGGATAAGAAAAATTGTAGATGGACTAAGACGGGATGTAAAGTGGTTGTTCGTAACTGATCAGGGGGGAGATGAGAGATACGAAAAGTGCAGTGGGAGATGGGAGGAGTTCCTGAGTCTGATCTGGTAGAGCGATCCAGTTGGTGTCTTGACTACCATGAGGGCCATCTCGGCTAACCAATAGAGCACACAGGATGTGAACTACGTCAATACATGGATTAATGTATTTCTGACAGCCCCAAAGTGCCATATCGACATTTACATATCGCTCCGATACATCGCAGCGTAGCTACAGTTAGTCAGCAAGTGCAGGGATGCCGGGAAATGTCAAAAGGACACTTACGCATGGCCATCTCTTCGCTTTCAACACTCCCAAAATGACACAAATACCACAATCGGTGATCCTTCTCCCGCTGTATATATATCCGGCCCTCGGACGATGGGGTCCCCTTTACGCAGCGTACGCATCCCACTTGCATGCCTTGATGACACCTAGTTTGACATGGACGCTAAACCCTTCGTAGTATCGAACAAAATCCCACTCTCAACTTCATAGTTATCGTAAATCCAAACAACGGACCAGGTTCAGCGCCCTGGTGGCCGAATGTGGATTACGTCCGTGAGATCCCGAAGCTGAACGCGTACCCCAATGTCAGGACTGTCGGATACATCGGCACCACATACGGTAAGAAGCCCATAGAGCAAGTACAAGCAGATATTGCAGTATATGCGGCGTGGTCGAGCGATACTCGGTATCCGGGTCTTGGCGTGAGCGGTATCTTTTTCGACGAGACGTTGAACGTGTACACGAAGAAAGATGGGATATACCTCGAGTCCGTAACGAGAAGAACAAAGAATACAGAAGGGTTGTTGGGTGATCGTTTGGTATGTTGACTGAGTCCCAGTCCTTGAGAGGCGTGCTGCTCAAGCTAATTGTTCAAGGTTATCCACAATCCAGGAACAGCAGTAGACCCACGATTCGCTAAATCGGGCCCAGAGATTACTACTGTGGCCGAAATAGACTATTCGCAGTTTCACACCGTCGAATACCAGGATTGGCTCGCAACATCACCATACGGACGTAGCCAGACGAGCTGGATGATTTATTCAGCCCCAGTGGATAAGATCCAGGAGTTTGTGTTGGTAGCGCGGGAGAAAGCGGCATACTTGTTCGTAACGGATCTGGCGGAGTGTTGTTATCAGAGCTTTAGTGACCACTGGGAAGTGTTTATTGCGGCGATGTCGCAGGGTACAAGATTTGTAGCGGCAGAAGAGCAACATAGTGATCGCGATTCCTAGTGCTAGATAGCGAAGTCGTTGTTTATGTAACGAAATGGTGCTTTCGTGATCAGATACCTGATAGCACGTTATTATAATCAAGGGCCATGCGACTTGCCCAGCGAGATCTCAAGGGCACATTCAAAGTGCTTATGGTAACCCAAGAGATTGCAAATCCCGCGTGACGACCAACGTGATTAGTATTACGAGGATGCCGAAGCTGAGTGCTCTCACATATTCACCCTTTGGGGCTCGACTCTCAGTGCGACGATATGGTGTAGCGATAGGCGACCGCACTCCCGTATTTGGCCGTACGCACGCTTCTTCAATGATGCTCCAAATCCGACACCTATTCCACAAACCACCGGGGATTTCCCCAGACAGTGGCTCTTGGCCCCACTTCAGGCATTCCTCAGTCCGAAACAAACGCGCTAGGCCACGCCAGTCTCTAGGCAGTTCAGTCGGCGTATGCTGCAGTAGTTGTTTCAGCTGCTCTTCGTCTAAATCCCAGAGGTAGGGCAGTAGGCTTCCACTGCACAGATGCCGACGCCAGAAACGACCATCCAGGGGCACTTTGAGCGCCAGCGATCGGCTTGCTTGACGTAGTGACATAACAGCGTGTGGTGACAAAAGCTCCGTGATGCGCTCAAGAATCTCGCAAGGAAGTGCCTCCATCCCTTGTAGTTGATAATTAGGAGTGCTGTTAGCAGGCGCGGATTCTACTTCTAAAGTGGTGGGCTGTAGTAGGCTGAATGCCGAGGAGGTAAGATCCGGTATGTCCAACGGATCTGTCAAGAATCGCTACTTTACGTTAGCCAAACTAAACGGCACCAGAAGAGTCAATGCAAGATACCTCGTAAGCGCCACTCCACCACCCCAATTCATCGAGTGCCAGAGTACTTTGAGGCCCAATCATTTTGGAGCTCGTATGGAGGGCGAACATGCCCCGCTCTATCCCTTGACCAGTTGCCTTGGCATAAAGATATTGACGTCGAAGCAGGTGATACAGACGGGCTAGAGCGGAAGGGCCATGCTGATGGGCTTGATGGAAAAAGCATAAATGTTGAACCCGGCATCCTATCTGGATGCACGCATCGTGCAACGGAAACACAACGTCACCGTTCGCATCAGAGATGAGGACGTTGTAGAATGAATCGCCTAGCCGCAAACAATCCGCATCGGTTGCAGTCCAGCGAACCGTCTCGGAGAGAAAGATATCTGGAACATCGGAGAGGTTGAGGTGCACTTCTCCGGCTGTGGTCATTCTGTGATTGCGGAGAGCCGAGAGTGTGCCAAGCATCCGGACCTTGTACAACCACTATGTCTTGTCAGCCTCATGTTGTGACTTTGACAGCACAAGGTGACGCGAATGGGCTCACCTGGAAAGTCGCTTCCTCAGGGTCGATATTGTGAACGCCTTGCTCGAGGTCAAAAGGTCCTCCACATAGTACGCAAAATATGTTGGTGTCCATTGTATTATCGCGTCGTCAAGAGGAAGATGTTCCGCAACGGTCGCTACGGGAGAGGCCAAGCTATGGGGAAGAGGGACGCTCTGGCTTAAATGTCCTTCAAGAAGACGCCAAGATGGTCGCGATCCCATTGCTTTCGTTGACGACAGCTGCATGCGCCTTCAGAATGGTTTGCATGCTGCCAACAGTCGGACAGGTGTGACGGCGTCGGTCTTGCGCCACGACCATAAGTCAAACGCGGATGATGATTCACCACAGCTTCTCTCAGGCCAGGGCCGATTGGTTAGAAAACCGAGCCTTGGGCTTACCGCATCTGTTTAGCGCTCAGCACATCTGGAATGAGGACAGCCACGTACCGAATATGGACGACCGCCACGCCTCCCACGACCCAGCTAAATGGTGCAATCTGCATGACACATGCTTTATGATGTCATCAAGTAACCCCTCTCAACATCTCTCTTCAATCGAGAAGCTTCCCGCAGAGCTACTCGACGAGGTGACCGCTGCCCTCCATCCGACCCCGCGGTGCAGATGCTCATCTTCCACAGATAGTATCACAGCTCCGAGAGCCCTACACCGATGCAGATAAAGGGATTTTTATAACCCGTGCTGATCAATATGACTACGCCCGCCGGATTTTTCAAACAGACTTCCACGGCAGCCTGGATGATCTGCAAAACTTGCGTCTGACATGTACCGCCTTGCATCGCGCTGCAACACGTGCACTCCTTGGAAAATGCGTCCGAACCCTGTGGCCACTGGTAAAATCATCTTTGGAAGAAATGGGAAAACTGGTTGCTGGGAAAGGCGCGCTTTCTGCCATCGCACCGGGCATGAAGCATATTCGCTTCCACTTCACCGTTTACCACTGGACCACTCCGTGCTTCGCCGTCATCTTGAGAAGCGATGATCGCGAGGAAACCCAAGACGAAAAAGCCCATAATAATGGTATGGGTCTCATCCGAACCTTCGGACCTTTGTTTCCATTAGTACTAGCGGAAATGCCGAGGATCGAGACTTTGATCGTCACCACGCCGGAATATTGCGGAGACGATACGAGAGGGTCTACTGCGCCTTCATTCGACTTGCAGGTAGTGGCTTCTTTTCGAACGTGTCTTGCCAGCACGTTGAGCAACACGCCGCTCGAGCACCTCACTGATCTGCGCCTTACTTTACCTTGCGCCTACGATTTCGTCGCCGTGGGCGCTGCGCTCTCCGACACCGTGTGCGCCCAATTGCGTCACTTGTATCTCAGCTATGTCGATCCTACGGGCCCTGGTGGGTCAGCTCAGTACCTGTGGCGATATCGCAGGGAGGAGAGCGATGGTTTCGTGCCTCGTTCAAACTTGCAACAACAGTATCCGAACCCAGATCACATGAAAGCTGTCTGCAATATCGTCGATCGATGCACCTTTCTGGAATCTTTAGGTCTTGCCGCGACGCACCACCTTGACTGCGATCTCTTGAATTGGACGCCTACTAACAGGAAGGGCTTGCGAACCTTGTACCTCAATCGCGTCCGCATCAGTCATACCACGCTGATCCGTCTTCTGTCAACGTCGGTAGCTCATTTGGACATAACCACCCCGCCCAACCCTGCATGTTCAGTCTGGCTCCATGCCGTCGAGCTCAAATCCGGTACATGGAACGAGATCTTCGATCACCTCCTGCTACACTGCCCTTTGCTATACTACCTCAGCCCTGTCAATCTTTGCTATGCACGTGGCACAGCTTCTAATGAGTACTGGATACAAAACTCCCATCCGCATAATATCAACGCCTGTGTCTGGTCAAGGAACGTACCGGACGAAGAAAGGTTGTGGGATCTAGTGACGAAGTTGGTCTATAACGCGGGGGGTGAGGAGAACTACCCCCGCGACCATGGCGAGACCATGGTCTTAGACTGATCGATCGGCCGGGTACAGAATCGGCAAACACCAAGTCATGCTTATACCATTCCCAGTGGGCTGCAAGCGGTATATGCCGGCATATTGAACAGAATAAACCTGGACATAACATACCATCTCTTCATGCTCCACCACCACAGCCCGCCACAGAATTACTATCCATCCCCGCTCCATATCTACCCAAACGACACCCCTGTTCACCGCAAAACACCCATCTCCTCAACATCACCGCCATCATACCACGCAATCCCTACGAATCCTGAAACCACCAATGGGTCCTCCCATCCCCAGGCTGCTTTATACCCCCCCGACGCAACCCATAATACCTCTGCACATAGTAATACCTCGAATAATACCCCCCTTTCCACCTCACCGCTTCCATGTGTATCAACGGAACGCGTCTAATCTGCACTTCGGCTCGCGTCACATTCTCCACAAGACTTTTCATCGAAGTCATCAGCGCCCCGATGCGCTGCGCAGCAAGATCTCGAGCAAACCAAAGGCCAAACCCGCGCTTCTTCCGCCCAACGGCCATGACGTCGTATGCCATGTACTCTCGCGCGGAAATCGTGTAGATGAATATCAGGGATGTCAAGCGCGGGAGATTCTTGGAAGAAAAGTGGGAAGCGAACGTCCGTAGAGCTTTGCGTGGGAGGGTGGAGCGGTGGAGAAGGTACTGGTAGTATGCCGGGGGATCGGATGCAGTGATGTGGTCAGCAGTAACGCTCAGGGTCAAGCTCGTGAGATTTCTGCATTCGCACAACAACGTAAAGAACCGCTCATACTGGATCATGAAGTCGAAGTTCTCCCCGCGCTTCCTTTCATCCGTGAGTACCAGTTCTTGCACCGCTGCTCTTCCATCCGTGCCTAATCTGTCCAGCCACCTCACGTAAGCCGCGAAATACGGGGGAGAAAGAACTTTGCCGCTGCCGGTTCTACGATAGCGGGCGCACGTTATCGTGTACGGCATAGCGCAGAACCGGAACGCGTTGTTTGCGTAGAAGAATGTTCGTGCTTCGGTTCCCACCTGAGGATTGACGAGGCTAAGCGCCGCGAAGTTGCGGATCTGCTCCAGGCCGGGATGAGGTAACTGATGCAGGCGGTAAGGGTATCGATGAGACCGAGGTATATGGTCCAGGACATGCATGCTGTCTCCGTCTTCGAGGTAGTGGATAGTGAAGGGTGCTGTGGATACGAGCACCATCTCATATATCGCGTTTCGAAGCTCAGCAGGTAAAGAAGTAAAGCCTGCGCCTTTGGCTATGCTAGACTCGTTGGCAGTAGTCTTTCTAAGAAAGCCAAATCCGCGTTCTCGGCGGTGGCGCTCGATTCTGTCGATGCATTCCCACTACAGGGTGGGTGAGTGGCCTTTCGTTGCGTTATGCCTAATCGAGTGACGTTACCTTGAAGCGTATTCCCGTCGTATCTAGGCCGTAATACTCCATCTCAGCGCGTAATTGGGAGATATCCAGCCTTGCAAGACTTGCGTTATGCATTCGATGCTCATAGTCAGACTTTTTCAGTCCGGGGTAGCTCTTGAATTCGGCATTATCGCCGACCTGCTCTTGTGGTGGCATGATGGTTGCTGGCAGATGGCGCCGTCGGAAGAAAGGTGTTGGACGGATGCAAGTCACGATTTTATTTGTTACAGTATTGGGGAGGATGAGGATGGGAGCAAGAGCCAAACGAAGGGATAATAAGGAACGCCGAAGGGCCGTGAGGAGACATGCGATGACTCTGAAAACCACGGGTGAGTCAGCCACGTCCGACTGAGAGACCACTCGCAGAAAGGGTACAGAGTTCGTTCTTATTGACACAACCCCTGCCCTCCGAATTAAGCGAATTGACTTGACTCAATGAAAACGAGCGCCTTTGTAAGGGGCGAGGTGACGAAACTAACCGTGCTACACTACCTCCATCCGTAGTCAGGTATGGATACACGACGTCAACATGACTTGGTGAGGATTTGGTCTCAGAGGCGTGTAGTTTCGTCTGCACCTATACTGTCCTGCTGAGCATGATGCCTGAGCAAAGGCATATCCAATGCCTTGCTATCGTACAAATCGTGGGGGTCCTGCTCGATTTGCGGACCACCTTCAAACGCCGTATTTGCGTGCTTGCGAAACCCTTAGAGACTGCTGTCCCCGTTGACAGGAAAATGGCAATACTCTGCGACTATGCAGCAATCGCGCTGTCCCTTCGCTTGAGCATCACAGCCAACTCTACCCTCAGCAGATCCAGACGCAGCCTCTCAAGACCCCAGACGCAGTTTCCACTCTCCACGTGCGCCACCAGCTCACTGAAGCGTGCGAACGCAACTCCACATACCCCATTGCGACATGCAAAGGGTCGCAGGAAGCCCTGTTCCATCCAATTCGTCGTCTCCTTAAGATCGACTTCGTTTCGGCGGATCTGGGCGTGTAGGTCGAGATCCATGAAGAGCGGAGAGTACCACCACTTGCCAAGGCAGAGTGTGAGGAGGGCGGGGTCTTGCAGAGAGTTACAGCGGCCACCTTCAAGGTGACTGATGAGAGCAGTGCTGGTAGGCATAGGGGCGGTACAGGTAAAACATGTCAGCGATGCGGAGGCGCTGGCTGTCTGAGCTGTTCCGGTGGTGTGCTGCAAAAGTTAGTCGGCTGCCACGTAGATATGGAGGGTTTGACTGACAATTGCATCGGTGTCCGTCTGCGCGACGCATTCTTCCATGTGCATGGCCAGCCTGACTTGGCCAGCACAGCGCTTGCCGCAGTCGGGACAAGGCACCTCAAACTTACACGTCTCTTGATGCTGCGTCAATTTGGTCGAGCTAGGCAGAATGCGCTTGCAGCCCTCGCATCGGAAGTGGTCCTCCGCGTGATGTTTCTCCAAGATGTGTACGTTCGGTGCGTCGAAGTCGCAGCCAGGCTCTAGGCAGTGTTTGTGCTCTTATAGGTGGTTAGCCACAGTACACCCTCTTCGCCGTATGTCACGCAATACTCACTTGTTGTCTCACTCCAATGCGCGTCCCGCTCGTCCTGGGTGCGGAACGTCCGATGGCACGTGTCGCAGACGACGTGCTTCTTTCCCGTATGCAGGTGCCTCGTCAACTCTATCTTGGTACGGAAACCTAGCAGGCATGTTAGGCACACCCACTGATGGCCAACGGCGTAGTTGTTCTCAAAATGGCACTTGAGAGCCCAG
>Ga0247740_1001346_pt1 | contig 10601 bp, 10 predicted proteins | sample UWRJL148409B2_FD_180942 | JGI IMG/M metagenome (GOLD analysis project Ga0247740, IMG submission 180942) | Plant litter microbial communities from Arlington Agricultural Research Station in Wisconsin, United States - UWRJ-L148-409B-2 | ecosystem: Environmental > Terrestrial > Plant litter >...
GGCGTAAGAATTGAGGGGGTACTACTACTGTGATTAGGCGCGTCTGATGCGACAGCGTCTACATTGGATTCTGAGGACCTGGACGTATTACCACTCGAAGGCAACCCGTTTAGGCAATCCAATAAAAGGAGGTACGTCCAGCTTTTCCGTCAGACGCGTCCACTCCTCCTCACGCGAAGCTCGAAAGTTCAGAATCGGTGTTGAAGCGAGCACCACCAGAGAAGACGAATTTCCGGTACCTTTAATCACCGCAGCAACGGGCCGACAGCGCGTAAAGCCAACGGCCCCCACCAAAAGTGGAACTGACTTGATCTCGCGCTATACCGCCGTTATCATTCCTTGTCCAATTGCTGGTGGTATAGGGCGGTAGTGGCAGAGCCCTACATCCACTTCCGGCCATGGCCGACGATAACTTCATACTAAATTCTCACCCGGGCGGCTCGCGGTGTACACGTGGTGGGCTGTGCGTACAAGTTGTTGTACTCGATTTTCAGTGACGCTCATGATGCATCGTTTCAGGAATAGGGCTGATAGTTGCGCCAGTTCGATATTGGCCGCTGCACCTGTGATCTAGCGTTGTCATTCGAGCTACGGTTGAAGTGGTTGCGGAGTTCCACGAACCGGGCATCTGTCTTTGATTTATGCCTTGACGCATGTAATATCGCATCGCCATCAATACCTCGTCGTCTCAATAATGACCATAGCAACATGGGGCGTGTGGAAGTGAGATAGAGGGAGCCCAAGAGAACCATGTGGCGTTGGGCGCCGGATGCCTGAGCTGCACCCTCCATTGCACGCCTCTGGGTGAGGCTTAAGGCTGAAACACCCTCCGATACACGAGACAGCGATGGCGTTAACGAGTTATGGCGATGAACGGGTCAATGAGGTTACCAAGGTTGAGTCAATAACGACCGGGCACCGAGGGGGGGGATCCTCCGGCGGCTCTATCGCACGGGCCTCAGGCTCGGATCGGAAGGGGCTCTGGCGCCATTCCACCACTCACACGGTGCTGCGACCCTAGTCGTTCTTTGGCCCATCCTTGCTACCACATGGCTTTTCCGTAAGATGGTTTCGGTGCCAGCTACTGCGGTGGAGGTGCAGCAGGTATCTTTCGGGGGTGCGCGCGTACGAAGCATGTCACGACTTCTGCCTCTAACAAATCGCACGTCTTGAGATTGGTCCGAAGTTGCACAAGATCGAGGCAGATTTCTCGCGCGACAGTTAGCGTACTTCCAGTATTTTTAGACGCCCCACCGAAAGCCATACATCTCACCCTCTGTTATCTACGAGCTCAGCCCCCGGTCCCACGTGTAAGCCCCGAGATTGCCTAGTTGAGAGCACACCGAGTTACTCGAGCCACGCTTGTGGAGGCGGAGAGCGCATTCGATGGAGGCGACCAGATTCAGCATCGCCATATAATACAATGGAACAGTGTCTTGTGTAGGTCCGCTTCTTGTATCTCGAGGTCACTCTTCGCTTTCAGAGTCGTTCGATTTACGACTTTCATCCGTCGAGGCGGTATCGTAGCCCATCATGCCGAACAATGTTGGCATTCTTACTGCGGGTCCTGAGCAGATCGAAGCTACTTGGAAAGCCTTTACGCCCGCAGTGCTTGATGCCATGATCAAAACGTACACACCACAGCAAGTCGCGGACGCGGAATGGAAGGTTGCGCATGGTGAATGGACTTCAATATACAACGCTCAAGTGAGTCTTTCCCCAGTGTTCGTGATGATGCATGTGCTAATACGGCACAGTTGGCTGCTGGGCTCCTCTTCGGTCTGGCCACTTTGGCCTGTGCTGGCCGAGTCGTCGTCCGTCTCTTGACCAACCGCCGACTCTCGCTTGACGATGGCTTCCTACTCTTTGCTTTCCTCAATCTCATCGGAGGCACTGTCGTGTTCTATGATCAAATCCATCTCCTATTCTTGGAGTGGGGCGCAACACAAGGCGACTTTCTCATCACACTAATGGCTCTTAAGCACATGGATGACTTCTTCGAAATGTCCAAGTGGCGCATCGCATACTTCTTTTTCCTCTGGACTACCATCTTCGCCGTCAAAGGATGCTATCTTGTGTTCTTTCGGCCATTTTTGAGAGCTAGGGGAAAGGCCATATCGTACTTCTACTGGTTTGTGGTCGGGCTCACGGTCGTGTCGTGGATCCTCTTGGTAATTGGAGAATCCGTCATTGTTTGCCCGCACGTGGGCAAGGCATCGAGTAAGTCTTCAATGTTCGACAATCCCTGGAATGGCACTGATAGTATTCTAGTCAAATGCGCACCCAATTTAACGGCAACCAGTAATCGTGTAAACATTGTTCTTTGGTTGAACGCCGTTCTCGATGCCGTCACCGATGTGTTGAGTGAGTTACCTTTCGTTAGTTCTTCGTACCGAATGCTAATACTATGCAGTCGTCATAATTCCGATCTGGGTCTTACGCACATCACGCATGCCGCTAGCCACAAAAATCGGACTCGGCGTCTTCCTCTGCCTTTCCGTCTTCATGCTCGTCTGTTCAATTATCCGCGCCACCGGAATTCGCAACAACGCGGGCTCAAACGACTACCCATGGACCACCTTCTGGCTGCACGTCGAGGGCTGTATTGCCATAATCATGGGTTCCGTCACCGTCTACCGTTCGACGCTCACCGGTTCGAACGAGCTCTCCGATAAAGTCCGCGCGTACTTGGTTCGATTTCGGTCCAAGGGGTCGTCGACAGACCCTGAAAAGCAGACTACAAATGAGGGTGCGTCCGAGAGTGCACCCTCGCGTTTCCAATTGCGGTTGTTTGGGATGCCAGGGGCGACGCTCACGGGCTTGCGAACAATGTTTGGAGCGAACAGTACGATGGCGTCTGGTTGGAAAGACTCGGGGCTGTCGTCGCAAGATTCCGATATGGATGCTTTTGAGATCGATTATCATGCTCACTTGAAGCAAGACTCTAGTAGCACTATTGGGTATGTTGACCCGACCAGACATCTAAAATTACAAACTGCTAACATCGTGAAGTGTAGCGCAATGATCAATGGAGAGACAAGAAAGATCTGTCAACTAAAGACATGCTTGGGGCGGTGATTTTGGCAGCTTCATCCGGCAAGCGCATTCCAATAAAATGGCAGCGTACAATTGCTTGGGCCATCACGACACACCCGAGTGGCCTTGTCAGCGCCAACCCTTCCAATACAATCAAACCACATGTGCGCCGAAAGGCCCGACACTAGTGGGACCAGTTCCCAAGATGGGCTATAAGCCGCGTCGTATTGGTGAGACAGGGTGTCGGCTACAGAGAGACAATGGTGCCGAGACACCTTTGGATGAATGTCACAGGCGACCACAACTTTGTACCCTCGCTTTGGACTTAGATTGCCTATCAGGCGGGCAGTATATGAAGGCCTTAAGCGAAGCACATGTGTGGAGGCTGTGCTCATGGTCATCCGCTTCCTCTCATCCGGCGCTTACACGCGAAAAACAACAATGGAACGCCATCCTCGGGAATCATCACATACTGGCAGTAAGCACCAGTATCGAGGCGTTCATAGTCATGCAGAGGGAAAAGGAGAACAAATCGATATGTGAGGTATATCATGTACAAATCCAGTGGCGATATGTAAAATGTTATGTACGGACCCAACTCCTGATATGCACAGCATAGTGTACGTCGTCGTCGTTGTTGATATGTAGAGGTCCAAGGCCTATTGAGTAGAAGACAAGCAAGGAAATCCAGTCATCAAATCCGGTAAGGGAGATATCGGCGAAGTAATGGTATGCAGTAATCAGTGGCGTTTATTGGTCCTGATTCGATTACACACTATCGTGTGCACGTTGCGAAGCGAAGCCCAGCCAGTTCCCATTTAAAGTGTACCCCAGTGGTGAAAACCCCTTTTTTATTGGAGATAACAGCGCGACGGGGTACCTTACATCGTTCATGAAGCGACATAGTGGCGTTGCAAGAGCCGTGTGTTACATACAATGTTTGTGCTCACAAACTCCCGAACGCCTCAAGATCCAGAAAGTCAAACATAGATCCCGTATCTGCACTGAAGTCCTCCAGCCCAGTAAAGGAGGTGGGGGTGAAATGGAACCCTGGCGCACTTGCCAGCGCATTCTGCCAGGCTCCAAATCCGGCATCGTAAGATTGTTCAGGCATCCCTTCACTGACATGCAGCATGGTGTCAAAACTGCAGCTAATCATTCCTGGGGCATAAATCTCGGAATTAGGCATCAACGAAGATGTGGTAGGAGGACCATCATCATGCGGAGGGCGCTCAGCCCGTGAAATGAAGAGATCGGCTTTAGACATGAGCTCGCGCAACATTGAACCCGCAGCTACCGCACTGGATAGCTGATTGGATAGTATCTCCAAGACACGTACTGCAGTGACCAGAGTGTTGCGTGCCATAGGTACGACTGGCCCAACTGGATATGCGATAATGTATCCGACGAGCGAGATTGCAGCAGTCCACTGCCAATGGAAGGTCTCAACCCAGCCGTTCAGGTGTGTGGTTTCGGTCAGGAGCTGATGGATGAGGTCTGTGATGGTGATCGCGTGGTTGGCGCAAGATAAAGCGTGATTCCTGATATTTGGTCCATTGAAGCCGTCGGAAGTTGAAAAGGTGATGAACGGTCGATACAAACTCATGGCAAGACTGTGGTAGAGTAGTTCGAGGACCATGGACTGACGAGTAAGCTCGTGACCACCGATTACTTGAAGGTCCAGTTTCGAACATGTCGTCGAAAATGGCTCTTTGGAATCATTACGACTACATCGCATCTTGGCCGGTACCTTCTGTACCCATGTATCCAGATAGTTGGTTTTCGAAGCCAGGTAAGTAGCACATTCCTCTAGTGCAGTTGGATCCTGGTACAGAGATTCGAGCGCGGCTCGACTAAGCACTTCGCCGCACTTTCGGTAGAAGGTTATGTAGATGGCTCGGGTCGCTAAAACGAGTTTGACGAATTGGGTGGTGAACGCTGCGGAGGGATCGATATCCGCCCCAAACCCATCCGAATGATCGTCTGGAAGCGTGCAAGTGACATTACTGATGTGCACAGCGAGTGGACGCCCAAGTTCCATTGCGAACTTCATGTCCGTTGCGTACATAGTCCACCATAGTCGTTTGCGAAAGTCTTGTTCTAGGGGCGAAAGGCTTCCGGATGGTTCCAAGTGCAGGCCCAGGATGATTCCAGTTCGGATACCGGTGGCTATAACACTATGTGCCGTATTTTGAAAGCCAGCATTGGTGAGCCAACGGATAGACATCAAATGACACTGAAAGGTGCTGATTGAAGGATCCTCGAGTTCCTCCGCGAGGATACTCTGACCTCTGAGGTTCCAAATACGTCCTTGGATTGCAGCGTCGCCGCTGTTGAAGTCCACTGGAGCGACATCAGCGTCGTCGATCGTAACGGGTGTTGCAGCCCAGCACTGCAAGCCGAGGGCTAGCATCATGTCTACTAATGCGGATGGCTCTCGCGGCAGCTTCGAATGACTCCAAAGCGACTCATACTGAGCACGGAATTCGCTCTTGTCGAGAACTGGGTAGATAGGATGACATGTTTGCCAATAGCGGTCTAGGATTGATTCCTCTTGGGAGCGTGACAGTTCCAAGTTCATTTGGTCGCCGCCAACTTTATGGCTCTTTTCGATGGGCCGTTGCTGTGTACAGCGCATGGGAGCGGAATGTACTCCTGTTGCACGATGCTGCAAGTCGGCGTCTAGATATGTAGTCATCTGGCTGATGAAGTAGAAGGCCGAGGACGGTCCATACACCGAGTTAGAGCTGCTCTTACTTGCGGAGGTGAAATCCCAATTGTAGTACCGTTTGTTCCCACCATGCTGACTCAATGGGTCGAGATTTGTGGGGAGTGACACAACGCGCGTTGTTGTAGGTAGCCTTTCGACAGGGTCTTCGTCTGAACTGCCGCGATCACCTAAGCTTTGTAATTTCTCTTCCAATTCTTTGATACGTTTCTTCAGTCTGTCGATCTCTCTAAGTCAGATTCTGTCAGATTCTGTCAATTGGTCCCAGCCTTCGACTTCGACGTACTTGATGGCATGCGGGAAGGTGCGCACTTCCCCCTTTCCCTTCTCCGCAGTGCATCTACGCCCTTTCGACTGGCAGTTTCTGCATGGATAAGATGCATCACATTTGATTCGGTATGTGCGGCACCACACACATGCTCGTGCTACTTGTTGTCGCTTGTGCCGTAGTCTAGTGTGTACGATTTCGGAGTCGTAGGGCCCTGAAGCATCGTTCGAGCCGGTGGAGAAGGAACTGAACATGGCATGGTAGTTTAGAAACTGGAAAATAATGAATATATTTGAAACCGTTGTCGTGGTTAACAGTATAAGATGGAGGCGACCGGGTATGGCTCGGAGATACCAACAGCTCCGGCGCTAATCTGACTGTCTTGGCTTGTAGGTAGAGTGATCTCTAGACATTGTTAATACATGAGTTTAAGTTTTTCAGTGATATGATAAGTTAGATATCATACAGTACGATGTTGAAGGCACACCTGTCCATGCACACGTCAATACAGCCTCAGGTTCAGTCCCAAGAGTTGCATGACTCCAAATGGAAGCTTGCTCTACATATTGCAACGCATGGGTGTGCTTTCAAGTTCGTGATATTCTGCTCTCGCCAGAAACAAAAATTCGCACATCCCTCAGCTCTTTAGAGCTTTGGTCTCAAGAATAGCACAAACGCGACACCAAAGAGCGCAAAAAATCAGACCAGCCAGCAAAAATTGACCATGCCAGGGGTCGAACCTGGAATCTCTTGATAGGCTTACTGTTGAGTAATCGTAGTCAAGCGCCTTGCCATTGGGCCACATGGCCGGATTGTATTCCGAACTGTGCTGTCGAATTATGAAATATTTTGCCACAATGGAATATATATATAGATAATCATTGTCACATGAGCTCGTAAATGAACAAGTCAACTGGGTATGCGAGGCCACACGCAGGCGAAAAAAAAATTATTCCTTAGCGTCAAGCGATGTGTGGGGACGACCAGCGATGCGAATGCCTGGGTCCGATCGCAATCGTGTGGGTCGTGATGACAAATATTAGTAGGCGAGATCTCTCGCGGAGGTGAGCAGGGCTGCCGTTGCTTGTCATAGGCATCGTAAGACAACATTAAGCAACAGTAGAAGTTTCTACAAGATTGCGCCATAGGACCAGCAGTATAAAGCAGTCTAATCGTTATCTTTCTTTAATCCGCACCAAGAAATCCAACATTCACATACACGACTTACAGCAGCGCTCACAGTTTCCATACCCCTCCATCGACCAGCTCAACTTTACAAAACCCAAATTAACATCTGGTGTCAAGGCACATCGGCCGAGAACTCATCAAGCATCTACCAAGTCAGCAAAACGCCATCCACAACCATGCCAGTCGAAATCACTGCTCCGCTCCACTTCCGGACCCTCCTCACCGGGCACACTTATCTCGTCGCCGACTTCTATGCAACATGGTGCCCGCCGTGCAAAGTGATCGCACCCGTATACGAACAACTCTCAAACGCACACAGCGCGGCTGGCAAAATCGCGTTTGTCAAGGTCAATGTGGATGAGCAGCGGGAGGTGGCGGCGCAGTACGGCATACAGGCTATGCCAACCTTTTTGGTGTTCAAGGATGGCAAGAAGATTGAGGAGATCAAGGGCGCAAATCCGCCGGCGTTGAAGAAGATAGTTGAGAGGATCGCGGCCGAAGTGAAGGCTGAGGCCGGGAAGGCGGGGGTGAAGACGCCAGCGACGGAGGATAAGAAGGTCGAGGACAATGAGGAACAGAAGGGAGAGGAGAAGACTGTTAGTGGCGGTTATGGGATGACTGGGGGAAATAATTGGAAGATGTCCTTGACGTAGACAAGGTAGTATTCTTGGACGTCTTGATGCGACATGGCATGGGAAGAGGTTCATGATGAGATCTGATACCCGGTGGCAATGGCGCTTGTATGATTATTTAGGGCTCTGTGAGCGTTTCCTATTCACGACGTGGCGAATGAAGCAATGCCATTATTTACATACTGCTCTGATCCGACGATCGGAAATGCTGGGACCTGTGTACTACCTGTGTAGCACAAACGATGTAGTGTGAATAACCTCGAATACGTAATCGCAGCCAGATTATCTGAGGGTCTATCGAAAGCTTTCTCTGACTGGCGAGCATGTAACTGCCGCCACAGGCTTACTTGCCGGTTCCTGGGTGGATTATCAATGCCCATCCCCAAACAAAAGGCCACATTGACGTTGCCAAGACATCGCCGCTTGCCCGCATCAAAAGCTCCGCAAGCTCAAGCTCCACAACACATTCAAACCACGCTTCACTTTTGCAGCTGAGGCCTTAATCACCACACCAACTTTATTTGTATAAGTCAAACGTCGCTTGCACCACCATCATGCTTCTCAACCGCCTGCTCCCGGCGGCAATCGCCCTCCTCCCCGCCATTGCGTCCGCCTCCGCAGTCATCGACCTTGATTCCACAAACTTCGACTCGATCATCCTGAAATCCGGCAAGCCCGCACTTGTAGAGTTCTTCGCCCCTTGGTGCGGCCACTGCAAGAATCTCGCCCCCGTATACGAAGAGCTCGGCACAAACTTCCAACACGCTGTTGAAAAGGTCACCATCGCGAAGGTCGATGCGGACAACCACAAAGACCTGGGCAAGAGATTTGGCGTATCGGGTTTCCCGACGCTCAAGTGGTTCGATGGTAAGAGCGACAAGCCTGTCGACTACGATGGTGGGCGGGATCTTGAGAGTTTGGCCCAGTGGGTGACGGAGAAGACGGGCTTAAAGATGAAGTCTAAGGGCAAGCTGCCTAGCCAGATTGTTAATTTGGACAATACGAGCTTCAAGCAGAAGGTGGGCAAGGATCAGGATGTGCTGGTCGCATTCACCGCGCCGTGGTGTGGACGTAAGTCAAGCGCCTCCACCCCATCGCCGTAGAGAGCAGAGTGCTAATCGGGACACCAGACTGCAAGAACCTCGCACCTATCTGGGAAGACCTCGCCAAAGCGTTCAGCACCGAGGAGGGCGTCTTGGTCGCCAAGGTTGACGCGGAAGCCGAGAACAGCAAAGCCATCGCCACCGAACAGGGCGTCCAATCCTACCCCACCATCAAGTGGTTCAAGAAAGGCTCGACCGAACCTGCGCCTTATGACGGGCCCCGTACCATTGGCGACTTGGTCGACTTCATCAACACAAACTCGGGTACCCACCGCACTCCCGCCGGCGGTCTTGATGTTACTGGTGGCACTATCGAAGCGCTCGACACCATCGTTCACAAGTTCAAAGGCGTGTACAGCACTGGTGCGGATGAGTTCAAGAAGGCTTCCGAGGGCCTCCAGGACAAGTACGCGTTTTACTACGCTAAGACGTTCGACAAGGCTAGCAAGAATGAGGGCTGGGTGGAGAAGGAGTTCAAGCGTCTTCAGGGTCTGATCGGTAAGGGCAATTTGGCACCGCAGAAGCTGGACGAATTGACGAGCAAGAGCAACATTTTGAGGAAGTTCCTCGGTACGGACGATGACGAAGAGAAGAGTGAGCTATAGGCTGGCCCGAAAGCTCGTGGATCGGCGAACAGGGGTGTTGTCTAGCATCGATGAGTACCAAGGGCGATGCGTTCTGTACAGCGAATTTGAGATTTGTTGCCCGTAGCGATACTGTTATGATTATATGAGGCATTCGGCTCGCGTCTTCAAAGTAAGAAAGCATGGAGTCCAGTTCAGGACATTATGCACTCACATTTCTCTGGACGAGCTCTGCAGAGCGCTACTGTGTACCCCAGCCTCAGGCTACAGGGGAGACCAAATTCCTAAGTTTGGGTCGTAAAAAGTGTGGCGCACTCAAGACATAAAGGATTCTATTCAGGATGTTGGGCACTGCGAATGAGTCTAGATGAGCTTTGCCAGCTTCGTACTCTGACCTTGGGCCATGAAACTTTCATATATCTATTCGATTGTCAACATCTCCTGGTATTCAATGCATGACTGTCTCACACGCGTGTGAAAATCCAATAAACCTTTCGCACTTCTTCCTCGTGATCTTGAAATAGTAAGGCCCGGGGAATGCCAATGCCACCCTACGCTGATCCGACCATCTCTTGAATAACAAATTAGTCCAGTGCTCATTTCGTGACTCCAGCTCCTTTGGCTCCATCGCCACCCTGAATAGTTGCTTCGAGATTATCGAGCCGTTTTGACATGTCATCCACTAGCCTTGTTAGCACATTCTACTCTGTTCGTGATAACATGAATTGTGCACCGAGCATGACTTACTCTTTGAAAGCAATTCGCCGCTGACGGCGCTGAACTTGGTGTTTAGTTGAGTGAGGAGGTCGTCTACCCTTTGGGCGAGTTCGGCTGAGCTGTCCGTGTTGGAGTTGGGTGCTGTCTATGGGTGGGATGTTAGTAATAGTTGAGTTGAAGGGGAAGGAATGGGTGCGTACGCCGGCTTCGCTTGTTGTGCGGTCTTGTGATGGGCGGTTGGTTGTCATAGTGGGTCGGATATGTGGTCGGAAGTGGTGTGAGTGTTAAGTCTTGTGGGTGTGAGTTATCTGGAGGCTGAGCGCTAGGTCTGTGTTCAGTTCCGTG
>Ga0247740_1001348_pt1 | contig 10583 bp, 9 predicted proteins | sample UWRJL148409B2_FD_180942 | JGI IMG/M metagenome (GOLD analysis project Ga0247740, IMG submission 180942) | Plant litter microbial communities from Arlington Agricultural Research Station in Wisconsin, United States - UWRJ-L148-409B-2 | ecosystem: Environmental > Terrestrial > Plant litter >...
GCTCACGAACGGGATCTCCACGTTCGCCGTCGTCTTCACCGCGCCGAGGGTCGTGTACACCGGGTCGAACGCCGCGACACCGCGCGAGCCGCCCGACACCCCGCCGTAGCTGACGAAGGCGATCGGCTTGCGCCACCACTCGTTGTTGAGGAAGTCGAACGCGTTCTTCAGCGCCGGCGAGTAACTGTGGTTGTACTCGGGGGTCACGAAGATGAAGGCGTCGGCGGCATCCACCCGCTCGCTCCAGGCGATCGTGTGCGGCTTGGTGTACTGGCGCAGCGACGGGTGCTTCGGCTCGTCCATCCAAGGGAGGTCGATCTCGGCGAGGTCGGCCCAGTCCAGCTCGAAGCGGCCGTCGGCCTCGACCTCGGAGCGCACCCACTCCCCCACGGGAAGGCCCACACGGCCCGGGCGAACACTGCCGATCACGATCATGAGTTTCATGTGACAAGTCAACCACTTTGGGTGCCGCACCCTTCCCGAGGCGGGCCCGTCCCGCGCCCTGCCCCACTCCGGTGGCCCGTGCGGAGGTTTTGACCCCACGCGCTCCTCAGAACCGCCGCATTGCGCCCAAACCACCGCACGGGCATCCATCGCCCGGGTCCGGCGACCCTCGCGCGTCGGCCACCCTCGCCCGGCGGACGAATAACATGCACATCCCGCCAGAGGTCCCCGAAGCGCACCCGCGGCCGAGCTCGAGCCGGTACCGTGGCCGGATGACCGAGCCCACGCCGCGCCGCGCGCTCCTCGTGCACGGATTGAGCTCCGAGTCGGGGTCGTGGTGGCGGGTGTCCGCCGCGCTCGAGTCCGACGGCTGGGACGTCACCGCCGTCGACCTCCGCGGTCACGGCACCGCCCCGCGCGCCGACAGCTACCGCCTTGCGGACTACGCCGGCGATCTTCCGGGCGGCGACTGGGACCTCGTCATCGGCCACTCCCTGGGAGGGGCCGCGTCGGTCGTCGCCGCCCAGCGCCCCGGTTTCGCACGGATGCTCGTGCTCCTCGACCCGGTGCTGGATGTCCCCGTGGCCGACCAGGCCGAGATCATGGCCGACCAGGTCTCCGAGCTCGCGTACACCGAGGAGTCGATCGCGCGGGACAAGCCGCACTGGGACGAGCGCGACCGGCGCGCCAAGCTTGCGGGCGTGCGTGCGGTCGACCCCGCCGCCGTGACCCGCACGTTCACCGACACGGGACGGTGGGATGTCACCGCCGAGGCACGCGCGCTGGGCATCCGTACCGTGGTGCTATCGGGCGACCCCGCGGTCTACACGATGCTCGACCCCGCGCTCGCGGCGGAGCTCGTGGCCGCGAACCCGAACATCGAGTACGTCGTCATCCCGGGCACGGGCCACTCGCCGCACCGCGACCGCCCCGAGGAGACCCTCGCGGCGATCAGGTCATTCCTGCACTAGCGGATCCGTGGGACCGGCGACGGGGTCGCCGTTGTCGACGTCCTCGGGGTTGGGCAGCGTCATGAGGAACCGGAAGAACACGATCGCCGACAGCGCCTCGAGCGCGCCGCCGATGATGAACGGCAGGGCGAGGTCGACGCGGGCGATGAGTCCGCCGAGGAGGGAGCCGAGCGGCATGGTTCCCCAGAGCAGGGTGCGCCACGTGCCGTGCACGCGGCCGAGGAGCCTGCCCGGGATGACGCTCTGACGCAGGGACATCACCAGGATGTTCCAGACCGTGATGGCCAGCGAGCTGAGGCCGTAGCCGAAGGCCGCCGTCCAGAGCACGGGTGCGACGCCGATCAGCACGAAGGCCAGCCCGGCCAGGAGCACGGCGATCGCCATCGCGAGCCCGGTGCCGAGCCGCGTCTTCACGAGGTTGGTGATCGCGGCGCCGATGAGTCCGCCGACCGCGCCGCTCAGCAGGAAGACGCCGAACAGCGCTTCGGGAACCCCCAGCGTCTGCAGCACGAACAGCACCGCGGTGGCCGTCGCCGCCGAACTCACGATGCCGCCGAAGGTGCTGAAGAACCACAGCGTGCGCAGCATCCTGTTCGCCATGATGAAGCGGAACCCGTCGACGAACTGGCGGTACCAGGCGACCCGCGGTTCGTCTGTCGCGGTGAACTGGGTGCCCGAGGCCGCGCGCGGCAGGGCGAGGGCGAGCGCCCCGGCGAGCGCGAACACGAGCCCGTTGATGCCGACCGGAACCAGCACCGACACCGCGAACAGCGCTGAGGTGAGCGGCCCCGACACGAAGTTCTGCACGACCAGCTCGCCGCCCTCGATGCGCGAGTTGGCCCGCGGAAGGTTCGCCTTGCCGACGATGCTCGGTACCACGGCACGGATCGCCCCGTCGTACACGGTCTCGAACGCGCCGTAGACGAACACCACGAGGTACAGCCACCAGATGGTGAGCGTCCCGGTGAAGACGAGCACGAAGACCAGCACCGCCAGAACCGTGCGCACGGCCTGCGCCAGCGCCAGGGCCCGTCGGCGGTCGATCCTGTCGATGAGGATGCCCGCGGGGATCGCGAAGAACAGCCACGGCAGCAGCGCGAGCGCGGCGACCACCGAGATGGCGAACGGGTCGTCCGTCAGGCGTGCGGCGAGCAGCGGCATCGCGGTGCGCACGATGCCGTCGCCGAGGCTCGACGCGAGGTTCGCCGTGAAGAGGTTGGCGAACGCCTTGCCGAGCGGTTCGGCCCTCACCATCGAGAGTGGATCTCCGCCCGGAAGTACCGGTCGTACAGCTCGACGATCTGCGGCGTGATGTCGAGTGCCTCGACCGAACCGGCGCTCGCGTTGGCGCGCGCCTGCTCCACGCTGCGAGCGCCGGGGATAACCGTGGTCACGCCCGGAAGCTGCGCCACCCAGGCCAGCGCAGCCACGGGCGCGCTCAGACCCACGGATGCCGCGAGCTCGGTGAACTCGCCGGCGGCGGCCACCCCGCGCTCGAAGTCGACACCGGAGAAGGTCTCGCCCACGTCGAACGCCTCGCCGTGCCGGTTGAAGGTGCGGTGGTCGTTCGCCGCGAACACCGTGTCTCTCGTGTACTTACCGCTGAGCAGCCCCGACGCGAGCGGCACCCGAGCGATGATCGCGACACCCGCGTCAGACGCCGCGGGGAGCACGGCGTCGAGCGGCTTGAGCCGGAACGCGTTGAGGATGATCTGCACGCTCGACACCGCGGGCCGGGCGATAGCCGCGAGTGCCTGGTCGGCGGTCTCGACACTCACGCCGTAGCGCGCGATCACCCCCTCCGAGACGAGCGCGTCGAGGTAGTCGAAGACCTCGTCACTCTCGATCACCTCGGTGGGTGGGCAGTGCAGCTGCACGAGGTCGAGGGTGTCGACGCCGAGGTTCGTGCGCGACCGGTCGGTCCACGAGCGGAAGTTCGCCATCGAGTAGTTCTCGCGCTCCTGCGGGAGCCGCCGGCCCATCTTGGTCGCGACGAAGATGTCGGGATGCGCACGGATGAACGTGCCGATGATCTGCTCACTGCGCCCGTCGCCGTAGACATCGGCGGTGTCGAAGACCGTCACGCCCGACTCGACCGACGCCTCGAGGATGGCCAGGGCATCCTTCTCGCTGACATCGCCCCAGTCGGCACCGAGCTGCCAGGTGCCGAGGCCGATTACGGATACGGGACGGCCGAGGCGAGCGGCGCTGCTGCTGTGCATGCCCTCCAGCCTAGGCGCGGCCACCGATATGCTGTGAGGGTCGCGCGAGGAGCCGACGGGCACTCCCGTCTTCGCCGGCCAGAACGGGAATCGGTAGTCGTGGCAGTCCCCCTCGTTCGCCCCTACGTCGACATCCTCACCACCCCTCGAGCGTGGCGCTTCTCGCTCGCCGCGTGGTTCGGACGCATCATGCGCGCCACCGCCGGCATCGGCGCGATCCTCCTCATCGCCGGCAACGCAGACAACTTCGCGCTCGCCGGCGCGGTCTCCGGTTCGGTGGTGCTGGGTGCGGCCCTCGCCGGTCCGCTGTGGTCGCGAGCTGCGGATGCCCGGGGCCAGACGGTCGTCCTCCCCCTCGCGATCACGGCGTCGATCGTGGCGGCAACCGCCCTCATCGCCGCCGTCGAGCTGAACGCCCCACCCTGGACGTGGTTCGTCGCCGCCTTCCTCGTCGGTGCGAGCTCCATCGACGCGGGATCGCTCGCCCGCGCTCGCTGGGTGCACCTCCTGCCGACTCCGGAGAAGCGGCACGCCGCCCTCGCCCTCGAGGCCGCGGGCGACGAGTTCACGTTCGTCGCGGGCCCGCCCATCGTCACACTGCTGGCCGCCCTCGTCTCCCCCGCGTTCGGCTTCGCGGTGGGCGTGGGCATCTCGGTGATCGGTCTCGCGCTGCTCCTGCTGCAGCGCTCCACCGCCCCGGTTCCCGCCCCGCGTGAAGCCCGCGCCGGTGCGTGGCTGCCACTCACCGTGCTGGCGCTGCTCGCCGGCTACGTCGGTGTGGGCCTCCAGTTCGGCACGGTCGACATCGCCGCCGTCGCGATCGCCACAGACCTCGACGCTCCCGCGGTCGCCGGAGTGCTGCTCGCCGTCTTCGCGGTGGGCAGCGTGATCTCGGGCCTGGTCTTCGGCACCCTGAGCGCGCGCTGGTCCCCGGTTCGACGGGTCGGGATCGCGGGAGTCGCGTTCGCCGCCGTCATGCCGCTGTTCCTTCTCGCTCACGATGCCGTGTCGCTCGGGATCATCAGCGTGCTCGCCGGAGTCGTGACCACGCCCGTGCTCATCGCCGGCTCGTCGTTGATCGAGCAGACCGTCGACCGCTCGACGATCACCTCCGCGATGGCGTGGCCGACGGTCGGCCTCTCGCTCGGCGTCACCCTCGGCGCGAGCCTGTCGGGGGCGGCGATCGACTCCGGCGGTGCCTACTCGGGCATGTGGGTCGCGCTGATCGGCGGCGCGCTGGCAGGCGTCTGCGGCATCGCGAATGCGGTCATCCGTCGATCACCTTCGCGACCGCCCTCGCCAGCCGCGACCGCACCAGGTGGTCGTTGACCTCGACCCGGTGCATGGTGACGTGGCGCATCTGCTCGATGATGCGCATCGTCCCGGCGGCGATGAACTGGTCCTGGGCACCGTAGACCACGTCGATCGGCACGCGCACGGCGGCGATGTCGCTCACCGTGGTCTGCGACTCGATGCAGTTCTGCAGGCTCAGCATGAACGCGCGCCAGTTGCGCTCGCTGACCTCGAGCACGTCCTTGAGCTGGAACAGCTGCGAGATGCGCGCCGCCGTCGTCATCGTGAACGCTTTGTTGGCCCGCATGAACTCGTAAACCCGGAGGTAGGCGCCCACCTGCCGGCGGACGCGGGGGTCGCTGATCTCGGACGGCGAGAGGTACACGGGAGGGCTCACGAGCACGAGCCGCGACACCTGCTCCGGGTGCACGGCCGTGTACCGCGCTGAGAGCAGGCTGCCGAGCGAGTGGCCGACGAGCACGAAGGGCGCGCGCAGGTGCAGCGAGCGTATCGTCTCGTGGATCGAGGCAACATGCTCCTCGATCGTGTAGTTCGCGTTCTCGGGAGCCGGTGACTCACCGAACCCGAGCAGGTCGATCGAGATGCAGCGGTGCTTCTCCGAGAGCAGGGGGATGACCTTGCGGAACGTCGCCGCGGAGGAGGCTATACCGTGCACGAGCACGACCACCGGGCCCTCGCCCTCGTCGTGGGCGATGTTGAGCAGCGGGGCGCGATGCGGGCGGAGCCGTTCGACGATCCGTTCCCAGCGACCCATGGTGCCAGCTTAACGAGAGACACCGGCTGAGCAGGTCGCTAGGCCGGTCCGAAACCTCTGGGGGGACTCGGTGGCCTAGCGACCTACTCAACCGGTGTCCGGTTGGCAGCGGGTGTCAGTCGCGAAGCTTCTCCTTGTACTCGTTCTTTGCCTCAGTGGCGTCGCGCTCGGTCTCGGCGCGCTTCACATCGGCTTCGGCGCGCTTGACCTCGGCGTCGGCCTTGGCCTCGTCCACCTTGTCGCTCACGCGCTCCTTGGTGTCGTCGACGAACTCGCCGATCTTCTTGCCGGTCGCGTCCGCGGCATCCTTGGCGTCATCGAGCAGTCCCATGATGTGTCTCCTTTGTGAGGGTTGATTCCACCGTACGCCGGGTCGAAAAAGACGGGCAGGGTCTTGCGCTGACGACCGAATCGTGACAAACGTTGGGTTTCGGTCGGGTGGGTGCCTCAGTACCGTGAAGCCATGAGGCGCACTATCACCATTCCCGCAGCACTTGTCCTCGCGACGCTCGCCCTTGCCGGCTGCTCCGCGAACAGCTCGTCCGACTCGGTCGCACCCATGTCGGGACCGGTCACCGAGCAGCAGTTCACCTCCGAGGGCGGCATCGCCGTCGACGGCACCCGCTCCGACACAGCAGTCGGCGAGCTCGCCGAGGCCGACCGCCAGGTCATCACCACCGGCTACGTGACGATCACGGTCGACGACCCGATGGCGGTCGCGGGCGACGCCGTGCGCATCGCCGAGCAGAGCGGCGGCCGCGTCGATGGTCGCAGCGAGTACGCACCGAAGGATGACACGGACAAGGGCAGCGCGACCCTCACGCTGCGCATCCCCACCGAACGGCTCACCGCCACTCTCGACGAGCTGCGCGAACTCGGCAGTGTCGAGGAGGTGTCGCTCAACTCCAACGACGTGACGATGGTCACACAGGACCTCGACGCACGGATCACGGCGCTCACGGCATCCGTAGACCGCCTGCTCGTCCTGCTGGCGAACGCGTCGGACACCGACACCCTGATCATGCTGGAGACCACGATCTCCGACCGGCAGGCCCAGCTGGAGAGTCTGGAGAGCGAGCGCCGGTACTACGCCGACCAGGTGAGCCTGTCGACCGTCACGCTGAACCTGGTGTCGGAGTTCAACGCGCCGGCGGAGGAGCCGGACACGTTTCTCTCCGGCCTGATCGCCGGCTGGAACGCGTTCGTCGGATTCTTCGCCGGACTGCTCGTCGCCCTCGGAGTGCTGCTGCCGTGGCTCGTGTTCGCCGGGATCGTGGCGGCAGTGGTCATCCTGATCGTGCGTCGGCGCAAGCGCGCGGAGGCTTAGGGGGTGCTCGGCACGGTGCCGGCACGACCTTCCTTCGCTCAACGTTCACCATCTGTAGGACATCGGTGCCGCACTCCCGACAGGGGCCGCCCAGCCGGGAGCCCGGCCAACACTGCCGAGAGCCCGTCCTACACATGGTGAACGTTCGGGCCGGAACGGCGCCTGACCAGCGCGGGCCGGTCAGGACGCGGGTTGGTCAGGATGCGGGGTGCTCAGGACGCGGGCCGGTCAGGACGCGAGGATGTCCTTCACCATCGGGAGCACCTTCGAGCCGTACAGCTCGATCGAGTGCATCATGAGCTCGTGGGGCAGGGTGCCGGCGCTGTACTTGAGGTCGAAACGCTGGATGCCCAGGGTCTTGATGGTGTTGGCGAGCTTGTGCGCGACGGTCTCGACCGAGCCGAGGTAGAGCGATCCGTGCTCGATCTCCTGGCGGTACTCGCCCTCGGTGGCAGGTGCCCAGCCGCGCTCGGCGCCGATGCGGTTGCGCATCGCGGAGTGGTGCGGCCAGTACTGCTCGGCGGCGATCTCGTCGGTGTCGGCGACGAAGCCGGGCGAGTGCACCGCGATCGGCAGGTCGGGCTTCTCCAGCTGCGCGAGCGCGCGGTGGAACAGGTCGACGTAGGGGGCGAACCGGGCAGGGTCGCCACCGATGATCGCGAGGACCAGCGGGAGCTCGTACCGGGCCGCGCGCACCACGGACTCCGGGCTGCCGCCGACGCCCACCCACGTCTTGAGGTGGCCGCCCTCGGTGCGCGGGTAGACGTTCTGGCTCACGAGCGGCGGGCGCAGCTCACCGGCCCACGTTACGGGCTCCTCCTTCAGCAGCTCGGCGAACAGGTCGAGCTTCTCCTCGAAGAGGTGCTCGTACTGGGCGAGGTCGAAGCCGAAGAGGGGGAAGGACTCGGTGAACGAGCCACGCCCGAGGATGACCTCCGCACGGCCGTTCGACAGCGCGTCGACGGTGGCGAACCGCTGGAACACGCGGATCGGGTCGTCGGAGCTGAGCACGGTGACGGCCGAGCCGAGGTGGATGTTCTTGGTGGCCGTAGCGATGCCCGCGAGCACGACCTCGGGGGCTGAGACTGCGAAGTCGACGCGGTGGTGCTCCCCCACGCCGATGAAGTCGATGCCGAGCTCGTCGGCGAGGACCGCCTCCGAGACGAGGTTGCGGATCGTCTGCGCCTGGCTCACGGGGCTCTCGTCGAGCCCCACCGTCACGTCGCCGAAGGTGTCGAGTCCGAACTCGATGTCTGCCATCACATGCTCCTAGTTATATGCGTATGTATCTTTCGGGCCAACGCCATGGATGCCCGGCGCATTCCCGCACGCGACGAAGCCCCGAACCACTCTCGCAGTTCGGGGCTCCGCCGTACTAGGTGCTGATCAGTAGTTGACGGTCAGCGTGTTGGTCACCGAGACGATCGTCACTACCGCGGCGCTGATGAAGCCGCCGATGTAGGGGTTGCCCGTTGCCCGGTACAGCTTGCGCGAGAGCACCGCGGTCGCCGCCAGGATCAGGATGACCGGGAACAGCCAGATGCTGAAGATCCCGCCGAAGCCGGGGATCGGCTCACCCGTGATGAAGAACGTCACGTACTGCACGACCACGAGAACGAGCGGCGCGAGAGCGTTGACGAGGGCCAGCACCAGGGTGTTGAGCCACTCGCGACCGCGCAGGGTGAAGCGGTTGAACACGTTGATGGCCACCGAGTTCGCCAGGAAGTAGACGAGGAAGAACGGCAGGTACAGCAGCGCGATCCACAGCTTGTCGGCACCGAAGTCCTTCACGGCGATCACCCAGAACCGGAAGTCGGTGTGGAGCAGCCAGCTGAAGAAGAACACGATCGCGAACGCCGCGACCACGGTGACGAGTCCGAGGCCGATGCCCTGGAAGAACTTCCTCCAACCGGGCAGCAGGCCAAGCTCGCTCACCCGCAGACCGTTGCGGCGGCCGAAGAGGAAGTACGAGATCGTCATGATCGCGATCGCCGCGACGCCGTTGATCGCCGCCCAGAACGCGATGAAGAACACCGCACCCTGCGTGAAGATCGTGGGCACCGCGTTGAACGCGATACCGCTGATCCACGTCGCCTGGCTCAGCAGCACGTAGCTGACGCCCGAGAACAGCGCCGAGACGACCATCGCACCCCAGAACCAACCGAGGCCCTTGCGGGTGTTCGCGACCGCCACGGGCATGTCGACCTTGAGGCCGGCGAAGGCGCGGGTGGTGAGCAGTGCGCGGGCGAAGGCGAGCAGGAAGATCATGAAGCCGACGAGCCCGAGGGTCGTGAAGAGCTCCTTGATCTGCCAGGTCTGCGCACCCGAGTCGATCTGAGTGGGCGCGCCGAACGCCTCCTGCCAGAAGTCGAGCTGGTCGCTCACCGTCTGCTTCGAGATGGTGCCCCACGGGTGGGTCTGAGCGGGGGTGTAGACGACGCGAATGCCGTCGTTGTCGTCGTAGATCGTGTTCGCGTCACGCTTCTCGCCGTCGGTGGCGGGGTCGACACCGTGGTTGAGGAACGACTGGGCGTTGTCGGTCGTGATGTAGTCACGGGGTGACGTGAGACGCACTCCCTCCGCGCTGTAGCTGCGGAAGAAGAACTCGTCGTACTGGTCGGCGACCAGACCCGCGTCACGATCCCCGTACATGTCGAAGTACGCGTTGTCGTTCGCCGCGTCGCGGTACACCGGGTCGTTGTCGACCAGGAAGACGGCGGCGATGAGCTGCTGATCGGCCGCATTGTCGATCGCGATCGAGAAGTTGGCCGCACGGGCTCCGTTGGAATGGCCGGAGATGCCGATCTTGTCCGCGTCGACGTAGGGCAGGTCGGCGGCGAGCTTGACTGCGTCGTACATGCCCGTTCCGCCGAGCGTGAGGTCGGCCGCCGTCAGGTAGTCGGAGTCGCCGTGCCCGTACATGTCGATCGAGATGACGACGTACCCGCGGCGGGCCAGCTCGACGTAGTTCGCGTCCTGCATCTCCTTGTTGTTCCACCAGCCGTGGGCCACGATGATCGCGGGCGCCTGGTTGTCGGCCGAGACACCGTTCGGCTTGTAGAGCAGCGCACTGATCGATTCGCCCGATGCCGTCTCCCAGCTCATGTCCTTGACGGCGACGGTGTAGCCGGACGTCTGGACCGCCGAGGCGACTATCGACGACACCACCATCAGCACGAGGGACAGCGCCAGCCAGAAGCTGTTGCGCCTGATCAATGTTTGCTTCATTTCACTCCTATGTGTTTGTGCATTGTCGGTCATTGGTTCTCCACGTCCCCGTCCACCCACCCCATGGTCTTCGTCACCGCTTTCTTCCAGTTGCGGTAGAGCCGGTCTCGTTCGGGCGGCGCCATGGAGGGCGTCCACCTCTTCTCCTCCGACCAGTTGTCGATGACGTCCTGCTCGCCGCTCCAGAAGCCGACGGCGATGCCGGCGGCGAAGGCCGCGCCCAGCGCCGTCGTCTCGGTGACCTTCGGCCGGATCACGTCGACGCCGAGCTGGTCGGCCTGGAACTGCATGAGCAGCTCGTTGGCGACCATCCCGCCGTCCAC
>Ga0247740_1001349_pt1 | contig 10577 bp, 14 predicted proteins | sample UWRJL148409B2_FD_180942 | JGI IMG/M metagenome (GOLD analysis project Ga0247740, IMG submission 180942) | Plant litter microbial communities from Arlington Agricultural Research Station in Wisconsin, United States - UWRJ-L148-409B-2 | ecosystem: Environmental > Terrestrial > Plant litter >...
CTCGCGGACGACGCGCTCCATGCGGGAGAGACCGGTGCGCACCTGGTTCTGGATGAGCTCACCCACAGCGCGGATACGACGGTTGCCGAAGTGGTCGATGTCGTCGACATCGAGGCGCACGTCGACCTTCTTGCCATCGCGGAGGCCCTTGATGGTGGCGAAGCTGTTGTCGTGCACGGTGACGTACGACGACGACGTGTCGTGCAGCGCAACGAGGTACTTGATCGTCGCGATGATGTCCTCGATGGTGAGCACCGACTGCTTGATGTCGGTGTCGAGGCCCAGCTTGCGGTTGATCTTGTAACGACCCACCTTGGCGAGGTCGTAGCGCTTCGAGTTGAAGTAGAAGTTGTCGAGCAGCGCACGCGCGGCCTCGGCAGCAACCTGCTCGCCCGGGCGGAGCTTGCGGTAGATGTCCTTGAGGGCCTCTTCCTTGGTGAGGATCGAGTCCTTCTCGAGGGTGAGCTCGATCGAGGGGAAGCCCTTGAACTCCTCGAGGATCTGCTCGCTCGTCAGGCCGAGGGCCTTGAGGAACACGGTGACGCTCTGCTTGCGCTTGCGGTCGATGCGCACGCCGACCTGGTCGCGCTTGTCGATCTCGAACTCGAGCCAGGCACCGCGGCTCGGGATGATGCGAGCGGAGTAGATGTCCTTGTCGGACAGCTTCTCGGGGGTGCGGTCGAAGTAGACACCGGGCGAACGCACCAGCTGGGAGACGACGACGCGCTCCGTGCCGTTGATGATGAAGGTTCCCTTTTCGGTCATGAGCGGGAAGTCGCCCATGAAGACCGTCTGGGTCTTGATCTCACCGGTGAGGTGGTTCATGAACTCGGCGTTGACGTACAGCGGGGCGGCGAACGTCTTGCCGCGCTCCTTGCACTCGTCGATCGAGTACTTCGGCTCCTCGAGCTCGGGGCCCGTGAACGAGAGCTGCATGGTCTCGCCGAGGTCCTCGATCGGGGAGATCTCTTCGAAGATCTCATCGAGGCCGCTGCGCGAGGGGAGGTCGGTGCGGCCCTGGGCCACACCCTCCGCGACGCGCTGCTTCCAGATGTCGTTTCCGACGAGCCAGTCGAAGCTCTCGGTCTGCAGTGCAAGCAGATCCGGAACCGTCAGGGTGTCGGTGATCTTGGCGAACGAAAGCCGCGATGCGGTGCGACCGTTCTTGGGGGACTTTTTGGACGACGCGGTACGCGCAGCAGCCAAGGAAATAACCTCCGTGGGCCCGTGGAGTGGACCATAAATGTAGGCAATGAAATGCTCACCAGAACCCAAGAGAGATCTGCCCCGCCGCTATACTCGGGGCGCGCCAGCTGTCCACAATATGACGGCATGAGTTGTCTGGGAGCGCAAGGATCAACTATAGGACGTAACAACACGCCTGCGCAACTTATTTCTTGACCTGATTCTGAGAATGGGCTATAAGCGCGAATGAACTGGCTGGAACTGAACTCCGACGAGCGGGCCGTACTCACCCGGCGGGTCGTCATCGTGGGCTCCGAGTCCACCGGCAAGACCACCCTCGCGCGCGAGCTCGTGGGCCACTACCGCGGCATCGGCGGCATCTGGGCCGACACGAGATGGGTCGCGGAGTACGGGCGCGAGTACACCGAGACCCTGCTCGAGCGACAGGGCTCCGTAGCTGCCGAGGGCGAGGCGGCGAGCGCCGAGTGGACGGCTCGCGACTTCGCTCTAATCGCCATCGAGCAGCAGCGCCTCGAGGATGAGGCAGCGGCATCCGGATCGCCTGTGCTGTTCTGCGACACCGACGCCTTCGCCACCCAGTTGTGGGAGCGCCGCTACCTCGGCGACGGCTCCACTGCGGCCCTCGACGCCGTGCACACGTCTCCCGAGCGCGGGCTCTACCTCGTGGCCGATCTTGCGGGCGTGCCGTTCGAGCAGGACGGCATCCGCGACGGGGAGGGCTACCGCGAGGAGATGCAGCACTGGTTCGTCGAGGAGCTCACAGCGCGCGGCGAGAACTGGACGCTGCTCACCGGCACACGGCCGCAGCGGCTCGCTGCCGCCATCGCCGCCGTCGATGCCGCACTCGCGGCAACTGTGGCTAGCCTCGATACATGACTGACTTCCCCACCCGGGTGCTGAGCGGCAGCGGGCACGTCGCCCAGATCACGCCCGACCGGTGGGTGCCGGGCGCCTACACGCTCACCGTCGACGGCACACCGCAGTCGCACGTGAACCTCGAGGACCCGACGGAGCTCTTCTTCGAGTACGTGCAGCGCATGGGCCATGTGATCGACCGCATCGGGATGCCCGGGGAACCCATCACCGCCGTGCACCTCGGCGCCGGCGCCCTCACCCTGCCCAGGTACGTCGAGGCGACCCGACCCGGCTCGCGCCAGCAGGTGGTGGAGCTCGAGTCCGACATCGTCGACCTCGTGCGCGCCGAACTGCCGTGGTCGAAGAAGGCATCCATCCGCGTGCGGCACGGCGACGCCCGCGAAGTACTCGGCAAGCTGCCCTCCGGCCTGCACGGCACCGTCGACCTCGTCGTCGTGGACGTGTTCAGCGGCGCCCGCACCCCGGCCCACGTCACGAGCCTCGAGTTCTACCGCCTCGCGGTGTCGCTGCTCTCGCCGCGCGGCATCATCCTCGCGAACGTCGCCGACGGGCCCGGCCTCGTGTTCGCGCGCTCCCAGGCGGCCACCATCTCCTCCGTCGTCGACCACGTCGCGGTGCTCGCCGAGACGCAGATCCTCAAGGGCAAGCGCTTCGGCAACCTCGTGATGGTCGGGTCGCCGTCCGAGCTGCCCTTCGACTGGATGCCCCGGCTCCTCGCCGCCGGACCGCACCCCTCCAAGATCGTGCTCGGGCCCGAACTGCGGGAGTTCATCGCCGGCGCCCCGGTCGTCACCGACGGGACGGCGATCCCGTCCCCGCCGCCGACGAAGAGCATCTTCCAGGTGCGCCCGGGCGCGCAGTAGCCCGCCAGGACCGCCGCCCGCCCCGCCCTGATTTCCGAAATGACGGAGATCGGGCATCCTTCGACTGCGGTCATGCGGATGTCGGGATTCCGCAGCCCACTTTTCCGTCATTTCGGAAGCTCTGCGAGGCGCAAGAGGGTGCGGGCGCGGCCCGAGTCGGCTGTGATGGGGGCATGAGACTCGTCGCGATCACTGCCGCCGTGCTGCTTCTGGCCGGATGCTCGGCCTCGCCCACCCCGGACTCGACCCCCGCACCCGGCACGGACACGATCGTGACCGGCCTCGCCGCCCCGTGGTCGATGGTGCGGCTCGAGAGCGGGTCGACCCTGGTCAGCGAGCGGGACTCCGCGACGGTGAAGGAGCTCACGGCCGACGGCGAGGTGCGCGAGGTCGGCACGGTCGAGGGTGTCGTGCCCGGCGGCGAGGGCGGGCTGCTCGGGCTCGAGAGCGATGGGGACTCCCTGTTCGCCTACTACACGGCGTCGGACGACAACCGGGTCGAGCGGTTCGACCTGCAGGGGGACCCGGGCAGCTACTCGCTCGGCGCTGGCACGGTCATCCTCGACGGGCTCGCAAAGGCGGGCAACCACAACGGCGGACGCATCAAGCTCGGGCCGGACGGCGACCTCTACGTGACGGTCGGCGACGCGGGCGATCCCGGGCGCGCGCAGGATCTCGGGAGCCCTAACGGCAAGATCCTCCGGATCGGGACGGACGGGGGCATTCCAGCGGACAACCCGTTCGACGACTCCCCCGTGTACTCGTACGGGCACCGCAACCCGCAGGGCATCGCCTGGGATGCGGACGGACAGCTGTGGGCCGCCGAGTTCGGGCAGGACACCTGGGACGAGTTCAACCGCATCGAGGCGGGCGGCAACTACGGCTGGCCGGAGGTGGAGGGCATCGCGGAGGAGCGGGAGTACATCGACCCGGTGCTGCAGTGGGCCACTGACGACGCGAGCCCGAGCGGCCTCGCCTACGTCGACGGCACCTTCTACCTGGCGGCGCTGAAGGGCGAGCGGCTCTGGGTCATCTCGACGGACGGGCCCAGCATCACCGGGGAGGCGGCACTCGTGGGAGCCCACGGCCGGCTGCGCGACGTTGTCGCCGGACCCGCAGGAACCGTCTGGGTGCTCACCAACAACACCGATGGGCGCGGCTCACCGGGCGAGGACGACGACCGAATTCTCCAGATTCCCACGCGTGCGCTTCTGGCCGGCGGCTAGGGGTTAGCCTCTTCGGGTGGCTGAGCTGAGCAGGGTGACGACGTGGGCGAACGCCCTCATCGCGCTGCACCTCGACGACTCGTGGTCGTTCGCCTTCGACAACGCCAAGACCCGCGCCGGGCTCTGCAACTACACCGACAAGCGCATCTCGGTCTCGAAGTACCTGGCGGCGCGGTACGAGGATGACGAGATCCACCAGGTGCTGCTGCACGAGGTCGCCCACGCCATCGCCGGAACCCGAGCGGGCCACGGCCCGAAGTGGAAGGCCGTCGCGAAGGAGCTCGGCTACGAGGGCAAGCGGCTGCACGACGGCGAGATCGCCAACGAGTTCGCGCCCTGGGTCGGCACGTGCCCCGCCGGCCATCTGCACTACCGCTACCGCACGCCCGCGCGCACCCTGTCGTGCGGCAAGTGCTCGAAGTCGTTCAGCGCCGCCAACGCGATCCGCTGGGAGCAGCGGGCGGTCAGGCGAAGTGCTTCTCGATAGCGCTCGCGACGTTCTTCCAGTGGCCGAGCATCATGCGCCGCTCGTCCCGGTCGGCAAGCCTGTCCTGGTGGAAGCCGATCGTCGTCCCGGTCGCCGCCTCCTTGAGCGTGATCTGCAGCGTCGAGTCATGGGGCCAGTCGTCGGGCTGCCAGGTGAGCCGCACGCGGTAGGCGTCGGTGAAGCTGCGGATGCTCCCGCTCACCCCGTCCCGGGTGGCATAGGCGGCACCCTTCTCGGTCGGTAGGGAGTCGATGTCGCCGAGCCACGTCGGCAGGCCCTCGCCGACTAGGTAGTCCCACACGTCCCGCAGAGGGGCGGCCACGGTCTGGCGCACGCCCATCTCCCAGCCGGCGTCCTTGGTCTTCCCGGTGGTGTCCCCTGAATCACTCATGTAACTGACTATATTGGTTACGTGCGACACGCGACAGACGCCCGCCCGACCGGCCAGTGGTTCCGCTCGAGCGACGGTCACCGCTGGTGGTTCGACTCCGGGTCGCTCGCCCTCGACTTCGCCTACACCGGCGCGATGGGCGACAACCCGGCCTGGGAGACTTTGCACGCCCCCTCGGACCTCGGCGCGTGGCTCGACGAGCGCTTCGACGAGGTGGACGCGTCGGCCTCCGACCGCGAACTCACGGATGCCCGGGCGCTCCGTTCCGCAATCGCACGAACGGCCACGGCCATCAGCGGGGGCGACGACCCCACCGGCGACGACGTCGACATCATCAACCTGTTCGCCGCCACCCCGGACATCCCGCCCGTGCTCGCCGGCGGGCGCCGGCAGGCAGGGCGTTCCCGCGCTCGCGTCGGCCAGACGCTGTCAGCCCTGGCACGCGAGGCAGTCGACCTGTTCTCCTCCGACGAGCGCGGGCGCATCCGGGAGTGCGCTGCGGACGACTGCACGTTCGTGTTCTACGACGAGTCCCGCTCCAACAACCGCCGCTGGTGCTCCATGCAGCGCTGCGGCAACCGCGCCAAGGTGCGCAAGCACCGCAACAAGGACTGAGCCTCGGCCGCGCCCGCCTCAGCCGGCGGCCGCGGCCCTCAGCTGCGCGAGCGCCTCCCGCACGACGGCCGGGTAGTCGCGCGTCTCGCCGGGAGCGATCCAGCGCCCGTACGCGACGCTGAAGGCCGAGACCCCGAGGGACGCGACGAGGGGCGCGAGCGCGACATCCGTTCCCCGTTCGACGAGCGCCCCCGCCACGGCCGTCTGCAGTGACGCCATCTTGAGCAACTCGCGCTCCTGCAGACTCGGGTTCGCGTCGATCACCGACTGGCGCACCCGCCCGTACTCGGCGCCCGGCAGGGATGCCCCCGCCGCCTCCACTCCGAGCAGCACGGCTTCGAGCGGAGTGGCCGAATCCGGTGCGGTTCGCACCGCCTCGACCGCGGCCTCGAGGAGGGCTTCGGATCCCCCGAACAGCACCTCGCGCTTGTCGGCGAAGTATCGGAAGAAGGTTCGCTCCGTGACTCCGGCGCGCGAAGCGATGTCGGCGACCGTCGCCTGCTCGAACCCCTGCTCGCGGTACAGCTCGATCGCCGCCTCGCGGAGGCGGCGCTGTGAATCCGGCTGCCATCGACCCATACCGCCAATCCTAGTGATGACAGTGACTGACATTCGGGGGTAGCCTGATGTCAGTAACTGACATGAAAGGGTAACCCCATGCGAATCTTCATCACCGGCGCCTCCGGCTGGATCGGCTCGGCCGTCACCGCGGAACTCCTCGACCGGGGCCACGAGGTCGTCGGGCTCGCGCGCAACGACGAATCCGCCGCGAGACTGGTCGCCGCGGGAGCAAGCGCGCACCCCGGATCACTCACCGACCTCGACAGCCTGCGCGCGGGCGCGGAGAGCGCTGACGGTGTGATCCACCTCGGCTTCGTGCACGACTTCAGCGACTACGCCGGGGCCGGGCGCACGGAACGCGCGGCAGTCTCCGCCTTCGGCGAGGTGCTCGCGGGAACGGGCAAGCCGCTCCTCATCGCGTCCGGACTCGCGGGGTTCGAGCCCGGGCGGCCGGTGACCGAGGTCGACCCCACCGGGAACACGGCACCCGAGTCGCCGCGCGGCGGCAGCGAGCACCTCACGCTCGGCTTCGCCGACAGCGGGGTGCGTGCACTGGCCGCCCGCTTCGCACCCACAGTGCACGGCATGGGCGACCACGGGTTCGTGGCCGAGCTCGCCCGCGCCGCGCGCGAGAAGGGCGTCGCCGCCTACGTCGGGGACGGGTCCAACCGCTGGCCGGCGGTGCACCGCACCGACGCGGCGCGCATGGTCGCCCTCGGTTTCGAGTCGGCTCCCGCGGGAACCCGGCTGCACGCGGTCGGTGAGGAGGGCATCCCCACGAAGCGGATCGCCGAGGCACTGGGGGCGTCGCTCGGCGTGCCCGTCGTGGCGGTGAGCCCCGAGGATGCCCCGGCCCACTTCGGCTGGATCGGCATGTTCTTCGGCGCCGACATGACGGCGACGAGCACGTTCACCCGGGAGCTGCTGGACTGGGCCCCCACCGGCCCGACCCTGCTAGAGGACATCGCGGCGGGGGCGTACCCTGCCTAGTCGACGACCTTGACTTCCTTCCAGAACGCCACGTAGTTCGAGAAGTCCTTGCCGACGCGGTCGAACGCGGTCGGGTACGGGGTGGGGTAGCTCCACGCGCGGTCCTGAAGGAGGGCGTCGCCGTCCTTGACGGAGAAGTACTGGCACTCGCCCTTCCACGGGCAGGTGTAGGGAGTCGCGCTCTCGACGAGGAACTCGCTGTTGACGCTCGACGGTGGGAAGTACCAGTTGCCCTCGATCGAGATCAGGTCTTCCTTGGGAGCTTCTGCGATCACGGTGTCGCCGAGTAGTGCCTTCATGATGTCCTCCGTAGATGGTGTTCCATACGGAACGTTACGCCGGGAGGCTGAATTCCTTCAGAATCGCGAAGTCGGCGTCGTCGTTGCGCTCGCGGGCGGCGTCGACGGCGGCGCGACCCTCCGCCGCCATGAGCTCCTGGCCGGAGACGCAGGCGGAGAGCACGTGGCCGGTCGCGTAACGCAGGCCGCTGTAGGCGCCCACCGCCGCGGCCGCCTCCGGCGAGATGTAGTCGATGCCGACCTCGGCGAGCGCGTCGATCACGGCGCCGGCCGCGAGCATGTCCTCCACGGCGAACCGTCCGCCCGGTCCGCCGGCGGCCACCACCGCCACGATCGCGCGGTCGCCGAGCTCCACCTGGCGCTCGAGAACCCAGCGCGCGACGGCCTCGCGCGACCCGACACTGCCCGTGATGATCGCACCGTCGTGGGTGATCGCGAGGGGATCCGAATCACCGCCGGTATGGGCATCCGCCCACACGACGATGTGGCTGCCGGGAGCGATCGCGTCAGCGCCCTCGATCCCCCATTCGAAACGGACCTGGTACTGCGGCTGGTTGCGGGGCGATGTCACCGTACGAGGGTACCGGCACCCATCTGCTGCGCGATGACATCGAAGTCGTGCTGGGTGACGGCGAGCTGCCCTCGGCGCATGATGAAGCCCCAGTTGCGGTTGCCGCGAGTGAGTTCGAGCTCGTCGAGCAGCGGGGCGATCGGTGTCGGTTCCGCCGGAACGAACCGCACGGCGCGGCGCCACGGGTGGAACTCCCCCTCGTCCTCCTGCCACGGCTCGCCCTCCGCGACGACGCCGATCCCCGTGAACTCACGGAGCGGGTCGCCGTCGGGGTAGGCGGTCTTGGGCGAGTAGAACACGAGCCCGTCGCCGGGCGACATCCGCTGGATGCCCGAGCGCACCCCGTGGTTGGTCTGCACGATGCCCAGCTCGATTCCGCGCAGCACATGTTCACGTTGGACGACACACAACCAGTTCTTCATCCCCTATTCCTAGCCGCGACCACCGATGATGGACACATGCACGTTCTGCTCAAGCAGGTACTCGACTGCACGCCCGATGCGGCGTGGAACGCGGTCCGCAGCCCCGCGGTGTTCCGCTCGGTCGCCGCGCCGCTGCTCACCTTCAGCTCGGAGGAGCCCCACGGGTTCCCCACGACGTGGCCGCAGGGCGAGCATCCCGTCACCGCCCGCCTGCTCGGGCTGATCCCCGTGGGCCGCCAGACCATCGATCTGACCTTCACCGAGCGCGGCGACGTGCGGTTCGTGCACGACACCGGCGAACCGACCTCGGGCGCACTCGGCATCGTGAGCTACTGGCACCACACCATGGCGATCGCGCCGACGGGCGACGGTCGCACGCTGTTCCGCGACCGGCTGCTCTTCGATGCGGAACCAGTGAGCCTCGCCGTGTGGCCGGCCATGTGGGCGTTCTGGCAGTGGCGCGCGCTGCAGATCAAGCGGCTCGCTCCGAGATGGAAGTAGAGGGATGACCGCCCTCGAGGTCGCCGACTGGCGCCGCCGTGTGTTCTCCGTCTACGAGCGCGTGCGGGAGTCGACCGACCTCTTCGCCGCCCACGACCTCTGGCGCCGCGAGCGCGACGACCTGTTCGCGAACCACCCCTCGACGCCGCTCCTCCCCGAGGATCGTGCGGAGTTCACCGGGCTGCCCGTCCGTCCCTACGATCCGGACTGGCGCTTCGAGGTGGCACTCTCCCCCGCCGAGCCGCGGCGCATGGAGGTCGAGACCGGCACCGACGGGGTTGTCCCGTTCGAACTCATCGGCATCGCGGACGTTCCGGGCGTGGGCACACTCGACGTCTGGCGGCTCGCCTCGTATGGCGGTGGCATCTTCCTGCCGGTGAAGGATGCCCTGGCCGGCGTGCACGGAGGCACCTACGGTGGCGGCCGCTACCTGCTGGACACGGTGAAGGGGGCCGACCTGGGTCCGGGGCGGGCTCCCGATTCACTCGTGCTGGACTTCAATTTCGCGTACAACCCCTCGTGCGCCTACGACCCCGCCTGGGCGTGCCCTCTCGCGCAGCCGGGTAATGGCGTCGCGGTCGAGATCCCCGTGGGGGAGCGGTACTCCGGCTCCCACTAGGGCCTGTGCCGGCGCTTCCGCGGGCGGTGGTGCAACGAGACGACCATCGAGATGATGAGCGTCGCGAGGAGGATCGAGTAGACCAGGATCCCCCATGGCGAGACGGCGGCCAGTGCATCGGCCGCAATGACGTTGAGCACGGTTCCCCCCTCGGTGCGCGCGCTGTCTGTTGACAAAACCTCACACTAGATCTTCCGCGGGTGGCACGCATTCCCCAGTGCGGGGTACAGACCGATATACCGGCGCGTCTGTTACTGTGGGATTACTTGCGAGACCATGACGGTCTCCCTGCGTCGTAGAACGCTTCCCTTGGAGCCCCGCTCCAATAACTTCTCCGGCGAACGGATGTGGCCATCGCCACCTTCGCCTTTCAGTTGGTTTCGATACGCGCTTGCGCGCACTCAACCAGCGAACTCCCGAAAGACACCATGTCTGAAAACATCTTCAGCACGCTCGGCGTGCCCGCCCAGATCGTTGCCGCCCTCGGCGCCAACGGCATCACCGAACCGTTCCCCATCCAGGTCGACACGCTCCCCGACACCCTCGCGGGCAAGGACGTGCTCGGTCGTGGGAAGACCGGCTCGGGCAAGACCCTCGCCTTCTCCATCCCCATGGTCGCCCGCCTCGGCGGCGCCCTGGCCGGCGGCAAGCGCCGCGCCGGACGCCCGCTCGGGCTGGTGCTCGCACCGACCCGCGAGCTCGCCACCCAGATCACCGCGGCCATGGAGCCGCTGGCCTCGGCCTACGGGCTGACGATCACCACGATCTTCGGCGGCGTCTCGCAGAACCGCCAGGTCGCCGCACTCAAGGCCGGCGTCGACATCGTGGTGGCCTGCCCCGGCCGCCTCGAGGACCTCATGAAGCAGGGCTTCGCCCACCTCGACGCGATCGAGATCACCGTGCTCGACGAGGCCGACCACATGGCCGACCTCGGGTTCCTCCCGGTCGTC
>Ga0247740_1001351_pt1 | contig 10575 bp, 11 predicted proteins | sample UWRJL148409B2_FD_180942 | JGI IMG/M metagenome (GOLD analysis project Ga0247740, IMG submission 180942) | Plant litter microbial communities from Arlington Agricultural Research Station in Wisconsin, United States - UWRJ-L148-409B-2 | ecosystem: Environmental > Terrestrial > Plant litter >...
TGGGAGTAGTCTAATGCAACAGATAAATTTATATCTTCCAGAGTTCCGTCCCAATCGTGAGCCGTTACGAGCCATCCATATGTTAGGGGCCGGTTTGGTTTTTCTAATTCTACTGATTTGCTTTTCACTTTATTCGAAGCATCAACATACACTTTTATTACACGAGCTTGCGCTTGAACAACAAAATCAGCAGGCTACTCAGGCACAACTTTTACTGTTAAGCGCCAAAAAACCTTCAGACTCCAGTGCAGATCTAGACGCAAAAATTGCTCAATTACAAAAAAATATTCAACGCCACCAAAAAATTCTTAGCATGATCTCCAATCAGGATTTTGGTAATGATAAAGGTTTTTCATCGCAATTAACTGCTTTGGGGCAAGCGTCCTTGCCAAGTATCTCAGTCGAATCGTTTTCGTTACAGCGCGGAGGGCGCTATGCAGAATTCACTGGCGTGGCTCGTAATGCTGATCAAATTCCGCTTTATCTGCAGCGTTTGCGATCAAATCCAAGTTTTAGCGACGTTGGTTTTGGTGTGCTTAATATAGAGCGAGATTCAAAAGCGTCTGGATTGCTTAAATTCAGTTTGGCAAAGGCAAAAGACGAAAATTTTAAGGGAGGGACGAACTAATGTTGGAATCTCTCAAGAAAATTCAGGAACGAATTGATGCGCGCATTATGCGCGAACGGTTACTCATATTTTTTTCCATGCTCGCCTTTATTTTCATGGTATGGAATTTTGTGCAGTCATCTTTCGATAAAGAAAAAGAGGCAACGCGCACTCAGTTAGATAGCTTGGTGACCCAGCGCGCCGCGATCGAAGCACAAATGGCTGCAACGTCTCAAAGCCTGCTAAATGACCCAAATACGCTAAAGACGGAACAAATACAGCAGTTGCAAACCGATATTAGAAATCTGGAAATTCAATTGCAAAATGTTTCGAACAATTTAATTAAAGCAGACCAACTCCCGTTAGCCTTGCAAGAAGTGTTGCAAAAAACTGAAGAGCTTACGTTATTGGGAGTAAACACACTGCCAACACAAGAACTTCAGTTTGTTGTTGCACAAGGAGCAGCGGCTCCGGCAGATAGCGAAAATAATGCAGGCGTCTTTCAGCATTCGGTCGAGCTGCGCGTGAAAGGGAGCTTTACTCAGGTGCTACAACTTTTGATTTCGCTTGAGCGATTGCCATGGCGGTTTTATTGGCAAAGTCTGGATTATAAAGTTGATCAATATCCTAACGCAGAAGTTAAATTACGCGTTTATACCCTGAGTTCAGAAGAGGGGCTATTAGGTGTGTAAAATTTTATATTTAATTGTTGCGATGTTTATGTCGAGTTTTTCGATGGCGCAGGGGCAGGTGAATGATCCTACTAAACCTCTGAATTTTTCGGAAGCGGGTGGAGCATCCGGTAACGTACCGCAAACAATTCAGTTAACCAGTATATTAATTTCCAGTGAGCGTAAAGTTGCCATCATTAACGGCACTGCGTTAATCGAAAATCAAACCATAACAGGGGTTGGTGCCCGTGTTAAAAAAATTGATGCCGACGCCGTTACCTTGCAGCAAAACGGAAAGATCTGGCGCGTGGCGCTAAATAACACAGCTATTCGCAAATAATGCTTTTGGAGCTATGGCTATGCCATTAAAAAATCACAGAACTATTTTTCGTTACGCATGCACTTTGATTGGAATTATCGCGATCATGTCTGCTAGTAGCTGTTCTAATAATTCAAGTAAAAAAAATCCTGTTGAGAATGAGATAAGTGCAGTTGTGGCAGAACAGGCAGAACACGGAAAAAAAGCAGCGCCTGTTCCCGATGATGTTACTAAAACACTTCTGGATAATAATTCAATTAAAACTGCGAGCGGCAAAAAATTCACTGAGCGTTTTGATGTGTCGGTGCGCGGCGTTTCTGCAAAAGAATTTTTTCTTGGATTGGTAAATGGCACGGGTATTAATATCGTTGTGCATCCGGAAGTGAGCGGAGCCATCTCTCTTGATTTGAAGAATGTCACTATTGAAGACGTCTTGCGAGTTACTCGCGATATTTATGGTTATGAATATAAACAAAGTCGTGGCATTTATACTATTTATGCCAACGCATTGCGCACCGAAGTCTTCCATATTAATTATCTTGATGTTCAGCGCGTAGGTGTTTCAGACACAGCAGTATTAATTGGGCGAGCGCAATCTAATAGTCAAAATAGCGGAGGCAACGGAGGCTCAGGTGGTGGTGGCTCAAATAACAGCGGTGGTGGCGACACAGCAAATTTATTGGGAATGTTAGAGTCCGCTGAAAAAAACAAATCGGGCGGTGCCAGTGGTGGCCAGGGCATTACACCAGGCTCACGTGTACAAACGTTAAATCACACCGATTTTTGGTCGACCTTGCATAGCACGGTAGTGTCTATTGTTGGCGGAGAAAACGAAAGTCGTACCGTTACCGTTTCTCCACAGGCGGGAATGATTGTTGTTAAGGCTTTACCGAGTGAGTTGAGCGCGGTGCGGGAATTTTTGGAGCGCTCAGAGTTAAGTGTGAAACGCCAAGTGATTTTGGAAGCAAAAATATTGGAAGTTAATTTAAATGAGGGTTTTGAAGCTGGCGTCAATTGGAGCGCAATAAGTGGGCAGTTAACACAAAGTTTTAATTTGGAAGATGGTTTTGCTCTCAACACCGAAGGCTCATCGGCCGTAAATAAATTTCGACCCATAACTCGGACATATACTTATTTTCAAGACGGTGAAATGAAAACCGTATCTGTACCAACTCGTGAAGATACGGAGGGCACTTTCGCCGCATTATTGCGTGTTCAGGATATTACAAAAGTGCTTTCACTGTTAGAAACCCAAGGTTCTGTGCAAGTTCTATCAAGCCCGCGCGTGTCAACTGTGAACAATCAAAAAGCGGTTATTCGTGTTGGGTCAGATGAATATTTTGTAACCGGTATTTCAAATAACACCACGTCAAATGCCACATCAGTATCGAGCACACCCAATATTGAATTGTCACCCTTTTTTAGCGGAATCTCTTTGGATGTCACACCACAAATATCTGAAGATGGTGAAGTGGTTTTGCACATACATCCCGTCGTCAGTGAAGTAAGCGATCAACAAAAGAATTTTACCGTGGGCAATCAGGATTTTTCGTTGCCATTGGCATTACGTGGCATTCGTGAATCAGACAGTATTGTTAAAGCGCAAAATGGTCAGGTTATTGTGCTTGGCGGGCTAATGCAGGAAAACAAACGCAACAGTGATGGAAAGCGTCCTGTTCTAGGCGACATACCTGTACTGAATACTTTATTTCGCACAAAAAGTAAGGCGCGATCCAAAACTGAATTGGTTATTTTGCTGCGCCCGATTGTAGTCGATAGCGGCACATGGCAGGGACAGTTGGAAGAGACTGAAAAGCGTATTCAAAATTTTGATGAAGAGAAACAAAAAAAATAATTATCTTCGTGTAGATAATTTTATCCGAGGTTTTTATGTATCGCCAACACTTTGGATTAGCAGAGCATCCGTTTTCATTAACACCTGACACACAATTTTTCTTCAATAGCCAGAGTCATCGCGAAGTGCTGAGTACAATTTTACTGGCATTGCGGCACAGCGAAGGTTTTATAAAAATTGTCGGTGAAGTAGGTACAGGTAAAACTCTGTTGAGCCGAAAGCTACTAGCAAGCCTTGGTGATAACTTTCTCACCGCCTATATTCCTAATCCTTACCTGACTCCCGAAGAACTCAAATGGTTTTTAGCAGAGGAAATTGGTATTACCTATTCACCGGAAATGCCGTCTTACCAACTACTACGTGAAATTAATCAACGTCTCGTCGATTTGGCGCAACAGAAAAAGCAGGTTGTGCTGATTGTGGATGAAGCCCAGGCAATGCCACGCGAAACAATAGAAGCCCTACGTTTATTAACCAATATGGAAACGGAAAAAAATAAGCTCTTGCAAGTGGTATTAATTGGCCAGCCAGAGTTAGACGATTTATTAAATCGCCCTGATTTACGTCAGTTGAAACAGCGGATTGTTTTCTCTGAATATCTCCAGGGAATTCCACGTCAGAGCTTGGCTAATTATATTTCCTATCGTTTAAGTTCTGCCGGATATCGCGGCGCAAATTTATTTTCAAGTGCTGCCTTGTGGTTGCTTTACCGCGCTTCAGGTGGAATACCGCGTTTGATTAATGTTATTTCACACAAGGCTATGCTCGCTGCTTACGGTGAAAAAAGTGAAAGGGTTACACGTAGCCACATGGCGAGAGCTATTGCAGATACAAAAGAGAGCCGCTCAATAGGCCGAATCTTGGCGCGGCAAAATATTTGGTTGTGGCCGGGTGCTGCACTTTTAGCCGCTGCGTTGGCTTTGATCTTACCTGGTATGTTAGGTATGAGTGTGTTGGGAATAAGTTTATGAGTTTGCTTAACGACATGTTGCGTGATTTGTCGCACCAAAAGCCTGTTGCCGATGGCAATGAAGGTTACGACGCAACACTTTTAAGTTCAGCATCATTCTCGCAGAAAAAAAATTTCTCCTGGGTCTCAGTGGTAGCAATTTTTATTGCTGTTTTTGTAGTTGTGTTATTTATTAATTACGCGTTGCATAAACCTGTCGTTAACGAAAAGTTAACTGATGAGAACACCTCTGGATCAATGAGCCTCAACACAGATGCCGATAAAGCTGCAGCCTCTCCAGATGAGACTAGTGCTCCTGCTGTTACACCCATTGATCAAGGTGTGAAGCAAAATGCCATTACTGAGCAGGCTGAAAGTAAGCCTGTTAAGAGTGATGAGTTAAACAATCACATCACCGATTTAATGCAACAAGCTGAGCGTGCCTTAGGTATGGATAGATTGACGGCACCCGTTGAAGATAACGCTTACGGTTATTATCAAAAAGTACTCACTATGGACGCGTCAAATGAAGATGCGAAATTTGGATTGGATGAAATTGCAAAACGCTACCTCGCGAAAGCGCAGGAGCAATTTGCTATTGGAAACTCTCAAGCTGCTCTCGCTCTCATACAACGAGCCAGATTTGTATCGCCACGTTTCGTACAAGCTCATGAAATTAATTTGGACGAAAGTGCGGTTCATGTTAGCGATGTGGAAACAACTGATATACATATTGGCGAAGTTCAGCCAACTGCTCAGCACCAGGTTCAAGAAAAAATTCGTGGTGCGCAGGACAGTTCGCCAACTGAAACAATCAAACCCTTCAATGTTGTAGAAGCGAATAAAGTTTCAGGAACAAAAAACATTTCAATTTCACCTAACGCAGGGTGGAAAGATGAGCAGTTAGCGCAACATGCGCGGGAACTCATCACACAAAATAAACAAAATGAAGCGAAGCTTGCCCTTAAAAATTTTATTGCTGTGGAGCAAAAGCCGGTTTTATCTGCAACATTGTTGGCAGACATTTATATTCAACAAGGTAATACGGAAGCCGCAAGCATAATTGCAGATCAAGCTAGTTATCTACCTATTGATATCAAATCAAAAATACAGGCGCAGGTACTCAGCGCCAATGGCGATAACACCCGTGCAATCGCAATTTTAGAAAAGAATCTGATCGCTGGTGAAGAGAATGAAGAATACAGATCATTTTTGGCGAGCCTTTATCACAAAACAGCGAACTACCAACAGTCAATTATTAGTTATCAACGTCTTATGAATCGTTTCGGTGAAAAGCCAGCTTATTGGCTGGGGTTAGCACTTGCTTACGATGGTTTATCGCAACACCAGAGTGCTCTGCAAGCGTACCAGAGGCTACGGGCATTTCCACAACTGCAAGAACAGGTAACGCAATACACAGATCAACGAATCGCTGCGTTGCGCAGTGAGTAGTGACATGAGTGAGAGATAAGCATGTTTAATTCGGCAGCACCCAAGCGTATTCGAATCGGCGATTTACTCGTCGAAAAAAATATGATCACTGAAACGCAATTGGCGCATGCGTTACAAGAACAAAAACTCAGTGGCCGTAAACTTGGCAATCAACTGGTCGATCTTGGCTACGTTGATGAAAATGCGTTATTAAATTTATTGTCAGCACAATTGCAAATTCCGTTTGTTGAGTTGAAACAGTTTCGGTTTGATAAAAACCTCGTGCAAACATTACCTGAGACCAGTGCGCGTCGTTATAGGGTAATGGTGTTGCGCGAGGATTTTGATGGTTTGCTATTAGGCATGGCAGATCCAACAGATATTTTTTGTTTGGATGAGTTGCAACGTATTCTGCAAAAAAATCTTAAACCGGCGGTAGTCCGCGAATCTGAATTACTGGATATTCTTGATATCGCTTACAGCAGGGCAAGTGAAATTGCCACCCTTGCCGGTGAGCTTGATGAAGAGCTGCAGGAATCTGCAGTAGATTTAGATAGCTTTATCGCGGATTCCGCTGATAGTGATGCGCCCGTTGTAAAATTGCTGCAAAAAATATTTGAAGAGGCGCTTACCAACAAAGCATCAGACATACACATCGAACCGGATGAAAAAGTATTGCGTATTCGCAACCGTATTGACGGTGAATTAATTGAACAAGTGATGAATGAAAAGCGTATCGCATCTGCACTGGTGGTACGTATTAAATTAATGGCAAGTTTGGATATTTCTGAAAAACGTTTGCCGCAAGATGGCCGATTTAATTTAAAAGTTAAACACCACAATATTGATGTGCGTCTGTCTACCATGCCAGTGCAATTTGGCGAATCCGTCGTGATGCGTTTGCTCGATCACACCGATGGTGTTCGCAGTTTGGATAGCGTTGGTATGCCAGCGAATTTGGTAACTCGGTTTCGCAAAATTATTACGCGCCCACACGGATTGGTATTAGTAACAGGGCCAACGGGGAGCGGTAAAACAACCACGCTTTACGGTGCACTTTCAGAATTAAATAAACCTCAGAAAAAAATTATTACGGTGGAAGACCCTGTTGAATATCGTTTACCTCGTATCAGCCAGGTTCAGCTGCACGAAAAAATTGGTTTAACGTTTAGTAGCGTATTGCGTGCAGCTTTGCGACAAGACCCGGATATTTTGTTGGTGGGTGAGATTCGTGATGCTGAATCTGCCGAAATTGCATTGCGTGCATCCATGACGGGCCATTTAGTGTTATCAACACTCCACACGAATGATGCAATCAGTTCGGCATTGCGTTTATTAGATATTGGTGTTGATGGTTACCTGGTAGCAACAGCGCTTAAGGCGGTAGTAGCGCAACGGTTGGTGCGTCGTATTTGTTCCAGTTGCGTTCAAAATCACACTCCTGATGCAAATGAAATGCAACTTCTGGCCACCATTTCCAAAGGTAAGGATTTTAGATCTTCATCATTTAAAAGTGGCACTGGTTGCCCGCACTGCAACAATACCGGATATCGCGGTCGTATAGGTGTTTTTGAAATGCTGGAGTTGAATGGTGCTTTGGCCGAAGCACTTCGCACTGAAGATATCAACGGTTTTGCGCAAGCTGCAGCGGCGACACCCAACTTTAAAACATTGAGTCAGGCTGCACTTGAATACGCCGAGCAGGGTGTAACCACACTGGATGAAGTGATGAGTATTACGGCGCAAATCGAAGAGCTTGTTTAGTTTTTATTTTTATTGCCTACATTTTTTGGCGTTAAACTATGTCTATTTATCAATTTAAAGGTCGCAATTCCGATGGTCGTTTAGTTAACGGCCAAGTCGATGCGGCCAATACCGACGCCGCAGCAAATCAATTGCTCGGACGCGGAATCACACCCGTGTCCATGGAAGAACAACAGGTGAAATTATCGCTCGCTGAAAAATGGGAGCGCGCAACTAATTCGGGAAAGGTTCGTCCTGTTGAACTTATTATGTTTTCGCGCCAAATGTATACCATTTCGAAATCTGGCATTCCTTTGGTGAAAGGCTTACGAGGTTTGTCAGCGTCTTTGAATAATTATACATTTCAACAAGCGCTGGATGATATTGTTGCTCGCCTGGAAACAGGTGTGGAATTATCGACGGCTATGCGTTTTCATCCCAAAATATTTAATAATTTATTTGTTAGCATGGTCAATGTGGGTGAAAATTCTGGACGGTTGGATTTAATATTTAAACAATTAAGTGATTACATGGAGCGCGATCTTCATACTTCTAAAAGTATTAAGTCTGCATTGCGTTACCCCACATCTGTGTTAATTGCGATAGTCATTGCCATGGCAGTTATCAACATCAAAGTCATTCCTGCATTCGCTGGTATGTTTGCAACTTTCAATGCTCAGCTACCGCTTCCCACACGTATATTATTGGCTCTCTCAGATTTTTTTGTGGCTTATTGGCTGTATATGTTGGTAGTGATAGTCGTTAGCATTGCATGGTTCACTAATTATATAAAAACACCTGATGGTAGTCGTTGGTGGGGTAATAAAAAACTTCGCATTATTGTTGTGGGTGACATTATTGAGCGAGCGTCACTGGCGCGTTATGCACGGTCTTTTAGTTTAATGTTGAGTGCTGGACTACCTATTTCAAACGCGTTGGAGTTATGTGCTCGCGCAATCGATAATAATTACCTTGGCGATAAAATCCGCGGTATACGCACGGGTATTGAGCGGGGCGAAGGTTTGTATCAAACCCATTTAGTAAGCGGCATGTTTACACCCTTAGTATTGCAAATGATTTCTGTTGGAGAGGAAAGTGGGCAGGTAGACGTTCTACTAACAGAAGTAGCGGAATTTTATGAGCGTGAAGTCGAATACGATACTAAATTATTGGGCGACAGAATTGAACCGTTAATGATTGTGATTATGGCGGGGTTTGTTACCGTGCTTGCCTTGGGTATCTTCTTGCCGATGTGGGATATGTATTCAATTCAAAAATAATATCGGTACCACGGATTTCACTATGAAAAAAAATCTGGGTTTTACCCGTTTTGAATTTTATTTTGTCATATCTGTTATCGGTATTATTACGACCATCGCTCTTCAACGGTATTTGGTGTTAGCAAACGAAACACGTTTGTTTAGTGCTGAAATGATGGCGAGAAATTTTACCGCTGTCATCTATAACTACCATGCTAGTTGGATCATGATGCAACAAAATACTCCCAATGCATCACTCCTTAGTGTTGACGGCGTCAATATCCAGTTTTCTGAAAAGGGCTGGCCAATTTCCGCCTTAGCCGAAAAAAAAATCGTTGATGAAATATCTATAAGCTCTTGCCTGAGTTTATGGCAGCACTTCCTAGAGAATCCTCCTTTAATTTCCTTTGTTAAAAGTGATTACGGCACTCAACTTTATCACCTAAGTTTGCCTAATCCGGACACATGCCGCTACGAGTTGGTAAATTCATCGTCAGGCGAAATATTTGTTGATTACAAACCCGGTTCAGGTGAAGTCGTCGTCAATAAACAACCGCTCATCTCTAAATAACAAGATTCTCTGCAGGAACTGGAAAGGTTTCGGTAATGGTCTATATTCAAGTTAACCAGAAACTATTTCGGTAAGAAAATATTCTTGGCGAAACAGGGAAGAGCTTGAATTTCGGCTTCTGTAAATGAATTTTAGGTAGTAGAGCCATTCCCGTTTTTTAATTGATTGACACACACACTGTTTGGAGTCCCGTTATGAAAACTCAGCAATCTGGTTTCACACTGATTGAGCTTATCGCTGTAATTGTTGTGTTAGGTATTTTGGCAGCAACTGCGTTGCCAAAATTTGTTGATATGTCTGGCGCTGCGGCACAAGCTGCGGTGGATGGCATCGCCGGCAATATTAGTAGTGCAGCCTCCCTGAACTATGCGACAGCTGTCGCTTTGGCATCAGGCATTGTAACGCCAACGACCAAGGTGACTATTGCTAAATGCAGTGACGTCGGCGCTGCAGCACCAAATAATTTGCTTCAAGGCGGGCTTCCAGCTGGTTATAGCGTTACAGGTACAGATGCAGCTGTTACGAGTTTAGGTGCTACAGCGACTTGTACATTGACTGGCAAAAATTCCAAAACAAGTACGTTTACTGTTATCGGCGTACCTTAGTAGTTAGCGGTCTTGCGTGACTTTTATGCGAAAAATTCACAGTGGTTTTACACTTATTGAATTGATCGCGGTGGTTGTAATTATTGGCATTATGTCCGTTGCGTTATTTTCACGGCTTAGCAGTGTGAGTAATGCAAATCTTCAGACAGGCCGCGATGATCTCATCGCGGCCTTATTTTTTGCGCAGCAATCCGCGATGGCGCGTAGCAACATTAGAGTGACGATTACTGAAAGTTCCATTAGCGTTACCGAGAATGGAATTCCTCTCGCTACTTACAAAGGGTATCCACTGAACTTACCCTCCGGTGTTAAGATTTCTTCACCTACTACTCCAATCCCGGTAACGCTCATTTACAATAAACTTGGACGTACCGCTGCAACCACAATTAATCTCACTGGTTCAGGTGGGGTAAGCGCTACTGTCAAGCTTGAGGCAAGCGGTTATGCGCACTGATATGTCGAAAATTTCAAACGTGAAAAGACATCAGGGTGTGAGCCTCATTGAGCTGATTGTTTTTATAATAGTTATCAGTATTGCGAGCACTGCTCTATTAAAAACTTATAT
>Ga0247740_1001352_pt1 | contig 10572 bp, 10 predicted proteins | sample UWRJL148409B2_FD_180942 | JGI IMG/M metagenome (GOLD analysis project Ga0247740, IMG submission 180942) | Plant litter microbial communities from Arlington Agricultural Research Station in Wisconsin, United States - UWRJ-L148-409B-2 | ecosystem: Environmental > Terrestrial > Plant litter >...
ACCCCTCAAACTTTTCTCTTTGTTTTGTATGGACACCAGCAAATTTTGTACGGAGAGTTTCTTTGTCAACGGTAATATCAAACGCAACAAAGGATATTGCTTTCTTCATCAAATCTTTCATCACTAATGCATTTTATGATTCACAATTCTTACTTAAATGATTTATACTTTACATAAACCTGAACTTTATTTTTAAAATTACACTAACTTATACGTTAACAATTGTGCAATGCAGGAAATTATGTGAAAGAAATGTTGTTGTTATCAAGAAACAAAAATTGAAAAGCAAAACTACTAGGTGGAAATATTATTTATTATTTTTCATTGATGAAAAGTAAATTTTATTTACCTTTATGGTAGTTGTTTAGCTCTTAATAATATAGGTCGTTGCGTAATTCGTGTAGTAGTGTTTTTTTGCTGACCTTAATTATTTGATATAAAGCATCGTTGCATAACGGTTCATCATCCTTCGTCTCCGCTTGGTAACCTTTAGTTAAAGAAGCTTAATTATTAAAACCTGCAAAATCAATAAATTGCAGGTTTTTTTATTACACATCCACATTCTGGCTATTTATTGGCTAAAAAAGGGGCCGGCTTAGAAAAGCCAGCCCGCAAGGTTAATTAAAACCCTGAGCATGTTATTTATTGACAATGATTTTGTCTACACTTTGTTGTCCGCTTTCTACTATTATAACTCTTACACTATACATACCAGGTGTTAGCTTCTCAATTTGTAAATTATTGTTGGCCACACCATTAATTTGCTTTATCAATCTTCCACTCATGTCCAACACAGAAATATTACGGGTAACTGTTCCAGCATCTTCAAAAACAATATTTATTTTTCCATCATTGGTTGGGTTAGGATAAATAATTGTTTTGCCTGTTTGACCATCTCCACGTACAGCCCGCACTTCTGTATATTTTGATTTTGAATCAATATCAATTTGCTTAATACGATATTGAGAAATTCCTTTTGTACTATTTAAATCAACAAAAGAGTAAGTGAGCTTCATATCGCTATTGCCGCCCGATGCCTGGCTGGGTATAAAGGCTACCTGCTGCCAGGTACCATTAATATTTCTTTCAATAGCAAAGCCTGTGTTATTTTGTTCTGTAGCAGTTTCCCATTTAACCAATACGTTGGAACCATTACGTGTAGCCTGGAAATATGTAAAGTTTACCGGCAAGCCGATACAACCCTGAGGTTGCGCAAATACTTTGGTAATGGCATTAGCAATAAGAGGGGTCTGAGCACTGATAATTAAATCTTTTTCGCCTATAATGGGCGTTCCCCCACCGGGATATGTTACTGGCCCGTTGGTAGAAAAAGGATTTGAGCTGGAGAAATTCGCATAGGCAGTGGGTCCTACAGCCTGCACATCACCTGCATCAATAATACCGTTACTATTATTATCAATCCAAACACTATAAGTTAACGTTGTGGGAGTAGTACTTGTAGTCGTAATTCCCAGTGTATACCTTCTTGGAAAATCACAGTTTTTAAACCCTCCGATTGATGGATCATTAAATGCCTGTGTAATACCTGCCTGGTAACAATGCGCATTGCCATTTTGTGCCCAGACATCAGTTTTAACTACGATAGGCGTATTCAAGGTGGCATTAATTATAGCAGTTGCATTTGTTATCGTTACTCTATCGGTTGTACCACTAAGAAAAACCTTGGTTGCAGTCATGCCCGGAGAGTTAGCTGGTGATGTTAATACAACACTAGCATCATACTGATAAGTTGTGGCAATGGTCATATTAACAGGTACACCTACCGCACCTCTCGCCGGATTGGCTAACTCTATATCAAGAAAGGATCGTTGAACCTGATCTCTTGCTGTACCTAATTTTCCGGTGGTTAATCCATTGGTAGGTGCAGGATGATTACCATTACCGCAAGGCCAATAGGCTGGATTAGGATAATCTGCAGATAAAAAAGAGTTGATAAAGAAATCCGTATTACCGTTGTTATACGATAAGTCAAATGCTACATCAAAGGTTACCAGAATCTGGCTCGCATTGTTGGGATTGGTTACAGATGATTTAACTGTAACAACAGTGTTGCTAACAGCTATAGAACAGTTATTGGGTCCGCCAAGACAACCACCTACCTGGCTGTAACTTTTAAAGGCAAGACAGGATAATGTGAGGCACAGAATGGAAAGTAGAATCTTTTTCATGCTTAGGTTTTTAAATAATGAATAAATAACTATCCTGTTATAACAATAACAGGTATGATGAATGAATACATCCGTTTGGTTGTAGTTATTCAGAAGCAGGACCTAAGGCGATTGTATAGGAAGGATTCAGGAATGAGTTTCCGGGAAAAGGATTAAGAAATGGTTTTGGAAGGAGAGATTTTAGAGGAACAAGAATCAAACGTACAGTATTATTTTTCACAATACTAGTATCGTAATATGGTTTATTTTATATCATTTCCTACTTATGTTTTAATTCTGAAGAGATGCTGAACTTTTTAAAAAATAAATATTGTCCATAAACAAAAAACACCTGTGCTAGCAGGTGTTTTTGCAAATAGAATGTGAAATCCCCTCTATTTTATCTTCAGGACTGGTTTCAATTTGTAATCGCCGGCTCCGGTTTGTAGTATAGATAATGCAGCATCAAAATCTATAAGTATTGAATCTACAGAAGCGGCCAATCTTTTATTCACTTTTAATTTCAAGCCGGATTCACTGCCACTTGGAATGGTTAGAGGATAAATAACATTATTTATTTCAATGCTATTTGCAGCACCTAAAATGAATCTCACCTCTCCCAGTGTGCCGGTAGGAATAATTCCAGCCGCCAATAAAGTATCTATTCCATTTTGTAAATTCAACAAATTGTAAACACCTGCACGAGTATTAAGTGCAACCCAATTATCAGGGTCATCAGATGTATTTACTACCACCGATTGTATATCTACATTGACAGCAGTAGCATTATACGGATTGTCAGTTAAGCGTACTTTTAAATTGGTGGTTGACTTTTCTTCATTTTTTTCACAAGCTGCGAAACCAATTATAAAGAGTACTGATAATAAAATAGAAAATTGATTAAATAGTTTCATAGAGTTTTTTTAATTGGTAAAAATCGTAACTGTAATCGTGATAGATAAGATTCTCTACAATGATTACTAATAATTTCCGGCAGCGGTCAGACTGGTTTTCGTCCCTGTATTACACGAATGAGAACAACTATAATGGCAATGACTAATAAAACATGAATAATGCTTCCGGATGAAAAGACAAAAAAACCCAGAAGCCATCCAATAACAAGAATAACCGCAATAATGTAAAGCATGATGAATTATTTAAAGTGTGTAAGAAAATTTCTTCTCTTCTATTATTCCAAATACATGCCAATACTTATATATTGACACTGATCTCAGGAATAAACTTTCTTTCCGATAGTTAACAATAATGCAAACAGCACTATAAAAATACTTAACGAACACACCCATACCCATTTTCGCATATACCATTCTGTAGTTAAAGGATTAATATCCATTGCAACTCCTGAGTTAATATTTTTTTTTCTTGTTTCCTTTGATATGAATGTCTGCAACAGTTGCAAGAAGGAGCGTTGTAAGAATTTCATAAAAGATATCAACAGTATTAAAGAGAATAATTAATTACATTTCCATACGCTCAAACAATATGCCAGCATATTATTGTCTGCATATACCGCATAGTAAAACTTATACTAAAAAGAAATCAGAATTTATTTCTTTAGTTAATTGAGAAACTATCATGTTAGTAATATGGGAAAATATTTTTACAGAACAGGAAAAATCATTCACTCAACAAAACAAATGAATTCCCCATCTTCAGTTTTGCTTCAGTTTTCGGTATTTGATTCTTAATTACTTCCTATTATAAAAGAAAGAAAAGTAATTAATGAAAAAGGATAGTAAAATGGTGATGCCCCTCAAGAAATATATAGTGACAATGAAACTTGTATTGATCACAAATTTGTTTAATAATTGACAATCCCAGACCGTGTCCACCAGAATATCCATCTTTATAAAACCTGTTAAAGATTTTATTTGTATCAAGATGTATTAAACCTGTGTTACTGATCTTTAGGTAGTCATTTCCAGTTTCAATAATGATGGTACCTTTCTCCGGTGTGTGTTGTATAGCATTCCGCAATAGGTTGCTTACAAGGATATCAACAAGTTCTTTGTCTGATAAAATAATCGTGTCTACACCCTTCTGTTCAATGGTTAGTTTCGATAATCTGATCCATTCCTGCATGTCTGCAATTTTATCAGCCACTATTTTTTTGATGCTTACTGTTTCTTTTCCTGAAAAATGCAACTGTTCAATTTTAGTAAGCAATAAAAGAGATTTGCAAAGGCCGGATAATTTTTCTACGGCTGTAAAAATGCGTTGAATAAGCTCCATACTCTCTTGCTGCAGTTCAGGCTGCTGAATAAGTATATCCAATTTAGAATGGATAACGGCAAGTGGAGTCTGTAGTTCGTGAGAAGCATTATCTGTAAAACTTTTTAGCGTTTGGTAATCCTGTGTAACTTTTTCCGCCATCAGGTTTATACTCTCATTTAATTCCCTGAACTCTGTAACGCTGGTAGCGGGAGTTGTAAAAATGCCAGGTGCAGAAAGATTGAATTGTTTTATAGAAGAAAGGGTCTGGTGAAAAGGATACCAGAGTTTTTTCATGAGTAGTCTGTTGATGAAAAAAAATGCAGTTGTAAGCAGTAAAAGGAGCGATAGTGTAGAAAATAATATGATCCATACAAGCCCTTCGGTCCACTCCGCTGTTTTGATAATATGAGCAATATATTGCTGCCCTTTTACAGTAACAGTAAAAATCAATTGCCGTGTTTCTTCCGTTGCTTTCTCTAAAGGGTGAAATACTTCAGCACTCTTAAAAATCCTGAAATGCGGTCCGTTATTTTTTTCGAAATAAATTTGCTGATCATCATAGATACTGGCTTCGGGCAAACTATTGTTCTTCTTTATATAATCATATATTTCTGCTTCTTCTACAATTAATGTTTCATCCAGCTGATCTGTAAGTACATAACTTAACAGGAAATAATACCCAATAGTAGCAAAACAAAAGATAATGATGGTACCTATAATATTAATCTTGTTATAATGCGTCTGGAGTTTCATTTATCTGATAATTTGTATCCTATTCCGTATACAGATTTAATATAGTCCTTTCCAACCGTTTGTTGAATTTTTTTACGAAGGTTTTTAATATGCGTATAGATAAAATCAAAGTTTTCACCGGCACCCAAATCCTCTGTCCATAAATGATTAATCAGTGCCGTTCTGGTAATTACCTTCCCTGGATTTGCCATCAGGTAAAGCAGAATTTCATATTCCTTAGTAGTAAGTTCCGCAACTTTTCCCGCAAACCGCACTTCAAAGGAAACTGTATTGATAAAAATGTCATTCCATAACATCGTATTATTCCCATTATGCATTTTCCTCCTTATAATAGCTTCTACCCTGGCTGATAATTCTGACAAATGAAAAGGTTTCACCAGGTAGTCATCAGCTCCCAGTTTTAGACCATTAATGCGGTCGTTTATTGAATTATTAGCAGAGATAATTATAACACCATCATTTTTCCGGTTTGTTTTTAAATCTTCCAGAATTTTTAACCCAGACCCATCGGGTAAGTTTATGTCCAGCAATATGCAATCATAATCCTGTGTTTCAATTTTACTGAGCGCAATAAGCGAATTGCCCGCAACATCGCAAACATATTTTTCCTTTCGCAGGTATAATAATATGTCGTGAGCCAGCTCATTTTCGTCTTCTATAATCAATAATCGCATACAATGATTTTTTTGAGATATGCTGAATTTTTCAAAGTTTACTGTAAACCGAATATCAGTTATATTCAGAGGATAATAAAAATATTGTCTAATCACTACAAATATTCAGATTTTCTTCAGAATGTGTTGCTACTTTTATAGACATTCTATCCTTTGACATTCGCACGATGCTAAAATTTATTAAGTACCAAAGAGATATTACCTTTCATGGACAGGAGAATTCTATTACAACAGGTGGAAACCCACGTGCGGCAACTCTTTGAGAATACAGATACCAGTTTCTTACTGTATCATAATTTTAATCACACAAAGCTGGTTGTAGAAAGGGTTAGTGAAATTGCAGGGCAACACGAATTAAGCATTCATTCTGAATTTGTATTATTAGTAGCCGCATGGTTTCATGATACAGGTCTGCTTTCCGGTGAGCCTAATCAACATGAACAAAGAAGTGTTCAAATAATGAAAGACTTTTTTATTGGCAAGAATATAGGCGATGCAACGATTGAAAACATTACACAGACAATATTGTCTACAAAATTGCCCGTTCTACCTATCACACAATTGGATAAAATAATTTGTGACGCCGACAATTGGGATACCGGTACCGCAGATTTTCACCGCCTGTTTACATTTGCCTGGCATGAACTCCAATTAGAAAAAAAACGGGGACATGAAAATATGGTGGAGGAATCGTTACGATATTTAGAATCATATCCTTTTTATACAGATTATTGCATTCGCAAATTATCCAGTGGCAGAAAAATGAATATTGAATTACTTAAATTGATTTTATTAAAAGATAATACTTCGCCAGCCCGTTATCCAAACTAATGAAGGAAAACAATTAAACCACTTCCGAAATATTTTTAATTTTTTTCATGCCAGGAGCAGTTTACATTGTGTTGCTACCTTTAAAAAGTAAATCTCTTAAAGCTATTCAATTGGGCTAATGACAATGTTGAGTGGACTTAAATTACTGCAGAAGATGACTATACAAATATCTTTAGGTTCTTCCAAAATGCTGAGTAGCGGACAGAAAGTACAAGAGTGCGACGCAACGAAGTTGATAGTAGTAATGCAGCTGGGTTCAAAAAATTTATGCGACAATTGATAATGTATATCAAACTCCTTCAGTACATACAAAATTTGTTGCCAGTAAAGAGTTTTAAAAAAAATCAGAATGTCTTCAGTATTTAAACATAATCAGTTGATCAATGATTTTGACTTTATACTATAAGTTTCGGTTAATACTGTAAACTATATAGTTTATACGTTTTTAAATTTCTATATATACTTAAGGTATTTACCTTGTGAAGCTGATATCATAATTATAATTTTATCTTCTAAAATTTATACTTATGAAATTACTATCTGTAGTCCTGGTTACATTCTCTATCCTGATTTCTTCTTGGACAAACATTACACCGATTCAACCAATTGATAGGTTCGAAAAACCATTTAACGGTGAGTTTACTTTTTTCAGAACGCATCGCCAGGCAAAAGGCATTACAGCCACCTGGGGTGTGGTACCTGGAAATACAATATCTGAATTTACTGTACAACGAACCTACGATGACCCAACTGACCCTTATGCGTATTGGGAAGATCTTGGCCCATCAGTTATTTATAATGGCAACCGTTCTTATAAGTATACGGAAGAAACGGTCTTTCCTGGTTATATAAGTTATCGCATCGTTGCCAAAAATGGAATTGATATTGTCAGTATCTCTGAGGTATTGACAGAACATATCATAAAGCATTGAGTAATGCTTGCTGTATACAATCCGAGAAATCCTGCAAACTATTCTTATGAAAAAATCCACTCTTCTACTATTTCTAATTGTTGCACTATTATCAACAGCACGGGGACAGATTACTGTTCCTATAATAAAAGCAAATTTTGGAGTTGACGCGGATTTACGCTGTAATTATTTTAACGGACTTGTGCAATCCGGCAATGATGACTGGTTTAAATATCCAGCTTCAACAGGCACGGGTCAGTTTATCATTGATACAACAGGTGCTGATGCTATTGTTCAGGGATACACCACCAACCCTACAACAAGGCAATTGCCCTTTTACAGGAATATGCGCTTTTCTCCCTATACAGTTATCAATAACCGCTTGCTGGTAGATGCATACTTTGTAAGAGATTACCATGGAGATGACTCTACAATTTTTGCTTCCGGTTCTAATAAAAATGGAATGAGTCCGATAGATTGGAGTTGCCCCGTTTCTCAATCTATCCCGGATAAAAATGAAATTCTGGATATAATGTTACATGTAAGGAGAGCGGGGCCTAACACAACGGATTCTTTATGGCTAATGGGGGGAATATCGATCGAGAATACAACAGGAAACAGGTATTTTGATTTTGAAATGTATCAGACTGATATTTATTATAACCGTTCGACCAGACAATTTTATAATTACGGACCTGATGCCGGACACACCCGTTGGCAATTTGATGCTTCGGGCAATATGATAAAGCCTGGTGATATAATCTTAACGGCTGAGTACAGCAGTTCTTCTCTTACAAATGTGGAAGCCCGCATCTGGATAAACAGAAATGATTTATCAATTACGCCGGTAGGATTTAACTGGACCGGTAGCTTTGACGGAGCTGGTTCCGGTTCTCAATATGGCTATGCAGGCATCGTACCCAAAACTACAGGGGCCTTTTATACTGGTTTACAAAGTGCAAGCAATACCTGGGCCGGACCTTTTGCAGTTGTTATGGGTGACAATACTGTGCCTGCGAATTATTTAGCCCGCCAGTACATGGAATACTCTGTTAATTTATCCAAACTGGGGCTTGATCAGGCACAATTATTCGGAGGCGATGATTGCCAGATGCCCTTTCGCAGGGTGATGGTTAAAACAAGAGCTTCGACATCATTTACTTCAGAACTAAAAGATTTTGTGGCCCCTTTCGATTTTTTTCTGGCACCTAAAGCAGAAGTAGAAGCTACTGTTCCCATTCTTTGTGACACTGGAGGAGTAAGTCGCCTTTATGTAATTAATCCTATTGCCACTTCTGTATATGAATGGTCGACAACCAATGGACATATTGCTGGTTCGTCTACCGGCCCATCCATTTTTGCAGATACCCCGGGCCAATATATTGTAAAACAATACCTGCAGGCTGGTTGTAGCATATATGCAACAGACACTATTGTAATTGATCGGTTTAGTATTTGTGGTGTGCTTGCGAAAAATTTTCCGGTGCTATATGGCTCCAGACAAAAAAATATAATCACTCTTTCCTTTAAGTTAGTTCAAAATCAATCTTACCAATCTTATGATCTGATGCGGAGTATTGATGGCAGGAATTATGAAGTATTGGAACATGGGATTACTCCTTTTACAAAAGAAGGAGCTCTACAGTATGTTTATATTGACAATATCGGAAACCTGGGAGGCATGGATGTTTTTTACCGTGTTGCATTATCACAGGACAATCAGCCAATACAGTACAGTAATATACTCCGGTATCAGGTTGCTGACATTAACGAGCCGGAGTTGAAAATTTCACCTAACCCTGTAAAGGATATTGTGCAGATCCAGATTCATTCAGGACTTATATGCACTATGCCGTTGTATGTATACAATCAGGCTGGGGTAATGGTAAAAAACAGGACGATTGTTCTTCAAAAAGGATATAATAATATTCAGTCTCAACTGATGGGAGATTTGCCAAATGGAATGTACTTTATTGTTATAGCAGCCCCGGGAAAAATTTACTCACGATCAGTTATTCATATTAAATGATGTATGAATATTGAAGGCTTTTATCAAAAAGAATACGATGATTGTTCGACCATTTTAATGCCGGTGGCAACATTAATACCCTCAATACTATGTGTACGGAAATTCTTAATTGAAAAACAAATCCATCGCATTTGTAGTTGTCTTTTTCCCGATTTCCTCTGCGCCTACATTTTTAATGGTCGATAGCTTCTCTACCACATATTTCAAATAAGATGGCTCATTTCTTTTTCCCCGGAAGGGCATAGGTGCCAGGTAAGGAGCATCGGTTTCCAATAGCAGGTGATCGAGGCTTACCGTTTCCAATATTTTATCTAATCCAGCATTTTTAAAGGTGAGTACCCCGCCAATGCCCAGGTAAAATCCGAGATCAATAATTTGTTGCGCCTGTTTGGCATCGCCGGAAAAGCAATGAAATACGCCTCTCAATTTTCCATGCTGATGTTCAGCTACTATTTGTATACACTCATCGGTAGAACTGCGGGAATGTATAGCAATCGGAATATCAAATTCCAACGCCCAACTTATTTGTTCGTGAAAGGCAGCAACCTGCTGTTCAGTAAAGGTTTTATCCCAGTAAAAATCCAGCCCTATCTCCCCTACCGCTATAAACTTTCGCTGCTCAAAATATGCACGGGCTATCTTTAATTCCGTTTTATAATCTTCTTTAATGGAACAGGGATGCACTCCCATCATACTGATGCAGGTGGCAGGATGTTCTTTTTCCAAACGCAACATCCGCTCATGCGAATCGGAATCTACTGCTGGAAGTAATATTTTATCAACACCCTCGTTTTTAGCCCTTTCAAGCATTGCAAGTTGGTCGGCTTCAAATTCGGTACTATAAATATGTGCATGAGTATCAATCAGGGTCATTTTTCATGTTTGCGGCAAAACTCCGCAAAAATTTATAAGAAACCGTTAAACTTAAATGAATAAAGGCCTTCTTAAACCGGTTACCAATAACATTTCTT
>Ga0247740_1001353_pt1 | contig 10570 bp, 23 predicted proteins | sample UWRJL148409B2_FD_180942 | JGI IMG/M metagenome (GOLD analysis project Ga0247740, IMG submission 180942) | Plant litter microbial communities from Arlington Agricultural Research Station in Wisconsin, United States - UWRJ-L148-409B-2 | ecosystem: Environmental > Terrestrial > Plant litter >...
AAGGGGCCGCACGCCTATCTCCGCCAGTGCCGCGCCCGCGATTGCGCCAAGTCGTTCCGCTTCTGGTCGCCCACCTATTGCGAGGACATCACCAGCCTGCACCCGCGCAACCACGGCGGGGCGAACACGGTGGCGCACATCGGCATCCATCACAGCAGCGGCGAAACGGTGATCGAGGAGCTGATCGCCCGCGACGATGGCGCGACGCCGCTGGTCTGGTTCGACCCGCCCGGCGGCACGGTGCGGATCAAGAAGCACAATCTTGGCGACCGGCCCAAGGGCGCACCGATCAAGCGCGGGGTGGGGACGATTATCTGGGAAACCGGTGCGCCGGTTTGAGGGAAGGGATGACGATGAACGAACAGAAGAAGCCCATTGCGACCACCAAACAGCTCGCAGCCGGCGGATCATTCGCCGCGGCGATCGCGCTGGCGGCGGCAATCATCGCGCCCTGGGAGGGTAAGCGGAACGACCCCTACCTCGACATCGTGCGGATCAACACCGTCTGCTACGGCCACACGGGCTCGGATATCCAGAAGCGACGCTATTCGGATGCCGAGTGCAAGGCGATCCTCGAAAAGGACATCTACAAGCACGCCGCGCCCGTGTTCAAATGCACGCCGAGTCTGATCAACCGGCCCTATGAAGCCGCCGCTGCGATCTCTCTCGCCTTCAACGTAGGGACCGGCGCCTATTGCCGGTCCACCGCGGATCGCCGGTTCGACGCTGGCGACTGGAAAGGCGGATGCCAGGCCATCGGGCGCTTCAACATGGCAGGCGGGCGCGTCGTCAAAGGGCTGGTGAACCGCCGGAACGCCGAAATCAAAATCTGCATGAAGGGAGCGGGCGCATGAGCGAGCCGATCGTCGTCAATTCGAATCCCGCGCCGGACGCCATTTGGGCAGCGGCGCGACAGATCCTGCTTGTCATCGGCGGCTGGGCAGTCGGTCGCGGCTATCTGGAGGATGACACGTTGAGCGGCATCGTGACCGTCGTCGTGATCGTCGGGCCCCTGATCTACGGCCAGATCAAGGGGCTGCGGAACCATGCCAAGCTGGTGACCGCCGCAGAGGCCGCGCCGTCGAGCGTCGCCAACGTGAAATGACCCCCCGCCGCGCCAGCTTCATCCTGGTCGCGCTGATCTGGGCGGCAATGATCGCGCTGACGATGGGGGTTTTTCTCGCCATGACACCGGAGATTTCGTGATGCCGATACTCGCAATCCTCACCGCCGTCCGCCGCTATTGGAAGGTTGGGGTGTTCGTGGCGCTGCTGCTGGCGATCGGGGTGCAGACGTGGCGGGTCTCTTCGCTCAAGGCCGATGTCGAGACGGCCCGCGACAAGACCGCTGCCACGCAAGCCGCCTTCGATACGACCGTGGCCAATTACCGCGCTGCCGCCGAACGGGCCCGCGCCGCGGATGCTGCCAATGTCGCTCGCGTGAAGGCCGAGCAGGACACCATCACAAAGGAGATCGTCGATGACTTCCAAACCCGTCTTGCTGATGCTCGCGCTCGGGCTGAGCGCCTGCGGACAGCAGCGGCCGCAACCGATTCCAGCGGTGGCCGAGATGCGCCAGTGCCCGCCCCCAGCGCAGCCACCGGCGGAACTGGTCAAGCGACCGGCCAAGGTGGACTTTCTGGGGCCGACGCGCTGATTGCGACGGAAAACAGCCTGCAGTTGATGGCGCTGATTGATTGGGTGGAGGCTCAGAGTCGGGTGGAGAACTAGGCCTCGCCCCAAATAATATCCGTCTCAACCCCTTGCGCGGCCAACTGGTCATCCGCCCAGGCGATCATCATGGCATGGGCGCCAAGGGGAAGTTCACAGGCGTGTGGGCCATCATCCAGCGCCTCCTGCGTCCGATAGCGGACCAGCGGCTCCGGGCCGGCCATGGTCTTGTCGGTGACGAGATCGACCAGAGCGGCCACCTGATCCTCCATGCGTAGTTCCAGCGCCTCAAGCGCGAGCTGGGCATCAAGCGGCACAGGTGCCTCGCCACGGATCCAATTGTTCACCGCCTTCTCGCTGACCGGCCCTCCGTCACGACCGCAGACTTGCGCGGTGTCGCGAACGGAGAGGCCGAGCATGCGGCGGCGGGTGTCGAATGCCGCGGGGGTCATGCCGCAACGAGCACGGTGGCGTTGAACGTGCGGCCATTGTCGAGGGTGACATGACCACCGTCGATCGCCACCACGGAGCCGGTCAGGAAATCGGCCCCCATGCGGCGAGCAGTGCGAACGGTCTGGCCGATAGAGAAGGCCGAAGCGGCTGCGACGCTGATCTTGGCGCCCTCAATCTGGCGCTTGGCGATGCGGGCCGAGTCACGACCAAGATCGCCCCGCACATCGATGTGCGCCAGTGAGATGCGCTCACGCTGTGCGATCGGGTGGCTGTCGGGAAGCTGGTGAAGGTCGTTGATGTTCATGTGGTGTCTCCCTTGGAGTTCGGCTGGCCCAGCGCCTGCCGTGTCATTCTTCTACTTCCGATAGACGGAAGTTGCAACACCTATTTTCGTACGACGCAAAATAAATGCGGCGCCTCTCCCCCTCACCCCCGCTTCCGAAAGCAGGCAGCGAACAAAAAACCCATACCGAAAAAGACCGCCAAAGCGAACACTATGGCCCCATTTGTGCCTCCGCCCGCGTAGGGGGACGCTAGAAAATCCCAAACCATCCTCGATCTCCCTCGCCTGCACATTACCACAAGCCCCTCACCCCCGCACCTGTGCTGAGAGGCGGGTCATGGGGTGGGCCTTTCGGGAGGGGCGGGCAGCGGCATCCAGTGGGTCGGCTCCCAATGATGGGGCCAGCGGGCAAAGCCACCTGCACTGGCGCGCCACACGCAATATGGATCGCTTGTATAAGGGCGCCCAGCAGTGAACTCGTTCCCGGCTGTCACGCCGATCACGACGAACATCTCGTTGCGGCCATCCTTCGGCGCGGTCTCGATCGGCTGCCATGCATCCTCCACCGCCTCCGCATCGCCGGACGTTTCGACGCGGGAGGAATAGTAGGGGTGATCGGCTGGGAGGCGGATGAAGCGCATCAATTTACCCCATCCGCCATCATACAAGCACGCTGGGTTCCCCCCTATGGGAAGCCAAGGGTTGGACTGCGAAGATAACCACTGGAGTTGGTCATCCCCTTTGATCCACGCCGGCCGCACCCCATTTACCTCGATCGGGTCGCCCCAGGTGATATCGGTCATCGACATGCGCATTTCCTTTCGGTCTGATAGGTGATGCCGGTGCCCTCGCAGTCGGTGCAGGGAGCTTCGTCGTGGACGGATGGCATCGAGTCCGGATCAGGTTCGCGGCCATCGGCATCCATCCAGTGTTCTGCCGATCGGTCACCGTCATCGCAGATATTGCACTTGTCATGCTCGATCCGAGCAACCCATTCTGGCACGTCGGGGAATTGCGACCGCTGGAACTCCACCGAGCGCTTACATTTCCGGCAGTGCAAGGTGATATCGGTCATTGTGCGCTCCTGTTGGGGGTGGGTTTTCCTGCGGTCGAATAAATCTCGCGCAAGTAGGCGTTATGGCCGCAGTCGGAACACCATCCCGCCTGCTGCTCACGGATGGCCCGGCAACTGCGCTGCTCATATTTTCCGCAGGCGCATCGGATGGCCCACCGACCACCGCCTTTCTGCTTCCGGTTCGCCCCCAGATAACCGACCACCGTTGCGCGGTTATAGGTGAACCCGGTCCAATCTTGCCGATCGTCCGGAACGGGGATAGTTGGCCACGGTGCGTCAGATTGAGCATGGTTGGCGTGGATCTTCTTTCCCGCTGGCATGTCGTGCCGCGATGATCCGGTGACGACCGCCGCCGTCTTATTCAGCGGGGTGCTGACGGCAAGTTTCTCCCAGACGCTCATCACTTCGCTCCTTCAAGGGTGGGGGAGGGGGCAGCGGCGACCAGCGCCGCGATGTAATCCATCAGCCGCTCACTGGGCTCGAACCATTCGCCATGCAGGCGCTCGGCAGCGTAGAACGCGTGCAGATATTTCTCATGCTCGAAAGATCCAGGCCGCTGGGCGAGTAGTGAGCAGGGCATCCCAGCCTGACGACGTAGCTCTCTCATCCGGTGCTTCGGCACATAGGAGATGCCGATTTTGATCTGGCCATCCTCGCGCTGGATGAAGTAGATATGGCGCTGGGTCTGCCAAGGCATGAGACGCATGGACCAGACCGATGACAGGTCCGGATGCTCATATGTGGTCTGGGTCCGCATGGGTCCGCAATCTCCCTTTGTTCGAATGCCGTTCTTGAGTCGTTCGACGTTCAAGCGGCGCAAAACCAAGGGATTTCGTTCAGATGGATACACTGGCAGTGTAGAGGTCAGCGGTTCGATCCCGCTAGGCTCCACCATTCCAAAACCCTTGATATTCCTCATATCTTAGCACTCCCGGCGGCGGACGCAAGCGGAGCTTTGCCCGTCTTGGGTCCGCACTGGGTCCGCAGATGAACCTGTGTATGGGTCCGCATCTCCTGCCAATATTCCTCCACCGCCGCGATAAACTCCCGCAGATACTCGGGTCGCAGGTGCGTGTAATTGCGGCCCGATCCCTTCTCGCTGTTATGCCCGGCGGCGGCATCGATCTGCGCCTGCGGAACGCCCTTGGTCTGGAGCGTTGTGTGGATCGTGTGGCGCAGCGTGTTCGGCGTGCCGATGCCTTTCATCCGCCCATTAACCTCCCGGCATATCCCCGCCTCGATCAGGCAGGCTTCGAACGCCTTCCCGATATCATACGAATCGCGCTCGAAATATTCCGGTACCGTCGGGTCTGCCCAGCGTTGCTTCTTAAGCATGGTCCGATAGCGAATCACCTTGCCGTCGATCCCCTTGAGCCAGGGTGCGAGCGTAGGCGCGATGGGCACGGTGGACCGCCGCTTCGAAGTCTGCCGGCGGCCGGCCTCGTTGAAATAGATCAGGCCCTTTTTGATCTGGCTCGAATCCAGCGACAGGATCGCCTCAGTCCGCCCATGCGTGGACAGCGATATCATGATGAACAGCAGGACGTGCTGGCGCTCCGGCAGCTTCGCCGCCGCTTCCAACAAAGCGGCCACCTGCTCGACGCTGTATTCAATCTCGCGCGGGACGGGCTTATCGCCCTCTTCAAGGCCCGGGATGAATGGCGCGGCGAGGATGATCTCTTCCTTGCAGGCCCAGCTAAGCGCCCGCCGGAGAGATGACACCTCGCCCTCGATCGTGGCGCTGCTACGGCCCAAGGCTTTCCGCGAGGCAATGTAGCGGCGGACGAGCGGCTGCTTGATATCTGACACGGTCACGGCACCTGAAAGCCGCCCGTCGCGCGTCTCGCCGTCAATGAACGCCTGCCAGTGGCGGATTGCATACCCGTCGGCTTCGCCGCGCGCGAGCTTGGATGCCTTCTCATTGAGCCAGCGCAGCATGAGCGGCCCGAGACGGGCGTCTCCTGGCGCGATTGCCGCTACTGGCTTGTCGTGTTCTGCATGATGCTTTGCGAGCGCCTGTTTCGCCTCGACTGGAGGATCGTCCGCTGAGCCCCCTCCAATACCAATTTGCTTTCGGCGTCTTGTACGAGCTGATCGATCATACCAGCAGATGCACCAGTCATCGCGGTCTTCTCGATAGTCGAGCCAGAACTGACCAATCTGGAAACGGGTTGGCGGCTTTGCCATGATTGTTCGACTTCCTCGGCATGCAACTGGTTGAGTGTGGAATAGAGCGGCGACCCGATGAAGGCCCGCACCTGTTCGAAATCAAGATGGACGCGCTCGCCGTTTTTCGCGGCCCGCTGCATCTTGTCGAGAATATCAGTGAAAGGGCCTAGCCTCACCGCCCCCCTCCCTTGCTCTCCAGAGCGGCGACAGTTGAGAGAATTTCCACCAGCCCCTCGACATGCTCGCGATCAATCCCCGTCGTGAACGGCGTTTTGACGAACCGCTCCATCTGCTCCGGCAGCATGTCGCTATCGTCATCCACGATCGCGTAAGACGAAATCTCAGGATGCCAGTGCAGCCAGCGCTTGATCTGCTCACCGCGGCGGCACCCGATGATGATAGAGCCAGTCTTGCTCTCCAGTTCCGTTCGCCAATCCCTGTGGAGGCAGATGCCGGCCCGCAGCAACATGTCCTGGCAATAGTCGAACGACCGCCATGTGCTGGACACGACGACCTCGGCGCCAGTCCGAGCGCAGACCTCGTTGACCAGAGCGATCTTCTCAGGCGGCAGATAGCGGTGATCCCCCGTGCGCCAAAGCTCTTCGCCGCTCAGCACGACCCCATCGATATCGAGGAATAGGATGCGACCCATCATGACTTGCTCTCCAGAGCGGCGCGGGCGAGAAAGCCGGCAGGCATCGTTCCCTGCAACGCGGCTTTCAACCGAGCGATCTCAGCAGCCTGGGCGGTGATGGTGGTGGCGGCTTGCCTCAATTCGGCAGTGAACATGAAATCGTGGTCCATTTTCCGCAACCGCTCCACCAGCCCCTCCACGTCCGCCTGTTCAGTAGGGCGCGCTGGAGCCTTCTCGGCTTCGGCTTTGGCGATCCTGGCATGGCGCTCGCACCTCCATGAATGTTTAGCGCCGGTAGCCCAGTCTTTGAAGCCCGTCACAGACGTGCAGTCGCGGCACTTGATGGCATACCCGCCGGGCGCCCATCCGAAGTCGCGGAGGTCCACGTCCGCCTGTTCCAGTCTATCGTTGGTCATGTCAGGCTCCTGAGCAGTTGGGGCACGCGGCTCCCCAAGTGACGTGCCACGGCCCGCTGCCGCACAGCCAGCAAGTGAAATACTCCTCCGGCACGCGCTCAGCATCCGCCTGCAAGCGCCGTATGTCGCCATTGGTCCGGCAAACTTCGGGGAGCGTTCGATCGGCCAACGGGACAAACAGCCCGCTGCAGATTTCACTCCTGCGGAAATTGCGCTCGCGTTTGAGTCTATCGTTGGTCATGAAACCCTCCACTTGTTCTTGCCGGTGCGGGTCTCGACGGTGACAGGGCCGTCCTGCCCATAGACCATGGCGTAATGAGCAAGCTCGCGATCGGCGGCTCTGCGATCTGGTGCATCGCCGGAAGCGACAACCATGCCATCCTGCTTGACCCGCCAGAGCCAGCGGAATCCCTCACTCCCCATCGTCTCTGTCCTGCAAGAGAGCGCGGACCTGGAGGCCAAGCGGGGTGAGTGCGGCAACCCAAGAAGCCGCGCCGACATGCACAAGGTTGAGCCTGCGCAGGCTTATCGCTTGGCGCTTTGATGTCTCGCGGTAAATTCCAGCCACGTCGCTCATCGCCAGCACCGCCCTCCGCTGCGCCTCAGACAATCCGGCCGCAATGGCTGCGGGGGCTTCGGGATGAGCGGTCATGGCTTGGACACCACGCGGTAGGCCAGCACGTCATCATCCCAGCCATGATGAATCCAGCCACAGCATATCACGAAGACAGAATTATCTTCGCGGCCGCTCCTCGTGCGGATATCGACGCGGCTGTCCAGTGGAAGCGGAGCAAGGCCAGAGCCCCACGCGATCCACTCCCCCGCGCTCACCGGTCCCTGTTCGATGTTATCCATTGGTGGGGTGCTCCTGATCCGGGGAAAATTGCGCGTGGTGTGCGACTTCGCAGGCGCGCAGAGGGCCGTCGTCGCGGTCAAACGTCAGCCCGTCGCACCGCCACCAGCCCTCCGCCTCTGGTTGAAGCCGGCCGTTGCAGCGGACATCGGGGCACTGCCGCGACACGAATGCGCCGCTCGCGTTTCTCGGATGATCGCTCATGCTCCTGCCTCCGGTTTGGGGGTGAGGGCGCGGATGGCGGCAATGATCTTGTGCATCATATCGAACCGGGGCTGGCCGAAATCAGCGGTCAGTTCGTCGCGCCTGTAGTCACCGAAATTTCCGACACGCTCTGCCTCGACCGCAGCAGCCTCCACCCCCTCCCGCCATCCACCGCGCAGGGCGATGAGACGGTGCCTGGCGAAGGCTTGGACTAGCGGGTGCCTGTGCTGACCGCTGCGAACGTCATCGCACCCAGTCAAATCTATCCCTATATTGCATAGCGCATCAGCCGCCGCATCCCGGTCGCATTGCTCGATCCGCGCGATAGCCTCGCGGTTGTCGGGGGTGGTTTCCTTGGTCATGCTGCCTTCCTCTGGATACGAAGCATCCCGGTCGGGACGTTGGTGCCGGCATCGGAGAAGCTGCCCACGGGCAGGTCGCGCCATTCGCCCTCAAGCTCGCCGTGATCGTAATGCGCCGTGGCTGGCAGGATTGAGACGAGCGTGCCGCCGGGCTTCAGGAACTTGAGCGCGTGCCGGACATGCTTGACGTAGTGGCGACCATAGAACGGCGGATTCATCACCACCCTGTCGAAGTCGGGCGACGGCACCTGCTCGAGAAAATTCGCCGAGACGACATTATGCCCCTTCGCGCGAGCCTCTGCAGCGCGGCCGGCGTGATATTCGATCCCCAGCGCGCGGCAGCCGAAGTCGCGCAGCGCATCCAGAATGCGCCCGTCACCACAGGATGGTTCCAGCACGCGGCGTTCAGGCGCTTCGCCTTGGCGATATTGCCGAGCGTGCTGGATGCCCGCGAAGTCCAGAGCCGCGTCAATAACGGCGCGCGGCGTCCAATAGAATTGCAGATCCTTGGAAACCGCCGTGCTGGCGCTGGGCTTGATGCCCTCTTCCTCGGCGTCCGGCAGCACTTCACCGTAGAACTCGGCTAGCGCGCGGTTGATGTCGAGCAAGGTCCATTTATCGAAAAAGACGTGCGCGTTGCCATTGGCGAAGCGGCGGATAGTCATGCCACGATCAACTGTCGGGAAGGTTTCCACCTTCTTGTAGCGATCCACCCTCGTCGCCGTCCGCCCGTCCAGCACGGCGTCTTCACCGCCGTCGTGCATTGCATTGATGGCCGACATCTCAGCGTGCTCGAAATGCGGGCGCCCCTGGTATGCCGCCAGCGCGTTGGCGATGTCGCGAAACCGATCGCGGCCCCAGCCATAGCTATACTCGCCCCAACTCGACAGAATGATGCGCTTCGGCAGCCCTTTGACGCCGATCCGGACCTTGCTGTGCGATTTGTAGGCGGGGTCTAGATCAGCGAAGACCTCCGCCAGGCCGCGCAGGATATGGAATCGCGGGCGTGTCAGATAGTCGCCGAACGTCGCCTTTGCGTTGTCCACGGTGAGCGGCGGCGGGTCTGCCATGGTCCGCTCGAAAAGCTGCTTGTCCTTGACGGTGGCCACGCGATCGATTTCGAGGCGGTTGTAGATTGCCTTCCAGCCCGACTTCAGCAGGTTCTTCCGGAGCGCTGCCGGGTAGAGATAGGACTGGCTGCCGATTGGCTCGACGTACTGGCCCTGCACCACGGCCGACATCTGCATAGCCGTGAATGCCTCGCCGAACGTGGCAATGGCCTGCTCCACCCCGGCGCACTTCTCGTCGTATTCTGCGACGAGATCGGCGACCGTGCGCGGCTTGGCGGGAAGGTTGCTCACCCTTCACCCCCATCCGCCGCAGGGAGCGGGACGTTGCCGAGATAGGTGACGGGTTCGGGCGGCGCAGGGCTGGCGGGTGGGGTGGTTGGACGGATCTTTAGGACAAGATCGCGCAGATAGCCGGAGCGAAGGGAGAACGAGGATGCGCCGCCCTCTCGTTCGATATGCTCATCCAACATGGCAAGAAGCGGGCCGTAAGTCCCCACCCCATCGACAGGGGCGCGGAGAGCGGCGATTGCCTTGAGCGCGCGTCGTGCGATTGAGCTATATTCGCGCGCGATTTCGAAGGGGATTGTGAAGCGGTGCCCCGGGTTGTCGCCGAGGTGATAGGTCTCCACCTCGTTGATCTTCTCCAGCGCCTCGATCGCCAGCGTCTGCGGGGTGGTGCTCATCGACCGCCCTCCGCCAACCGAAGCAAGGCAGGCCCGCGCAGGGGCACGATAAGCCCGTTCGCGCGGCTCAACCGATCGCCATGGAACGCGATCTTGGCATCGATCGCGCGGATCTCAGCAGCCCGAACCTCGCGCTGCGTCATCAGGCGGCGGACGGCTGCGGCATCGTTGGTCTTCTTCTCCATCACACTCTCCTCTGCGGTCGCCCGCGGTGGTTCACTGGCTGGGGGTGGCGACGTGGGCGGCCTGCCAAGCAAGCTGGGCGACCTCGCGCTCGACGTAAGCCTGATCGCGATAGATTTGCCCGCGGCTGGGCCACTGCGCACGATAGGCATCCGTGTGGGTCATGCTGGTATAGTCGTCGCAATGGGCGCAATCGAAGCCGAGCCACCATGCGTCATCGGGCTGGTCAGCGCCGGGAATGTGGCAGATGCCATAGGCCGGGTCACTGCTGTGGCCGCAGCCCTTCGCGAAAGTCAGCCCGCCATGGACGCGCGGATACCAATCGTCTTCATAGCCCTCAGGCTTCGGCATATAAGTGCCACAGTCGTCGTAATCCTTGCCGTGCCAAGGGTGACCTGAAGGGACGCCGACATAGCCGCAGAGAGCGCCAAGCGGGCCGCGGACAATGAGACAAGCCAAGCCAGTGCTCGGGTCTCTCCACTGCTTCTTGTCGGGCTCGTCGTCCCAAGGCCCGC
>Ga0247740_1001354_pt1 | contig 10562 bp, 10 predicted proteins | sample UWRJL148409B2_FD_180942 | JGI IMG/M metagenome (GOLD analysis project Ga0247740, IMG submission 180942) | Plant litter microbial communities from Arlington Agricultural Research Station in Wisconsin, United States - UWRJ-L148-409B-2 | ecosystem: Environmental > Terrestrial > Plant litter >...
GAAACGCCAAGCGGCACGGTGACGCGCACCACCCACCCGGAGCCGGATCGCGCCTTCGCCTCGAGGGTGCCGCCCAGCGCGGAGGTGCGCTCGCGCATCCCGACGAGTCCCAGCCCTCCGCTGCGCTGTCGTGGGCCGGGTCGCCCGATGCCGTCGTCGGCCACCTCCAGTTCGATGGAGCCCCCGCCATGGCGCACGTGCACTCGGGCGCGGGTGCCGGGACCGGCGTGCTTCAGCACGTTGGTCAGCGATTCCTGCGCGATCCGGTAGAGATTCAGCCCGACGAGAAGCGGCACCGGGACAGGAGCGCCGATGTGCTCCATCGACACGCGAAGGCCGGCGGCCGCAGCATCCTGCACCAGGCTCGGAAGGGCGTCGAGGTCGAGTGAAGCGCTGACCGGCTCGACCGCGGTCTCCTCGTCTCTGAGCGTGCCGAGCAGTTGGTACAGCTCGCTGACCGCAGAGCGGGAGGAGGACTCGAGCGCCTCCAGCTGCTGGCGGGCCCGCGCGGGATCCGAGTCGAGCAGGGTCCGCGCGGCCGCGGCCTGCACCCCCATCAGCGACACGTGATGGGCCACAGCGTCATGCAGCTCCCGGGCGATGCGCAGGCGTTCGATGGCGATCGCCTGCCGCGACACCGTCGCCTGCTCGTTCTCGAGTTGCACGGTGCGGAACTCCGTCAGGGCGCGCTGCCGCGCGGAGGCCCAGGCGTGACTGCCGAACCACCACGCTCCGGCGAAATAGAGCACGTTAACGAGGACCTGTTGCAGCATGTACGCGGCCACGGGGGTGAGCGCCCCGATGCCCGGTCCGTCGAGGCCGATGTCCTCGGTGCTCGCGCGGAAGAACGAGACCAGTAGCCAGACCCCCATCACGGCGACCACCGCACCGCGCGTCCAGACGGCTCGAGCGCGATTCGGATCCCAGGCGCCGACGCTGTAGATCGCCATGAACAGCGCGATGTTGCTGATCGTCACCTCGGGAACTCGCAGTTCACCGACGAACAGGAAGGCCACCGACAACACGGCCAGCACCGCGACTGGCGCGACTCGCCTGAAGGCGAGGGGAAGCGTCACGAGTGCCAGCAACCCGGCGCTCAGTGCCGGGGATGCCGGGTCGGTCCACAAGCCCATCGCGCGACCGAGCACGAGAGAGAGGATCGCGGCGCCGAACAGGCCAGCCGCGACTGCGGCGTCGACTTTGCGCTGCACCGAACTCGCCGGCGTTCGACGCCAGGTGCGTGAATCGGGATCGGCGGTCACCGTGCCAACCTACCCGCGGCGTTCTCTGGGCGCCTCCGTCCAGGGACGGAGATCGGTCAGCGCACGCGCTGGCACCAGGGGCAGAAGTGCGACCCACGGTTCATGAACGACTCCCGCACGATCGGGCGGCCGCAGCGCGGGCACGGTTCGCCCTGCTGTCCGTAGGCGTTGAGCGAGTGGGCGAAGTACCCGGACTGCCCGTTCACATTCAGGTACTGCGCGTCGAAGCTGGTACCGCCCTCGCCGAGCGCCTTCTCGAGCACCTCGCGGACTTCGGCGAGCAGCAGCCTCGCCTTCACACGCGAAAGGGACGCCGTGGGCTGGTCGTAGTGGATGCGTGCGCGCCACAGTGACTCGTCCGCGTAGATGTTGCCGATGCCGGAGACCAGTGTCTGGTCGAGCAGCGCACGCTTGATGGTGGTGTTCTTGCGCGCGAGCCGCGCCAGGAACAACCCGTCGTCGAACAGGGGGTCGAGTGGGTCGCGGGCGATATGACTCACGGCGGTCGGGACCAGCTGGGACGGATGATCGACCGTGGGCACCAGGTCGTCGATGGCCATCGAGCCGAAAATCCGCTGGTCCACGAAGTTGAGTCGGAGCGCTCCGGCGGGGGAAGCGATGTCGAGGCGGATGCGGGTGCGCGCGTCATCCACGTCCCGGGTCCGCAACAGCACCTGGCCGGACATGCCGAGGTGGGTCACCAACGCCTCGTCAGCTCCCAGCGGGATCCACATGAACTTGCCGCGACGCAGGGGCGCGAGCATCGTGCGGCCCACCAGGCGGTCGACGAAGTCCTCGGCCGGACCCGGGTGCCGGCGCAGTGACCGCTCATCGAAGACGGTGACGGATGACACGACCGCCCCGGTCACGGCCGGCTCGAGTCCGGCGCGCACGACCTCGACCTCGGGGAGTTCGGGCACGGCTAGGGGGTGGGCGCTTGCAGCGACGTCCAGGCGTCGAGGGCTGCAGCCATCTCGGCCTGCTTCTTGCTCGAGCCGTCGCCCTCGGCGACCGGCACCTTGCCGAGCAGCACGGTCGCGTGGAACCGCTTCGAGTGATCGGGACCGCTGTCGGTCACCTGGTAGCTGGGCAGTCCCTTGCCGAGACGGGCGGCGAGCTCCTGCAGGCTCGTCTTCGGGTCCATGGATGCGCCGAACCGGTCGGGGTTCTCGAGCAGCGGGCGGATCAGTCGCAGCACGAGCACCGTGGCGATGTCCCCGCCGAGGTCCAGGTACGTTGCGCCGATCAGTGCCTCGACGGTATCCGCGAGGATCGACGACTTGTCGCGACCGCCGGTGAGTTCCTCACCACGGCCGAGCCGGATGTGATCGCCGAGTCCGATGCTCCGCGCCACCTCGGCGAGAGCCACGGACGAGACGAGGGACGCGCGGCGTTTGGCCAGTTCGCCTTCGTCGAGGGTCGGGTTCTCGTTGTAGAGCATGACCGTCACGGCCTGCCCGAGAATCGAGTCCCCCAGGAACTCGAGTCGTTCGTTGTGCGCCAGCCCGCCGTTCTCGTATGCGTACGAGCGGTGGGTCAGGGCGAGTTCGAGCAATCCGGGCTCGATGACGACACCGAGCACCTCGGACAGCTCTGCCCGATCCCCCGGTTGGATGCTCATTCAGACGCTCCTGCGAGCGCCGAGGAATTAAACGTCGGCGACCTTGCGGCCCTTGTACTCCATGTACAGGGCGGTGCCGGCGGAGTCCTCCACGACCTTCGCGCGGTGCGGGAGGCTGTAGACGGTCTTGCCGTTCTCGATGGTCTTGACGAGCGTGGGGGCGGTGGCCTTCCACTGGGCGCGGCGCATGCGGGTGCTGGCCCGCGACATTTTGCGCTTCGGTACTGCCATGGCTTATCTCTTCTCTTCAGGTTCTGGGGAGTCGTTCAGGCTCTCGAGTCCGGCCAGCGCCGCCCACCGTGGATCGACGGGAGCTTCGTGCTCGTGACCCGGGTTGTCCAGAAGCCGCACCCCACACTCTGGGCACAGGCCGAGGCAATCTTCCTGACAGACCGGTTGGAACGGTAGTGACAAGACCACCGCATCCCTGACCACCGGTTCAAGGTCGACGTAGTCATCGTGAACCTGGTAGTCAAAAGCTTCGTCGAAAGAATACGCGAAAAGCTCCTGGAATTCGACCTCGACGGGAACCTTCACGTCGATCAGGCAGCGGACGCACTCGCCCTCGGCGACCGTGTCGACCTCGCCGGAGACCAGGATCCCGTCATGGAGCGACTCGAAACGGGCATCGATATGCATGTCGGCACCCTGCCGGACGCCGATGACCGCGTTGCCGTAGCCCTCGGGCTCGGACACGTCGAGGCTCTTCTCGCGCATCTCGCCCGGACGGTGCATGAGGTCGTACACCGCGACGGTGTAGGGGGTCTGGATCAGGTGTGACACGAGGATCGATTCTACGCTTCGAGCGGATGCGGGGCCGAGCGTTCGCCTAGAGCGAGGCCTCCACGGCGGTGAACGCCTCGTCGTAGATGCCCAGGGCATCTGCGACCTCGGACGGCGTGACGATGCACGGCGGCACGACGTGGATGCGGTTGTCCGCCGCGAACGGCAACAGGCCGCGATCCATCAGCGCCTTCTTGACCTGGATGATCACGCCACCGGAGACCGGCTGGCGGCTCTGGGGGTCGTCCACCAGGTCGAGCGCCCAGAACACGCCGAGCCCGCGGACCTCACCGATGAGAGGATGCTTCGCCGCGAGTTCCGCGAGCCCGGGAGCCAGGTGGTCGGCGCCGATCGACTTCGCGTTCTCCACGACCTTCTCGTCGGTCATCGCGTCGATTGCGCCGATGATCGAGCCCATTGCGAGCGGGTGTCCCGAGTAGGTCAGCCCGCCAGGGAACACCTGTGTCTCGAACTCGTTCGCCACCGACTCCGAGATGAGCACGCCACCGACCGGCACGTAGCCCGAGTTGACGCCCTTCGCGAAGGTCACGAGGTCGGGCATGACCCCGCCATCGATCCCCTGCCAGGCGAACCACTCGCCGGTGCGCCCGAAGCCGCACATCACCTCGTCGAGGATGAGCAGGATGCCGTACTTGTCGCACAGCGTCCGAACCCCGGCCAGGTAGCCGGGTGGGGGCACGAGCACGCCCGCGGTGCCCGGCACGGTCTCCAGCAGGATCGCGGCGATGCTCGTCGACCCCTCCGACTGGATCACGCGCTCGAGGTGGCGCAGCGCACGCTCGCTCTCCTGCTCGGGCGACTCCGCCCAGAACTCCGAGCGGTACAGGAACGGCCCGAAGAAGTGCGCGTGCCCGCGCGAGAACTCGTTGGGAACGCGGCGCCAGTCTCCCGTCGCCACGATGGCCCCGCCCGTGTTGCCGTGGTAGCTGCGGTAGGTGGACAGGATCTTGTCGCGACCGGTGGTGAGCCGCGCCATCCTGATCGCATTCTCGTTCGCGTCCGCACCGCCATTGGTGAAGAACACCTTGCCGAAGTGGCCGTCTGCTTTGGCGAGGATGCGCTTCGCGGCCTGGCCGCGCGCGAGGTTCGCATGTGCGGGGGCGACGGTTGCGAGGGTGTCCGCCTGCTGCTTGATCGCCGCGATGACCGCGGGATGCTGGTGCCCGAGGTTCGTGTTGACGAGCTGGCTGGAGAAGTCGAGGTACTCGTTGCCGTCGAAGTCCCATACCGTGCTGCCCGACCCCCCGGCGATGACGAACGGGGTGAGTGCACCCTGGGCCGACCAGGAGTGGAAGACGTGCGCGCGATCGAGGTCGTAGGCGAGCTGGCCGTCGGCGCTGTTCAATGAGGCGGGGTTCGGCGTAGTCATGGTGCTGTCCTCACGTGTGAAGCGGGTGGCCGGAGAACCGGCCACCCGCCCACTCTAGTTACTGGTTACTGGCCGCCCTTGGTGAGGGTGACGTCGATCGGCGTGTACGCGCCGCTGACGTCTACTCCCTCGTCCGCAAGCTCGGCGAGTGCTTTCATGATGTAGTCGTTCGAGAAGGCGGATGCCGCCGGCTCGGCCGTGATGAGGTTCAGCCCGTCCTGGTTCGTGGCTGCGAGAGCGCCCGCGACGGTCTTGTCCCAGGCCGCCTGGTCGGTGACGCCGAAGTCGCTACCGGTCCAGATCAGCTTGTTGACCTCGTTCATCTGCCAGACCTGGTGCACGGGTCCGACGGGGAAGGCGAGCTCGGCGTTGGTCGCAGCCTCGAACACGATCGCCGCGGCATCCTCGGGGTTGTCCTTGGCATAGAGCCAGCCCTTGGTGACGGCCTTCAGGAACCGGACCGCCGCGTCAGCGTATGCCGGGTCGTCGAGGCGGGCAGTGTCGGCCCATATCGCGTCCTGGAGCATCGCGCCCTCGGTGTCCTCGTACGAGACCACATCGAAGTCCTCGGGCTGGTACAGCACGCCCGGCTCCTTCTCGACCTCGAGGATCTGTGCCCACTCGTTGTAGGTCATCGCCTGCGCGGCGTCGACGTCACCATCGAGCAAGGCGTTCATGGAGAAGTCCTGCGTCGTGATCGAGACCGAGGTCGAGTCGAGGCCTTCGGCGGCCATGGCCGCGAAGATCTCCCATTCGTTGCCGAAGCCCCACGAGCCGATCCTCTTGCCTTCGAAGTCCGCGACGTCAGCCACACCATCGCCCTTGAACGACACCTGCAGGGTGCCGGACTTCTGGAACACCTGGGCGATGTCGGTCAACTCGGCGCCGGTGGCCTCCAGGGTGCCGAGCACCTTCGGGACCCAGGCGATCGCGAAGTCGACGTCACCGGCCACGAGGGCGTCCTGCGGAACGATGTCGCCACCGGACGGGATGATGTCGACGTTGTCGAAGCCCTCATCCTCGAAGTAGCCCTGGTCGAGAGCGACGTAATAACCCGCGAACTGGGCCTGCGGCAGCCACTGCAGCTGGAGGCTGATATCGGTGATCGGCTCGAAGTCGCCGTCCCCTGTGCCGGGGTCGGCTGCCGGGGCGGCGCACGCGGAGAGTGCGATTGCCGTGACGGCGGCGACGGATGCGACGGTCAGGCCGCGACGGATGCTGTGTCTCATGCTGTTCCTTTCGTTGGGATGGTGCGGGTGGTGCCTGTCTGTACCGATGGAGCAGCCGGTCAGACCGGCGTCCGCCTCGACGCGAGCCGCTCGAGCAGCGACGTGACGAGGAAGAACACGAGGCCGATGGCGATGCCACCGGCGACATAGGCGAAGGCGAGCGAGGCGCGGCCCGACTTGGCATAGCTGGCGATCGCCGTGCCGATACCGTCAGCGGGTCCACCGAAGTACTCGGCGACGAGGGCGGCGATCACGGCCACCGAGCTGGCGATCCGCAGGCCGGTCAGCAGGTACGGCAGCGCGGTGGGCAGGGTCAGCACCCGGAAGGTCTGCAGTCCGCTCGCCGCCGACGCACGCAGCACGTCGCGGTGTACGGGTCGGGTCTGCCGCAGGCCGCGCAGCACGTTGACGAAGACCGGGACGAACACGGCGATCGCGGCGACGTACTGGCGACCGAACTGGCTGGACGCGCCGAACATGGTGTTGAGAATGGGGGTGATCGCCACGATGGGCACGACCGCGATCGCGGCGACAAGCGGCGCGAGCATCCCGTCGATCGGGCGGAACGTCGCGGCCAGGGCCGCGAAGGCGATCGCGATGATCGAACCGACGACGAGTCCGGCGAGCGCGTTGCCTGCCGTGATCTGCATGTCCTCGAGGATGATCCCGGCACGCAGCACGAGGTCGTTCACGATCGCGACGGGGCTGGGCAGCGCCCGCGGCGCGACCTTGAGCACGTCCACGACGAGGAACCAGAGCGCGAGGATGATGACGCCCACCACGATCGGCGCGGCCACCCGCACCCACGGGGGCGCAGCGCGCGCGGTATCCGGGTAGCTGCTCATCGCTCGTTCGCCCGCTCCACCGGTGCGCCGTGCAGCGCCTCGCGCACCGCGGTGACGCGTTCGAAGTATTTCGGCGATTCACGGAGTGCGTCATCGCGCGTGCCGCCGAGCGTCATGTCGAGGATGTCGGTGATACGACCGGGACGCGGGCTCATCACCACCACGCGATCGGAGAGGAACACCGCCTCCGGGATGGAGTGTGTCACGAACACGACGGCCGCCCCGGTGTCGTCGGCGATCCGGGTGAGCTCCCCCTGGAGGTACTCCCTGGTCATCTCGTCGAGGGCACCGAACGGCTCGTCCATCAGTAGCAGGCGCGGTTGGGCCGCGAGAGCGCGCGCGATGGCGACGCGCTGCTGCATCCCTCCGGACAGCTGGTCGGGGTACCGGGTCACGAAATCGGACAGCCCGACCAGCTCGGCGAGTTCGGCCACTCGAGCCGCCCGGGCGCGCTTCGCCATGCCGTGCAATTCCAGTGGGAGCTCGATGTTGCCCGCGACGGTGCGCCACGGCAGCAGGCCGGCCTGCTGGAAGGCGATGCCATAGTCCTGGTCGATCCTTGCCTGTTTCGCGGGCTTGCCGAAGATCTCAAGCGATCCGGATGACGCGCCGTCCAGGTCCGCGATGAGCCGGAGCAGGGTCGACTTTCCGCAGCCGGAAGGGCCGATGAGGGAGACGAACTCGCCGGCCGCAACGGTGAGGTCAACCCCGGTGAGGGCCACCACGTCGCCGGCCTTAGTCGGGAACGTCTTGCCCACGCCGGTGACCCTGACGGCCAGTTCTGTCGTGGCGGTCATGCTGTGGCCTCTCCCCTGCGGTAATTCTTGAGTGCAATGCCGACGAGTGCAACGGAGCCCGCAGCGACGAGTCCGAGGGCGATCGAGCCGAACGTCGGCCCCCACGGTGCAGCCGGGTCACTCGATCCCTGGCCGGCCAGCTGGATCAGCATCCGCCCGATCCCGCCGCGCATGCCGATCGACACCTCGGCGACCACCGCGCCGACGACCGCGTTCGCGGCCGCGAGCCGGAGAGCGGGCAGTAGGTGTGGCACGGCCGCGGGTAGTCGCAGGCGGAACAGAGTCGCCCAGTACCCGGCCGCGTAACTGCGCATCAGGTCGAGGTGGATGCGATCGGGCGCTTCCAGCCCACGAAGTACGCCGACGGCCACCGGGAAGAACGCGAGGTACGACGCGATCACGGCCACCGAGAGCCATTGCGGCCAGGGGACGGTTCCGGCCCGATCCACCTGCGACCCGATGCTCGCGATGAGCGGTGCGAACGCGATGAGCGGAACGGTCTGGCTCACCACGATCCACGGGAGAAGGCCCCACTCGGCGAGGCGCCAGCGCTGCATGACCAGCCCGAGCAGCACGCCGACCGCAACACCGATCAGCCAGCCGACAGCGGCGATACCGAGCGTCGTGAGCGCGGCCGTCAGCACCGGGACGATGAGCGGGGGGGTGTCGCCACCGCTGGTCGACTGGAACAGTCGGGCTACCATCTCCCAGATGTGCGGCATCGCGCGATCGTTCGTGCGGGGTAGCAGCATGACGCCCGACCCGGTCTCGCCCGTGATCGCACCCACGACGAACCCCTCAGCCGGACCGAGGAACTTGTACACCTCCCAGGCGACCAGGACCGCGAGCACGCCGACGACTCCCCACGCGATGGCTGCCCTGTTTCGCCTCATGCTTTGGCGACGATGTGTTCACGGAGGGCCGGCATCACGGTCTCGCCGTACACGCGGAGCGTTTCCTCCTTGTTGTCGTGCTGGAGGTAGCCGGCGAACTGGTCGACCCCGAGGTCCTTGAGGGCCTTCAGCTTCTCGATGTGCTGCTCGGCCGTGCCGAGCACGCAGAACCGGTCGACGATCTCGTCGGGCACGAAATCGGCGTGCGTGTTGCCGGCCAGTCCGTGCTGGTTGTAGTCGTAGCCCTCGCGGGCCTTGATGTAGTCGGTCAGCGCCTGCGGCACCGACCCATTCGACCCGTACTTCGCCACGATGTCGGCCACGTGGTTGCCGACCATCCCGCCGAACCAGCGCGTCTGGTTCCTCATGTGCTCCAGGTCACTACCGATGTACATCGGAGCGGCGACGCAGAACTTGATACTCATCGGGTCGCGGCCGGCTGCGGACGCGGCATCCCGAACCGTCTTGATCATCCACTCGGCGATGTCGATATCCGCCAGCTGCAGGATGAAGCCGTCCCCGACCTCACCGGTCAGCTTCAGTGCCAGCGGGCCGTAGGCGGCCACCCAGACCTCCACCTCGGAGCCGCGGGACCACGGGAACTGCAGCTGCGCGCCGTTGTACTCGACCGATCGGGAGTTCGCCAGCTCCCGGATCACGTGGATCGACTCCCGCAGCGTCTTCAGCGTGGTGGGGGCACCGTTGGTCACCCGCACCGCCGAGTCGCCACGACCGATCCCGATGACCGTGCGATTGCCGTACATCTCGTTGAGAGTGGCGAACACGGATGCCGTGACCGTCCAGTCCCGAGTGGCCGGGTTGGTCACCATGGGGCCCACGATCACCCGGTGGGTCTGGGCCAGGATCGCGCTGTAGATGACGTAGGGCTCTTCCCACAGCAGGTGCGAGTCGAACGTCCACACGTACTCGAAGCCGTACTGCTCAGCGAGCTTCGCGAGGTGAACGGTCCGGCTGGCCGGGGGGTTGGTTTGAAGTACTGCGCCGAATTCCATGGGTGCTCTCAGATCAGGTACTGCGAGAGGGCGCGCTTGACGTACTTGCCGTCGCCCTTGGTACCGAGGTACTGGTTGTCGTCGACGACGACCTTGCCGCGGCTCATCACGGTGTCGACGTGGCCGTCGACCTCGAAGCCCTCCCACGCGGAGTGGTCCATGTTCATGTGATGGGTCTTCTCGTATCCGATCGAGGTGTGGCCGTTCGGGTCGTACACGACGATGTCGGCATCGGCCCCGGGCTGGATGACGCCCTTCTTGCCGTACAGCCCGAACATCCGCGCGGGCGTGGTCGCCGTGATCTCCACCCAGCGCTCGAGCGAGATCTGCCCGTCGACGACGCCCTGATAGAGCAGGTCCATCCGGTGCTCGACGGAGCCGATGCCGTTCGGGATCTTGCGGAAGTCGCCCAGCCCCAGGTCTTTCTGGCCCTTCATGCAGAACGGGCAGTGGTCGGTGGAGACCATCTGGATGTCGTTGGTGCGCAGGGACTGCCACATCGCGTGCTGGTGCCCCTCCTCCTTCGACCGCAGCGGGGTGGAGCACACCCACTTCGCCCCCTCGAAGCCCGGAGCGCCGAGCTGCTCTTCAAGGGAGAGGTAGAGGTACTGCGGGCAGGTCTCGCCGAACACGTTCTGGCCGTTGTCGCGGGCCCAGGCGAGTTGCTCGACCGCCTGCTTCGCAGAGACGTGCACCACGTACAGCGGGGCACCCGTCAGGTGGGAGAGC
>Ga0247740_1001355_pt1 | contig 10560 bp, 10 predicted proteins | sample UWRJL148409B2_FD_180942 | JGI IMG/M metagenome (GOLD analysis project Ga0247740, IMG submission 180942) | Plant litter microbial communities from Arlington Agricultural Research Station in Wisconsin, United States - UWRJ-L148-409B-2 | ecosystem: Environmental > Terrestrial > Plant litter >...
GTCGACCTCATCGTTGTGCCCGCGGCATCCGTCGACCGCTCGGGAATGCGCATGGGCTGGGGTCGTGGCTACTTCGACAAAACGCTCGGCAGCATGGAACGCTGCCCGCCGGTCTATGCTGTGATATTCGACAACGAGTTCGTCGACTCCGTGCCAAGCGAAGTGCACGACCAAAGAGTCAACGGCGTCGTCACCCCGAGCGGCATCACGGCCCTGCCGGTGTCCTGAGCTCGATTTTCTGGAGAGACTGTGCCCACCTATTCCTACCGTTGCACCGAATGCGACAACGCCTTCGACATCCACCAGGAGTTCACCGACTCCACGCTCACCGAGTGCCCCGTGTGCGGCGGCAAGCTGCGCAAGGTCTTCTCGGCAGTCGGAGTGACCTTCAACGGTTCCGGTTTCTACCGCAACGACTCGCGCTCGACGAAGTCGTCGTCGTCGCCCGCGACACCCTCTGCCCCGTCAACGCCGGCGCCCGCGCCTGCAGCAACGCCATCAACACCCGCAGCCTAATATCGCCCTCGCTCATCTCGCCCACCTCGCCCACCTCGACTAAGGAGTCAGCTCGTGCTTAAGGGATTCAAGGAGTTCATCCTCCGCGGAAACGTCATCGACCTTGCCGTCGCCGTTGTCATCGGCGCAGCGTTCACCGGAATTGTGAATGCCCTCGTCACGGGACTCTTCAACCCGATCATCGCGCTGCTCTTCGACGCTGACTCTCTCGCCACCGTCGGCACGACCCTGCGCGAAGGAACCGAGACCAGCGACGCCATCGTGCTGCAGTGGGGCGTCATTGCGTCGTCGGTCATCCAGTTCTTCCTCATCGCGGCCGTCGTCTACTTCGCGCTCATCGTGCCGATCAACTACCTCAAGCGCGCCGCCTTCAAGAAGCCCGCCGACCCGGCACCCGTAGAGCCCACTCCCCCGACCGAGCTCGAGCTGCTCGTCGAGATCCGCGACCTGCTCGCCAAGGGCACCCAGGCGTCGGTCGACCACGGGAAGCACACGGGCGAGTAGCGCGGGGCTCGCACTCGGGGACTCGCGCTGGCGGGTCGCGCGGCCGTTCGCGCCGCGAAACTTGCAATACGCCGGTGGATGTCGCGGCATATTGCAAGAGTCGCGGCACCCGTTTTGACGCACACGTGAATGTCGCGGCGTATTGACGAAGTTGCGGCGCTAGGTTTCGGGCTGGCCACTTTCCCGTTGGAAGATGACCAGACCTTCGGTGTAAGCGTCACGGATTGCGAGCAAAAGCTCGCCCTCATTCTCCTGAACGGCGAAGGACTCCTCGCACGGCTCCCCGACGCTCGAGTCGATCGGGTTCCAGATGATGTTGACCGTCGAGCCGCCGTCGCGCTCATCCTCGACACCCATTACCCAGGTGCCTTTCGCGTCAACGAGTCCCGTCTTTTCGCGAATGCCATTGGTTTCGCAGATGAGATCGCCGGGAAACCCCGAAGCCCTGAAGTAGCCATCATCGGCGAAGTCGAGTCGGGCATCGGGCATAACGTCGTCAGGTGAGATCCATGAGCCCACGATCGCGGAGTCGACGGCAGACGCTTGCGCGTAACCTCCGACGGCATAATTGCCGCAGCCCGCGAGAGCGACACCGACGGTCACGCTAAGAACGACCGCGACTGCCGACTTGAACATGGCTCGACTCTAGACCGTGCGCGCTGCTCGCGGCCGGGCTGCGCGCCCCTGGCGGCCGGGCTCGCGGCCCTCGCGGCCGTTCATGCCGCGAGATTTGAAATACGCCGGTGGATGTCGCGGCATATCGCGAGAGTCGCGGCACCTGTCTTGGCGCACACGTGAATGTCGCGGCATATTGACGAAGTCCCGGCACCCCCGCCGACACACGGGCAAGAGTCGCGGCACCCGTCCCGGCGCACACGTGAATGTCGCGGCGTATTGCCGAAGTCGCGGCGCCCGTGCCAGCGCACAGGCAAGAGTCGCGGCAAACGAACTGGCGCACACGCGAATGTCGCGGCATATTGCCGAAGTCGCGGCACCCATGCCGTCCCACAGGCAAGGGTCGCGGCGCCCGAGCCAGCACACAGGCAAGAGTCGCGGCGCCCGGCCCGGCGCACACGCGAATGTCGCGGCGTATCGGCAAAACTACGGCGCTACCCCCAGTGCGGCGGCACGTCCTGCTTGAGCCGCGCGTCGTTTTCGGTGCCCGTGCCGCGCGGGGGTTCCGGCGCAGGGTTCGGGTCGGTTCCGGGCACGGGCTCGGTCGTGACACGGCGGTGTTTGCGGCGCGGAACAGCCGGCTGGCTCTCCGAAGCCGCGTCGTGCTGGTCAGTCATTAGCGAGTGGCACTGACCTGAACGATGTTGATCGGCTCGGTCGCGGGCGACAGGTCGATGCCGAGCATAATCGCGACACGCTTGGCGACCGCATCGGGGTCGCTGAACAGTTCGAACGAGTGAACGCGCAGGTAGTGCCAGCCGAGACGGCGCAGCAGTTCGGGGCGCAAGCGCAGCGATTCGCGCAGCGTTCCCTTGTGCAGAATGGCGTCGGTCTCGATCGTGACGCAGATTCCACCGTTGGATGCCACGAGCCCGAGCTTTCCGCGATGCCCGAGTGCGACATTGACGTGGCGCTGCTCGAGGCGACGCGCGAGGTCAACGAGCATGGGGTCGGAGTCGTCAGGGAACGGGACGTCGGCGAGACGCGCGTCGGCCTCGGCGAGAAGCTCGGCGAGAGCGACGGCACCGTGGCTCATGCGGCTGTCGTCGATGTCGGAGGGAACGAAGCACGTGACGATGACCATCGAGCGACGCGCACGGGTCATGGCTACGGCGAGCAGGCGCTCCCCACCGGGGCGACCGAGAACGCCGAAGTTCGAGAGCACACGGCCGTGAGGCGTGCGACCGAATCCGATCGAGAAGATCACCCGGTCGCGGCTTTCGGCGACGGCCTGGTCGATAGTCATAACTGCGAAAGGTTCTGGACGGTCGCCGATGATGAAGTCGTTGAGCTCGGGGCGCGACGACACTGCGGTGAGCACGGCCTGTTGTACGCGCACGGCGTGCAGCGGCGAGGCGGTGATGACCATGAGTGACTCGCGTGATCGCGTCGCGGCGTGAGTGAGAACCATATCGACGACGCGAGCGACCTCGGCATCGGTACTTTCGACAGCGCCGGTGTAGCTGTCGGGCATACCGTGACCGTCTTCGACGTAGTCGATCGCGAGGCTACCGTGCCCGAGGAAGCTGCCCGCCCACGGAAGCGACTGGATGCGTCCACCGTAGAAACGACGGTTGACGAGCTCTGCGAGGTCTTCACCTCCGGGACGGTACGACCGCGTAAGCGAGAATCCCGGAAGCAGCGCGCCGAGGCGCGCGAGTGCCGAGTTGTCGTGAAGGTGGTTGAGGGTCTCGTCGTCGACTTCGAGCTCGCTCTGGTCGTCACCGATCGACAGCTCAAACGGCGCGGGTGTCTGTGTGACGGGGTCACCGAAGACGACAACCTGGCGAGCGCGTCGGATCGCTCCGACGTTTTCGGCGAGGGTTGTGGCGCCAGCGTCAACGAGCACAACACAGTCGAAGGGCATCGAGTCGCTGATAGTCGAAACCTCGTACGGCGAGGCAAGCCAGACCGGCGCTACCGCGCGAGACAGGTGCGGCGCACTCGTCTGCAGGTCGTAGGCGGTTGCACGTTCGCGGCGCAGCATTCGCTTGAGCGCGTCTGCTTCGTCGGGCCAGTCAACGAGCCCGATCTTCCAGTTCTCGGCGAGCTGCCACCCGAGAAGCTGGGCGCTTCCCGCGGCGTGAGCTTCGTCGACGAGCCTGAAGTCGGCCTCGAGGCGGTCGAGAACCGACGTGTTGGCGCCAAGAAGGGCACGGTCCGCATCGAGCAGCGAGCCGAGTGCCGAGCGCCACCAGGCGAGTTCGAGTTCGGCGGCGACCTGCTGCTCGGGCACGTGGCGCTGGGCGAGGTCGGCGATGAGCGGGTCGAGCTCGAGTTCGCGCAGTGTCGTCACGAGCGCAGTGCGCTCCTGAAGGTTGTGAAGAACATCGGAGTCGGCCGCGAGGCCCTGAAGCTGCGACAGGAGCGTGTTGATCGGCTGCGACGAGAGCGGTGTCTCGTTGCCGAGCGGTCGGTCGAGCGCCGCGAGGTCTTGCTCGACCTGCTGAAAGAGCACCTGAACGTCGGCGATCCCGACGGGAACCTCGGGAGTGACACCCTCGGCAACAAATCGCTGCCACAGCACGCGCTGCTGCTGGATACGCACGAGAGCGGCGTTCATGTCGCTCACGTGTACGCCGGGGCGCACGTATTCCTTTGCGAGCTTGCGCAGGCGGCGGCGGTTTGCCGCGGGCATTTCGGGGTTGTCGCGGCGCGGCGATGTCGCGATGACGAGTTCGCCAATCGGACGGTCGAAGACGACGGGCTGGAATCGATCGAGTGTGTCGCGCAGATCGGTGAGCAGGCGCAGGTAGGTGCCGAGCTCACTGATCGTGCCGAACGGACGCATGTGTGTCGAGGCGATGAGCGTCGTTCCACGCTCGATGAGCCGCGGCACGTCTTCGTTCCAGAGGCGCTTCGCGAGATTGTGAGCGCTGGCCGCTGCCTCGCTCGTTCCGAACTGCGCGCCGTACCAGGGCGAATCGCCAGGGCCGTACTTGAACTCGCCGAGGTTCGCCGCAGCGACCATCGTCTGCGCAGCGCGGAACCGATCGGTCGCGAGCGCCTCAACGGCGACGCGCGACAACTTGGCCGTAGTGGATGGCGCGTCAGGAAGCAGCGAGAGGCGCGAGAGCTCGGTGACGCAGTCGAGAACGGAGATGCCGAGAACGGGATCGGGGCGCCCGAGGGCACCGCGGTAGTCGAGAAGCACCTTGCGCAGGCGCACGAGAGCTTCGTCAACCTCTGCGACGAGGGGCTGCTTCGCCTTCTCGTTGCGGGAGATGGCGCGGATGAGGTCACGGCGCAAAGTGCGGGGCGCTACGGCGAGCCCCGGGAGTCCCACATCGGTGAGGCGGTCGGCAATGCCCTGTAGCGCTGCACGGCGAGCGCCGACGACGAGCACGCGTTTGTTCTGCCCGACGAGGGTGCCGATCGCGTTGACGATCGACTGTGTGCCACCCGTGCCGGGAAGCGTCTTGACGACTATCGAATTGCCCGCGGCGATGTGGGCGATGATGTTCTCTTGCTCGGCGTCGGCGTCGAGAAGCAGTCCGTCGGTCTGCGGCGGGCGGGCGTCGGCGTTCTGTGCCTCAACGGGCGCGAAGCTCTCTTGCACGCTCCACTTGGCAGCCGGGTTTCCGGCGAGCGCGTCAAGAATGGGGTGATCGAGATCGTTGGCGTCATCGCGAAGACCCGTTGCGATGTCGATGAACGACGAGACAACGAGCCGCGGGCTGACGTTGAACCACTCGAGGTGGCCCGTGAGACCGCGCAGGCGATCGATGACGGGGTTGGGCTTGAAGGTTCCGTCATCGTCGGTGAGCGCGACAAACGCCTCGGCGTCGAGATCGAGGTCGAACTGTGCCTTGAGCGCGCGGGCGAGAGCCGGGTTGAGGAAAGCGGAACCTCGCAGGCGAACCTCGAAGTCGCGGCCGTGGCGGCGGATAGCGAGCGGTCGAAGCAGAACGGGTGCGCGGTACTCCTCGCCCTCGAACTGCCATTCGGCAATTCCGATGCCGAGGTGAATCGCGTCGATGCCACGAGCTGTAGCGAGTTCGACGCCCTTCGCGGCGATGAGACCGGCGGCGACCTTCGCTGTGCGCAGGGCGAGGTCATCGCGAATGAGGTTCGAGAGAAGTGTCGACTTGCCCGTGATGAACTGGGCGAGACCACCGGGGTGGGTGGTCGAGAGCTCGATGCGACTGCGCGGGGTATCGATGAAGTGGAGAAGTGACGAGCGACCGCCAACGTTGGCGAGCTCCTCACGCCACTCGGCCCACACCGGCTCCGCGACGTTGCCGCCGCCCCCGTTGATGTCGCCAAGATTGATGACGTGCGGGGAGGTCACCTGGATCTGGGCATGGACATGCTCGTTCTCGGCTTCCTCATGGAAGTCGTCTTCTGCTCTATCAGCTCGCCACACACGGCAACGATAAAGCCGGAAGGTGGGTAAAGCTGGGAGGATACGCCGCTTTGGGCGAGTCCTGCCACCGTAAAATGCTCGATATGGACGAAAGCGCACTCCTGCGGGGCTTACTCTTCGGAGGCGTCACGGTCGCTGTCATCACTCTTGTAGCCATCGGCTGGGCACTTGTTCTTCTCTTTCGTCGCCGCGATGGCGCGCGTCCGACAGCCGCGAGCGGTCTGGATTCGCTACGACTCGAGGCCAATGTTCTTCTCGTGCGGGCCGACGAAGCGGTCAAGGCCGCCGACGACGAACTGGGTTTCGCGTTCGCTCAGTTCGGCGAGGAGCGCACGCGCGAGTTCCACGCGACCCTCGCCCGTGCGCGCACCCAGCTCAACGCGGCGTTCCGCCTGCAGCAGTCACTCGATGACGCCTTTCCCGAGTCGGTGCAGAAGCAGCGCGAGTGGACTCTGCAGATCACGGCACTGTGCGAGGCGGCGATCGCGGCGCTTGAGAACCAGGACCGCGACTTCGCCGAACTGCGCGGAGTTGAGGTCGCCGCCCCGGTGCGACTCGACGACGTGCGCCGCGGCATCCACTCGACGAATGAACGCCTGCCCGCCGCAGAGGCAACAATCGCGCGCCTGAGATCGGACTACGAGGCTGCTCTGACTGCGAGCCTCGATTCGGCAATAGTGGATGCCGCGGGCTTGATCACCGCGGCAACCGAGCAGGCTGACGCCGCGAGTGCTTCGGTGTCGCCGACCGGGGTGAATGCCGTCGCCGATCGGTTGCGCACGGCCGAGGATGCCGTGCACCGCGCGAACGTGCGCCTCGATGCCGTCGACGCCCGCGCTGCAGAACTCGCGCAGGCGAGCGCGGCACTCGAGTCACTCGTCGCATCGACGCGCGCCGATCTCGCCGAGGCACGTGCGCAGCGGGAAGCAGCGCCCGGTCCCGACGAGTCGCGCGCAATCGGTGTAGCGATCAGCGCCGTCGATGAGGCGCTCGCATTGACGAACACGAAGAATCCGATCGACAGCCTCGAGACGATCGGCACCGCGGTCGCACGGCTCGACGCAGCGCTCGCGAGCGCGCGCAGCCAGCGCGAACGCATCGAGCACGCGACTGTCGCACTGAGCGGCACGATCGCGACGGTGTCTGCGCAGCTCTCCGAGGTTCGCGCATTTATCACCGTCGGAGGGCGACGCGTGCGTGCCGATGCGCGCACTCGCCTCGCATCGGCCGAGCGTGAGCTTGCGGCCGCCGAAGCCGCTGGGGCCGACCCCGTCGAAGCGCTCGATGCAGCGCGTCGCGCTCTCACCCACGTGCGAGACGCCGATGCGCTCGCGAGGTACGACGCGCAGCGCTAGCTAGTTGGTGTCCATCGGGTTGAGCGATACGACCTCGTCGCCAACGGCGAGATCGCACATCGTGTATTGCTCGAGGTTGTCGTCGGTGATCGTGACGTAGCCTCCCCCGCCTTCGATCGACTCGCCCATGTCGAGGTTGCCGAAGTCGGGAATGAGCACGCCGAGATCGGTTCGCGTTGTGCCGACCGGGAAGACAGCGATGTGGTCGCCGATGCCGTAACAACCGTCGACCTCGGTGAGAGGCCCGGAGATGAGTGCCTGTTCGAAGGCGTCGCCGCGCTGGCCTTGGCTGATGAGCACGGGGATGGCCACGTCGTCGACGACGATCGTGTTCGTACAACCCGCGAGGGCAAGAACGGCGAGAGCTGCGAGAGCGAGGCGCATGAGCTAATTGTCGTCGAGCGGGTTGAGAAAGTGCACCTCTGAATCCGGATCGATGTCGCAGGTGTGCCACAGGGCGTCGGTTACGGGGTCGTCGCCGAAGCTCGACGCGCCTCCCCCGCCCTCGATCCTGTCGCCGAGTGCAACGTCACCCACCCCGGGAATGTCGAGGCCGGTCGCAGTTCGCGTTGTGCCGACCGGAAAAACGGTTGCCGTGTCTCCCAGTGCGAAGCACCCGCCGACCTCGGTGAGTTCGCCGCTCACGTCGGCGAGGAGGAAGACGCTGGGGTAGACGTTCGTCGCGACGAGAACGGGCGAGGCCGACTCGTCAATCACCGCAGCCGGAGCAACTCTCGACGGGGAAACGCTCGGCGCGGTGCAACCCGCGAGGGCGAGAACCACGGCAATCCCGATCACGATCCGCATACCGGCAGAATAGCCCCATGACTTTTCCGCTCACCGGTGCGCGTTATGACCTCGTCTCGGGCGACTACGCAGCCTCAATCGCCAGCGTCGGCGCATCCATTCGATCACTCACCTTTCGAGGTCGCGACCTCATCGTTCCCTTCGACGAGAACGAGATTCGGCCGGCCTTTCGCGGCGCGACCCTCGCACCGTGGCCGAACCGCATCATCGACGGCACCTACAGCTTCGGTGGGGTCGACAACATCCTCGCGCTGACGGAACCCGCTCGTGGCAACGCTCTGCACGGGCTCGTTGGGTTCGCCAACTTCGTGCTCGTCAACCAGAGCGAGACCAGCGTGACGATTGCGACAACGATCGAGGCGCAAGACGGCTACCCACACCGCCTCGACATCGCCGTCGAGTACTCGCTCTCGAGCGAGGGTCTGCACGAGACGATCACCGCGACCAACACCGGGCCCACCGCCGCGCCGTACGGCACCGGCCCGCACCCCTATCTCGTTGCCGGCGAGGGTCGCGTCGACGACTGGACCCTCTCGCTGCCCGCCGACCTTGTTCTCGCCGTGACCGAAGACCGCCTCATCCCGATCGCAACGGTGGATGTCGCAGACACGGCCTTCGATTTCCGCGAGCCGCGCACCATCGGTGAGACCTTCATCGACCACGCTTTTACGGCGCTCACGAGCTCGCGTGTCGAGGTAACAACCAGCGCCGGAACAGGCGTCGCGATGCAGTGGGATGCCGCATGCCCCTGGGTGCAGGTGCACACAGCCGATCGCCCCGTGCCCGCCGAGCACCGCATCGGCCTCGCCGTCGAGCCCATGACCTGCCCGCCCGATGCCTTCAACTCGGGCACCGATCTCATCGTTATCGAACCCGGTGACTCGACGAGCGCGGGCTGGACTATCAGCGCACTGACTGTCAGCGCACTGTAAGCAAAACGCTACGGGTGCCGTAGCGCCCCTCCCGTAGACTGGCAGCTTCGACACGGAGGGTGGCCAGTTGACAGACCGCACCGTGATTCAGCCCGCGGACCGCGAGTTCGGCGCGCGCTCGACCGACGACCGCATTCTCGACGCAACAGTCGACATCCTGCGCGAAAAGGGTCCCGTCGCCGTCAACATCGAGGCGGTCGCCGCGGCCTCGGGTGTCGCAAAGACCACGATCTATCGGCGCTACGAGAGCCGCGAAGATCTGCTGCTCGCGGGCATCCATGCCGCGACGACCGAGATCAAGATTCCGACCGACCTGTCGACCTATGACACCTTCCGCTGGCTGCTGCGCAACGCCGGCGAATTCGCAGAGCACGAGATCGGCCGCGGAACCGCCGCCGCGATCATCACCAACCAGGACCCGGCCTCGGTCGAGCTGCTGCGCGAGATGCTCAAGGTGCGCGCGCGAACCCTCGCCGCCCTCGTTCAGGAGCGCATCATCGTCGGCGACCTGCGCGCCGACCTCGACGTGCGCCTCGTTGCAACCGTGCTGCTTGGCGCCGTTCTCGGCCAGGTCATCCGCGGTGGAGCGACCGACGAGGCCTGGGCCGACGGTGTGCTCGACATGCTCTGGCCGGCGTTCGAGGCCTAGTGCCCCGCGCAGCAATCGTCTTTCACTCTGGGCGCGTTCGTCGTGAGCGCCTCGAGCCCATCGTCGCCGCCCGCGAGGCGCTCGAGGGGTGGGAACCGAGCCTGTGGCTTCCGATGTTGAAGGGCGAAGCATCCAAAATTCAGGTGGATGCTGCGGCTCACGCCGGGGTCGACCTCGTCATCGCTGCCGGGGGTGACGGGACCGTTCGCGGAGTCGCAACCGCTACCCGCGTGCACGGTCTGCCGTTCGCCGTTGTACCGATCGGCACCGCAAACCTTCTCGCGCGCAACCTCGGGCTTCCGCTCACCGATACCGAAGAGGCCGTGCGCATCGCGTTTGCCGACTCGTCGACGCGTATCGACCTCGGCGTGCTCGACTACCGCCTCGACGACGGAACCGAGGCAACGCGCGAGTACCTCGTGATGGCCGGCTTCGGTATCGACGCCGACATGGTTGCCGGAACCGACGCGCGCCTCAAACGCAAGATCGGCTGGGTCGCCTATGTCGGGCCGATCGTGTGGGCAATGCGCCCGCGTCGCGGGGTGCCACTCGCGATCAGCACCGATGGCAGCGCGCCCGTCGATCACCGCCTGCACTCGGTGTTTCTTGGCAACTGCGGCATCATCACCGCGGGAATCCGGTTGCTGCCCGACGCATCGATGACCGACGGGCTGCTCGACGTGCTCACGATCTCCAACGTCGCGGGTTGGGTGCAGCGACGGGGGCTGCGCGGATACGGCGTCAACCGCCCCGGCG
>Ga0247740_1001356_pt1 | contig 10558 bp, 9 predicted proteins | sample UWRJL148409B2_FD_180942 | JGI IMG/M metagenome (GOLD analysis project Ga0247740, IMG submission 180942) | Plant litter microbial communities from Arlington Agricultural Research Station in Wisconsin, United States - UWRJ-L148-409B-2 | ecosystem: Environmental > Terrestrial > Plant litter >...
GAAGGCTGCACCCGCGAGCAAGAAGGCTACCGCGGCGGCGCCGAAGAAGGCGCCCGCGCCCGCCCAAAAGGCGCCCGCCAAGAAGGCCGCGTCCGCACCTGCACCCACTCCGGCGAAAAAAACCTCCAGCAAGGCGGCACCGCCCGTCGCCGCCGCCGCGATCCCCGTAAAAAAAGCGCCCGCGAAAAAACGCTGAACTTTCGGTTGGTTCGCACCGAGCACCCACGAGCCGGTGGTCACGCAGAGCGGCTGTACACCGCGCGTCATCACTCATCCTCGGCATCAGCGTAACCGCCGGCGGGGTATCGGCATACCACGGGAAGAACCGTGGACTGCGCAGAGATTCGTCAAGGCTTCGTGAGCGGAGCAGCTCCCGCCGGTTCGTCGGTGGGCGAGCATCTCGAGCAGTGCGCGCATTGCACGGAGTTGTTCGGCAACCGAGCCGCGCTCGGGCGCGCGCTCGCCGCGAGTGCCGTGCTGAGGGCAGAGCCAATTGCGGAACAGCTGGCGGTCACCGAGGCGCTGATCGCGCGTGAGCGTGGAGCGCGCGCTTACTTGCGAAGTCGGCCGACGCGCGTGCGCTGGATGCTGTGCCTCGGCTTGGCGGCACTGCTGCTTGCCCTCGAGGGTGCGCGCCGGCACGTCCCATTGCGCGAACTCGGTGGTACACGCCTGATTGTCGGCCTCGGCTTGCTCGGCGCGCTGGCGCTCGTCACGCGCAGTGCATTGAGCCCCGTTTCGCGCCGTCATCGCGCGCCGCGTGCGCGCTCTATCTTGGCGCTCGTCGCGTGGTGTGTGCCTTGTGCGCTGTGGCTTGCTCCCGAGTCCTCGGGGAGCGCTGCCGAGAGCTTTTCGAGCTCTGGCTTCGCGCTGCGTTCGCTCGGCTGCTTTGGTTACGGCAGCGCGTTTTCTGCACCTTCATTCGCATTGCTCTGGGCGCTCGACCGCGGCCCGAGGGTTTCTTATCGAGTCTGGGCGCTGGCCGCGGGGCTGGTCGCCTTGCTCGGCAGCCTGATCCTCTTGCTGCATTGCCCGAGCACCAACCGCGCTCACCTGTTGGCCGGCCATTTCAGCATTGGACTGGTTTGGTTCTCCGCCGTGTCACTCGTTTGCTGGAGGCGTCGCTTAGAATGAAGCGGACGTCTGACACGCCCACGCACCGACATTCCGCAGTCGCACCCGGGGTCGGTGCAGTACGCGTCGCGTCTAGGCAGTGAAGCTAGGTCGCATTTTTCCCGCTGGGCCTCACGCTCGCCGATGCCGCTGGTTGAAGATCGAACTCACATCTCCTAGCGTACGGTCATGCGTAACGCCCTCCTGATCGTGCCGCTGATGCTCTTGGCCTGCGGCAACGAGGAGGAAATCAAGAAGAAGGTCGCGGCTGTCCAACAGCAAGCGGATGACCAAGCCAGCAAGGCGAAGCAGGCCGCGCAGCAGAAGTTGGACGAGCTGCAAAAGCAGTTCGACCAGCTGAAGACGGACGCGACGGACGCCAAAACGAAGCTCGACGAGTGCACTACCAAAGCGCAAGCCAGCGCTGACGAACAAGGTAAGACGGCGGAAGCCGCCCTCGCAGCGGCGCGTCAAGCCTTCAAGGCCGAGGCAAAACTCGAACTTGCCAACGTCAACAAGTCGATCAACGAACTGGGTCCAAAGTCGGCGAAGGCCAACGCGAAAGCCAAAGCCGCGTTTCAAAAAGCGCTGCAACCGGTCGCGGCTCAACAGAAGGCAATCGCCGCGGATATCGCGGCGTTCGATACGGCCACGCTCGACACCTTCAAGACCGTGAAGAGCAAGTTCCAGCATGATCTGGCGCTGCTCAAGAGCACCGCTCAAATCGCGAAATCGAAGCTTCCGCCCTGAGCTCCAGGGCGGCTCAGTCGAGCTCTGGCTCTGCGCCTGGCTCGCCCACGAAAGGCGCTGGCGCCACTTTCACCGATTTGAAGCGCGCGATCTGAACTTGCCCAGCGGGCGCGCCTCGCGCTTTCTTCACGTCTCCTGCGCGGCACAAGTGCACCTCCACGCGCGCCGCATTGCGGGCCTTGGAGTACCAAGCGGCGAGCGAAGCCGCACAGCGAGTGACTTCATCCGGCACGTTGCCCTTGTCCGGGTTGCGGATCACCACATGGCTCCCCGGCGTGCCGCCTGCCACGTGCAACCACAAATCGTGCGGCTGCGCGACGTTGAACGTCAGGTGATCGTTATCGGTGGCGGCCTTGCCGACCAGGATCTCGAAGCCCGAGCAGTTGAAGCTTCTGTAAGGTCGGCCTTTGCTGCTCACGTGGGAGTCGAACCTGTGTCATACGCTGCGCGCGCGGGCAACCGCCGGAGCATGCAACCCGCACCGGTGCCTCGGCTGCAACGCATCCGGAATAAACGCGGGTCAGTGGGCGCTAGTCAGTGCGAAACTGCGTCCAGAAAGGTGGCGCGGCCGCCCTTCCGAAGCACACAGGCGACGCATTTGAAGTAAGCGCGAACCCCAAACAACCGCATGATCAGCGGCGCATGAGTGACCAAGTGACGGGTAGTGATGACGCCGCGCATTCGGTTTGTTTCTGGAAGACGCCTTCAGTAAGCACATCTCGGGCCAACCCACCTACATGGGGTTAGGTTCTGTGTGGCACGGAGGTATTGCAAAAATGAAATAACGGCCTTCGAATCTGAAGGATTGAGAGGCGGACAGCGCCTCCAAATTTGCGGAAACTGAGGCAAACCGGGGTTCCCAACTCGTAACCGTCAAGGGTGGTTGTCTGGGTCCGCCGCCGTTTCGTCTGCTGGGCCCGCGTTGTCGGTGGCATGCGCCGGCTTGGCGGTGGCAGTGGCCGGTGCAGGCTCGGTAGTCGGGTTGGCGGCCGGGGACGGTGAGGACGTTCCGGATACCGCGGGCACACCAACCAAGCGGCCGCTGTCCACGATGCGATCGAACTCGTCTTCCAATGCCCCGAGCGCGGGTGGAGCCGAGTTGTCACCGTGATAGTGCCGCACCCTCTTCATGCCGCTCAGGCCGCCGCTTCGCCGATAGGAGATGTGCGCCCAGTCGTCGTCCGTGTTCTCCACCTTGTCGTAGTCGCGAAGCTGCGCGAAGTTTGCGCGCTCGAATGCGGCTTGAAGCTCGGCCAATTGCGCGTCGGTAACTTTGTACACCTGGCGGCCCATCACCTTGACCCAGCGCGTCCCGACGTAAACGACGCTGCCGTCGCTGCTCACGGTGAGCCGATAAACGGGGCATTCTCCGTAGCAGCCGGTGCGTTCTAGGGTCGCTATCGCCACGGCGCCGGGCACGGCGTCGGGCGGGTGTGGCTGATCGACCGAGGTCGTGTCGGCGGGCGGCTTCTTCTTGCTGCAACCAACTAGACACACAATCGTGAGGCAGACGAGCAGCTGCACGAGCCAGCGCCTGGAGATTCGAAGAGCCTGCGCCATGCTGGGATCCGCGTTCTAGCGCTGCGAGCGCTCGCTACAGGAGATGATAGACGAGGCTGATCGAGGTAATCACGTCAGTCTTTTCTACCTCGGGGATGGGGTTGTGATCGTAGCGCACGCTGACCGCGGTCGCGATCGAAAAGCCCTTGCCCACTGCGGAAGTGATCGAGCCATCCCAGTTCAGGCGATAGTTTTTGGACGGGCTGAATCCCTGCAAGTACTCCAGCCCTGAGGCGACCTTGACCGAATCACTCAGCGCGTTGGAGTAGCCAACATAGGCGCGCGCGCTGTGCCGGTCATTCGTCTTGCCCAAGATGAAGCCAGCGGCGTCCGCGGCCACGATTGCTTCGTCACGCCGGATGTCGTGCTGAAAGTCGTAGCCGGCTTCCAACCAGAGCTGTTGGTCGTCTTGATCGATGAAGTAGTACTCGAAGCCTGGATCCAAGTTGATCCGTAAATCGAGCCCTTGAAAGCGGTCATGGCGCGCCGAAACCGCGCCGAACACGGCGAAAGAGCCGGCCAAGAAGCGATCGTAGCGGACTTTGCCCTGAAAGTTCTCTACCGTGGTCCGCAGCCCCTCGTCCTTGTTGACTGCCGATTCCGCGTAGTTTGCCGCAAGCGCCGCGCCGACCTGGTTGGCGCCTCGGCGCAAACGGAACTTGCTGGCGGTCGTGGCGGCCATCGACCGAGAGTTGCCGGCAGAGGCAAGTCCGCCCGCTGACACTTCCAGCTCGGTTGCGTCCTTGCTTTCGTCCGCTGGCTTGTCTGCTTTCTCGAAGCCAGCGGTCGCCACCTCCGTGGTGCCACTGGTCGCCTTGCTGCTCTTCACCAAGCTGGCAGGGAGCGGTTCGTCGGCCCGGCTGGGCGTGCTCAACGAGACGGCCGAAATGATGGAAAGCGTGCAGAAGTACCAATTGATCTTCATCTTTTGTCCCGCTCCGGACTCGCCGGATAGACCTAACCCTCATTCCAGTCAACCGGCCCAGAGTCTGAATCGGGCTCTATCGAGCGGGGGGCTAGATTTCTTCGCCCTCGTCGTTGCAGCGGTGTAGAGCAGGCCGTGTGAGCCTCTCGATTCCTTGGTTTTTGCGGTTGGCTGCGGCGCTATCCGCCATCGTTTGCGCGAACTGCCATGAGTCGAGCGGTGCGCAGCCGACGCCGCTCGTGCCTGAACACAGCGCCGCGGCCAAGTTGTCGAGCGCCCAGGTGCCGGGTTCGCCCGCCTCAGCGCTCGCACCGGCACCAGTTGCACCGGCAGCGAGCGCGCTCGCACCGGCACCCGGCGCACCCGCTGCCAGCGCGGTTGCACCGGCAGCGAGCGGGACGCAAGCAATCCCTGAGGGTGATACTCTACCGCCGTTGCTCGACGAAGAGGGAAAGGCGCTTGCCCAAACCGATCAGCGCCCCACACAGACGTCACCCTCATTTCAAAAGCGCGTCGCGGCGGTGGCCCGCGCCATTTTGAGCGGTGACACCGAGCCGGCGCTGACGGCGTTCTTTCCGCTGGTCGCTTACCAACAGGTCAAGGACGTTGCGAAGCCAGAACGGGACTACAAGTTTCGTCTGGTCGCAAACTTCAAACGCGATTTGCTCGAGTACCACCGCGCGCTCGGCACCGCCGCGGGTGAGACCAAGTTCGAAGGCGTCACGGTCACCGAAAAGGACGCCAAGTGGATGGCGCCCGGAGCCGAAGGAAACAAGGTCGGCTACTTTCGCGTGCTGCGTTCGCGCTTGCGCTTCACGCTGCCGACGGGCCGGTCGCGTGATTTCGAACTCACTTCGCTGATCTCCTGGCGCGGCGAGTGGTACGTCGTCCACCTGCACGGTTTCAAGTAAGACGGCGAGGCGAGCCACGTCGTCGTCCACGCCGGGATTCGGACCGGACCGACACGCGCGTCACATTTCGCTTTGTTGCGGGACGGCTCTCGGAGCTTCCACGCCTCTGGCAGTAGCGTCGAACGAGCCGCCGCGTCGCCGCCGCCTCGCCACGCGCCGGGATTGCCTGACGAGCGGAGGACCTGAAGTGGCGCAAGATGAGACCAGATGAGGCCAGACGAGGCCAGACGAGACCGACCGTTCGTCACGGCGGCTGTGTCGAACCTCAAAAGGGCGTATTTGCATGCGGCTCGGGAATCAGCCGCGACGCGCATTTGCTCTTAGCGTTGCGAGCGAAGACGCCGTATGATTGTGAGTGCTGCGTCCGGGCGAGTTCGGGCGTAGGTGCCTCGGCGTCTCGCGCCTGGCTTTCACAGACACCTATTGCGGTCCGACCGTGTTGGTGCCAAGAATCCTCAGCCGCTGCACTCCGGGGGGACTGTGCATGAGCGCGGTCAACTAACCATGGCTAGTGATCAGACTATCAACACAATTGCGAAGGCCCTCGGGGAAGCTGACGAGGGTCCCCTCGCTCAGATCAAAGCGGTCGTAGACAACCTGGGTGACCAGGCTTGCCTGACCCTGCTGGCCGAAACGGAGAAGATCGAAAAGGCCGGTGGTCTGATGCGCGGCGACGGCAGCGGTCGCCGAAGCCCCGGTGGAGTGTTTTTCTTCTTGGCACGCCAGCGGCTGCCTCGAGATGTGCGCGCCGCGATCTTCAACGACAAGAAGCCGCGTGACCCGAACGCGCCCAAGCCGGTACCCGTTGCCAAGCCGGTGAGTGCGGGCGGAGGGGCGCCGCCTTCTTCTTCCGGTGCTCTGCCGCGGCGCCGCGTGTTCGAGGTCGTACCCGCGGCGAAACCCGCGCCCGCCGTCCTCGTGAGTACCCCGCGTCACGAGCCCCGCGGTGAGTGGCCTCCCGCTCCGCCCGAAGGCAGCTTCATTCCGCCGGAGTTGGCGGCCGCCGTAGTTCGCGCGAAAGCCAAGCAGAGCGCTCGTACCGCGCTCGGCCCGCTCAACCCGACCGACCAATACCTGTTGTTGGTGGAACTTCTGGCCGATTTGCACGCGCAATTCGGCGGCGAACCGCCGCGCAGCAGCGCCGTGGAGGCACCGCGTTCGGAGCGCAAGCCCACCACACTTTCTCAGCCGCCCGCTCCCCCGGTCGAAGAGGCCGAGGAGGAACAAGTGGAGGCGCCGAAGCCGAGAGCAACACCGCGAGCGAAAGCGGCCCGTCCAAAAGCGACAGCCACGAAGTCACGCTCCCGCGCTTAACGAAGCCGTTCCGCGCTGGTTGGAAAGCGGCCGCTGCCCAGAGGGGTAGCGGCCGTTTTCTTATTTGGCCATGCGTTCAGGTGACTTTTCACGCAACTGGCGGAAGAGCTGCACGATTTGCAGATCGTGGTTCGGCTTCGAGTTGTCTCGCGGTGTAGGCCAAGGTCATATACGCTCAGCACTTCTGTAGAGGGCGGGCGTGTTCGCCCAAGTTTCGTTCGAATCAAGCCTCCAAGCGTGTCCCATCCGGTTCGCGTGCCGAGGGCAAAGGTGCGTCGTGACAGACCAGCGCAACCGAGTGACCACCGATCCAGGTCTTGGCCCCGTCGAGCTCGACCATCCTTCAACGCTGCGCTCGATCGCGGCAGCTGACCCAGTCGAAGCCGACAACACCGGCACTCCGGTTTACTACGAGCCGAAGCCGCTCAACGCTACGTCCGATCACAAGACGCTCGAACTCGAGACCGTTAAGCTCGCGAAGGACATCGATCCGCGGAAACTGCCCACGGAGCTGACGCTGCGTCGCCCGGTGCTGCACGTCGTCCCGGCATCCGATCCGAGCTGGGTGGCTCCTCCCTCGCCTTACCCGGCAAACTGGCCCGGGGCTCAGCAGTTCGAGTCGGGTTGGCCGCCCCCCCACTACGACTCAGAGTGGCCCCCCTCCCAGTACGACTCGAGTTGGCCGCCCGCCGAAACCGTGCTGACCACGAGTCAGCCACCACAGGCTGCCCGCCGTTCGCTCCTGCCGTTACTCCTGGTCGCAGCGCTCGGCGGCGTGTTGCTACTAATACTTGGTGCCCGCGCGATGCGTCGGACGGCCGCGCTTCCAATCACCGCTCAGCACACGGTCCCAACGCCACGCGGGGTGGCGGCCTCACCGAACAAGCTCCAAGCGCTGCCCCGCGCTTCGGTCCCGGCGAGCGCGGCTAGCGCCGGAGTTCATTCGGCCGCACCGCACGCGGCTAGTGTGCCCGCGCCTGCCGGCGTTTCGGCGTCGTCGCCCAATTCCAACGCGCCTGCCGCGCCCTTGGCGCAACCCAACGGCGCCGCGTCCGCGAGGCTTGCGGACGCGCCGCATCATGCGAGCGTCAAGCCGGCGATTCCGGTTCCCGCGAACAGCCCTGCGTCGAGCGCGCCGGCTACGGCCAAACCAAAACGCGCGATCTACTGAGTGATGATGGCATCGACACGACTCGGATTTGGGCCACGGGTGCTGAGCCGCGGACTCGCGTACGCATACCTGGTCATGACGACGGGCATTGCCGGCCAGGTGCACGCGCAGGGCAACGGCGCCGACAGCGACCGCGCCAATTTGCTGTTCAAAAAGGGCAAAATTGCCTTCAACGCCGGCAAATACAACGACGCACTGCGCATTTATACGGAAGCTTGGAGCCTGAAGCAAAGCCCGGACATCGCCGCAAACCTGGCTCAAACCGAGTCCGAACTCGGCAACCACCGCGACGCGGCCGAACACTATGCGTTCGCCCTCGCGCACCTATTGCCGAGCTCCACCGACGAGCAAAAGCAGGCGCTCGCCGAAGGCCTGGCGCAAGAAAAGAAAGAGATCGGCTCGTTGCGCGTGACGCTCGAGCCGGAAGACTCTGCGCTCACGATTGACGATGCGAAAGTCAGTGTTCCCGCAACTGGTGACGTCTTCGTCGAGCCCGGTGAGCACGCGGTGTCAGTAACCCACGAGGGTTACGAACCCAATCTTCAGACGGTGCGCCTGTCCAAGGGCGCCTCCCGAGTGCTTTGGATCAAGTTGCAGCCGATCGGCGCGAACCAAGAGCTACCCGCCGCCAGCGAACATCGCGCGAGCGACCAATTGCCAACCCCCGCACCTTCGCTGGACGACGACCGCTCGCAGCGCTCGATTGTGCCCGCATTGGTTGGCGGAGGCCTGCTCGCCGCAGGTGCTACCGTTGGCGTCGTGTTCCTGTTCTCGGCCAACTCGAGCCAAAAAGACGCTGATGCACTGCGCTCACGGCTGTCTGAATCGAACGCCTGCGGGGCCGGCACGCCCTATGGCGCCCAGTGCACCGCCCTTCACGACAAGAATGTCGACGTCGACCGCGCCCGCACGATCGAGATCGTCGGCTTCAGCGTCGCAGGCGCCGCGGCTGTCGGCACGGCCCTCTACCTCCTCTGGCCGCACTCGCACTCGCACTCGCACTCGCGCTCACTCAACCGCTCGCCGCACGTGAATGCGAACCCAAGTGCGGACGCGCATCCCGCCCTTCACTGGTCCCACGTTTGCGATCTCCCCAGGCGCCACCAGCATCGGGCTGAGCGGTCGCTTCTGAACTCATCGAGCTCATCGAGGACCACCATGAAACTCAAGCGCTTCAGCATCGGGACCCTCGGCGTGTTGGCAGTCAGCGGACTGGCCTGGAGCTGCTCTGGCAAATCCACCGACTGCAACGCGAATCTCGACTGCGGCCCATACGGCGGCCAAGTCGGAGCGAGCGGGTCATCCGGCGCGAGTGGCATGCCCGGCGCAAGCGGCGCTAGCGGCAAGCCGGGGGCAAGCGGTGACGGCGGCGCAGACTCCAGCGCCGGCGCGGGCGGCGCCCCCGCACCCGTATGTGACGGATCACTAGCCCCAGACGCGGACGCCTGCGTAATCAACGATAAGTACGGAATATTCGTAGTTTCCGGTGCGGATGATGCGGCCGCCGACGGCACACAAGCGCACCCGTTTTCGACCGTCACGGCGGCGCTCGCGAACGTCTCGCCGACGATCAAACACGTTTACGTCTGCGCGGCGGACTACAACGAACCGAGCATGCTCGAGATTCCAGATCGAGTATCGATCTACGGGAAGTTCACGTGCAAAGACGGCAACTGGAAATACGACTCGGCGCTGCCCGCTCATCTGCTGCCCGCGAGCCCAATCGGCGCGACGATCAGTGACGCGAAAGTGGGGGTGACTATCCAGGATGTGCGGATCGACGCGCAGAACGCCGCTGAGGATGACACGGGCGCGAGCAGCTTCGGGTTGATCATCATCAATAGCGAGAATGTTTCGTTGAAAAACGCCGATATTCGCGCGGGTAAGGCCGGAAAAGGAAAATCGGGGACAGATGGCGCAACCGGTGCAGACGGCGTTGCTTCCGGGAGCGACCAAAATGGAAAAGCAGGAACTTGTACCGCGCCGCCGGGATCGCAGATGGGGCCGGCACCCATTGCTCGAGTTTGCGGGTCGGAGGGCGGAGCAGGCGGCATGGCTTACGTGGCCGTGAACTACCAACCCCAACAAGACGGGAGCAGCGGCTACCTCGTTTCGCCTACCAACGGCGGCAAAGGCGGTGACGCCTCGAAGAAGAACGCGAGCAATGGCGATAATGGCGACAACGGCGCCACCGGCGATCGGGGCGCGGCAGCTCCTCAAGTAGGCGCGTTTTTGGCAGGCGCGTACAATCTGGCGAGCGGTGGACCTGGTGGCCCAGGAAAGCCTGGTCAAGGCGGTGGCGGTGGCGGCGCTGGCCTCGGGACTGCGACTTGCATCGGTGCAACTGGGGGCGCGGGCGGCATGGGGGGCTGTGGTGGAGAGCCGGGTACTGGTGGCATGGGCGGCGGTGCGTCCGTCGCTGTGTGGAGCTCGCGAAGCAAGGTCTCGCTAGCCGGCTGTAAGCTGACCGCGAACGTCGGTGGTGCGGGGGGAGACGGCGGCAAGGGACACGCAGGTGGGGTGGGCAAGCCTGGCGGTTCTGGCGGGGCGGCCGACGGAGCAAATACGGTCGGTAAAGGCGGCAATGGCGGCAATGGCGGCAATGGCGGCAATGGCGGCAATGGCGCGGGCGGCAGCGGTGGCCCGTCAATCGCACTGGTTTACGACGGAACATTGCCGACGCTCGACGGAACGATGACACTCGCTTTTGCGTCACTGCCGGCTGCAGCAGGCAAAGGCGGCGAGTTCGGCCCCGCGGAAGACAAAGGCTTCGACGGCAGCAAGGGGCTCACCCAAGACATCTATCCAAAGCCG
>Ga0247740_1001360_pt1 | contig 10547 bp, 10 predicted proteins | sample UWRJL148409B2_FD_180942 | JGI IMG/M metagenome (GOLD analysis project Ga0247740, IMG submission 180942) | Plant litter microbial communities from Arlington Agricultural Research Station in Wisconsin, United States - UWRJ-L148-409B-2 | ecosystem: Environmental > Terrestrial > Plant litter >...
ATCAGAGCAGGCTAAACGACCTATACTCTCAAGAGCAGAATGTCTTGTCGACTCTAAAAATCAATACTGTTCATTCTTTTTATTTATGCTAGGTCCAGCAACACGCAAGTAGTCCTTGATGAAATGTAGGTGACGCAGCAATTTCTGCGCGCTGATAGACCGCGCATGAAGTGTTGACACACCTAGAGCCGCACCAGCCGATCAGGCCAAATGACGTCATGCTGAACGTGTGGGGAGAAAGCGCACTGCAGCACACACCACTGCTCCATTCCGTCACATCTACATGTTCAACGCAGAAGTAGATCACATTTTCCCGCTGATCTGTCACCCTCTCAGGACTAACCTATGGCCGCGGGGGCGGGTCCACAAATGGCTACCGTACTGTACGATACGCATGTCTGTCTGACACCTCCATAAGCAGATCGCCGTAGCCAACGGATCTTTCCGACCGCGATGAACAGAAATGGACAAGTGGCAGACTGCCATCACGAGGATGCTGTCGTAAATCGCGACTATTCGCACATAATTGCACGCGGACCTGGTACCAAATTAACAGTAACAGTGGCGTACTCCTTCATCTAGACCGAAATGATGGAGCGCTTGAGGCAGTGCGGGGAGCCTTTCCGACGTAACCATGATGGCCAAGCCCTGCGGCTAAACACGTTTCGTGTCTGGTTAATTTATATGGATCAATCCTGGGGTAGACGGTCCGCAATGGAATTTCCGGCTAATCGGTCGGACCTAGATTGCTGGGAGCCGCTCGGCCCTGACCCATCGCCCTGGGGCAGCAACTCTATATAGGATGTGTTTCTCCCAATCGTATGGGAACACCTGCAACTTCGCCGCATACCCTCGACTGAAGCCTTCACCATGCACGTCATTTCTCGCATCGCCGTCGCTGTTCTGGGGCTCACGCCTGCCGTGCAGAGCGTGAAGCTATTGGCTTCTCACTATTCTGGCAACATCTACACGCTCGACCTTACGGGAAGCAAACTTACGAACCAGGCGAAGGCCACCGCCTGTGGACGTGTTCCCGGATGGATCGACTACTACTCCGAAGACAAGACGCTCTATTGTTACGACGAGTCATGGTATGGAAGTGGAATTATTGTTTCGTACAATGTTTCTACCGACGGGACCGTAAAGCAGTTCGCTAGTGCACCGACCACAGGAAACGATGTGCACGGTACTCTTTATGGCGGGTCAAACGGGAAAGGCTTCATTGCTACAGCGCAGTAGTAAGTTCAACGCCGTTTCGCGGAACATTTAAGTGTCTAATGAATGGCAATAGCTCTCCTTCGACAATTACAACATACAAGCTCCCGCTTACTTCGAGCACCAAGCCTCTCCAACTCGAGAAGTTCACGCTAGCACAGAAGGGCCCGAACCCCCGCCAGGATGTTCCCCATCCGCATGAGACCCTCGTAGATCCCACCGGCAAATTTATCCTCGTACCCGACCTTGGCGCAGACCTCATTCGTGTCTTCAGGATCGACGCCAACTCCGGAAAACTGACTGCTTGCGGCCAAGGTCAGGCAAACGCCGGCGATGGTCCCCGACACGTCAAATTCTTCTTCACGCCAACGAGTAACTCGACCCCTTCTGTTTTGTACGCGCTCAACGAGCTTGGCAACTCGGTTGGCGTATGGAACGTCTCATACAACTCCTCTTGCATCAACCTCAAGCTCACACAAACTCTATCTACATACAAGGCCGGCGTCAAGCCAGGACCAACCACCAAAGCCGCTGAGCTCCACGTCCGCGGTAACTTCCTCTATGCTGCCAACCGTGCCGACCAGACCTTTGGCTCACAGCAAGATTCCATCGCCACTTACACCATTGACCCGGCGACTGGCAAGATCGCTTGGTTGGAGGCTGCAAACGCGCACGCTTACTACCCGCGCACGTTCCAGATCAACAAGGCCGGTGACCTGGTCGCTGTTGGTGGACAGACAAGCGCCAGTGTCGCTATCTTGAAGAGGGATGTTTACACTGGAAAGCTAGGAGCTCTAGTCGCGAGTATTGTCATCACGCCAGTTGGTATTGCTGGAGAAGAGGATGGTCTTAGTGCCGTGGTCTGGGTCGAGTAAATGCGGAGCAGTCCGATTTGTACAAACCGCTATAACGAAAGGTGACGTGCAGGACATATTGATCGGGTATGGCTGCATGCAGATACTTCTATACAAATGTGATGTGCCAGGTCCAGACATGTATGTTCAATCCCTTATTGAAGTCTGTCATTGGTCTCAAATTGCCTGATGTGGAATGCGGTGAATTCCATGCCACAACAAACGTCGAACACGACGATTCAAAAAGGGCTGGAAGCAGTCGTACACCCTGAAATGATTGCATCGTGTGAACAAGTAGGGATGAGTTGATGATGTAAGCCGTGGGTCCTATATTGATGGATGCATGTGCTGCCCGATGGAAGACTTTTTAAGTCTGAAGGCCGGGAAAAAGAAAGCATGACTTCATCAGCGAACGACGATGTTGCCAATATCATATGCGGGCCGAATTCGATATATAGATCACAATGCGGGCTCTTGGACCATATGAGAAAAGAGGATCCAAGCCAGCGGCGGCGGAGTCGGCGTTAGCATACAGGGAGTTAGGGCTAGGGTCGTTCGGCGTCATCACCCCTTGACGGTAAACTGAATACCTTATCAATAGAGTAGCCTCGCTACATGAAGTCGAAAGTTTCCTTGAGCTGGATCACGACACCTTGGTAAACCGCCCGTTGAAACGCCACGTCCACCAAACTGCTGGCCCTTCGATCAAAATCGCACCGAATGCACCTTCTTACAGCGTCGGAATATCTACCCCCAGCCTCGTTGTATAGCTCCTCAACAAGCCGATCGGCAGTGTTCCACTCAGTCATGGCATCTAATTCAGCCTGGTCTTCTCTTATCTGAAGTGCCGCCAAGGGCTTGCCGTACCACAGCTCAATAAGAGATATGCCAAGGGCGTAAAGTGCCTGATTCCGTATAATTCTACTAATTGATGAAGTCTCACAGGCACTGGGTGAGCTCTGCTCGTCGTGTTCGAAGCGCTGTGTGACGAAAGGATGGTCGTAGGCTGTAGCACCTGCTCGTTTGATGAAGAGAATATCATCTTTTCCCCAACTGTTGTTCAGCCATGGCGTCTCATGTAGCTGTAGCACGCTGGATGCGAGCGTGACGGCCAACTGAAGGCGGTTGCGTCGGGCGAACGCTGGATCGTGCAGAACGCTCCGCAGTGAGTATATCATCCATTCTTCGGTGTCTACGGGTGGACTTTTCGAGGGGTATATGAGGATACCGTACTTTTGCTTCACGTACTCGTTCGCTAACAGTGATAGACAGACGTCGCGTTGCGGCTGCTGCCATGTTCCGATCGCAGCGCATAGGCTGTGTATGGGCTGGAGGTTTGGTATCGGGTCCAAAGCGGCCTGGACAGCTTTCTGCGCTTTATTTGCGAAACGCACTCCCTTCCCACAGGTATTCGTTCCTAACCCTGATTGCTCTTCCACTGTGATATGTACATCGGCTTCTTCCCAGGACCAGGGATCTTTCTCAGCAGATCCACCGTGGAGGGCATTCTCACAAGGGTTCAGCTCGATCTTCTGTTCAGGATGGCTGTAACGGAAGACCACGTGAAAAGGTTCGTGCATGGAGTCTTCGTCGTCGCTATTTTCATCGCTCTGCACATCATGCATACGATTTTCTAGCCGAAGATTGACACTGTGGTCTGAATGGCATGAGCACTGCCAGCCAGATTTCAGAGCTGAATGAAAGCCTTGCGCGCGATCGTTGATAACGGAGAAATTCGGGATTGAGTGTCCCTCAGGCTTGCTTGAGTTTTGTAGTGATTCAAGCGAAATCGTCTGGGTCGTCATGCGATGGAGCGATGAGTTTGCCCGTCGGAGAGTGGCCATTGTATCGTCGTAGTCAGACTTCTTTAGACTAAATTCTAACCGTTTGTAGTACTTCTTGAACGTCTGCTCGTCGCTGAATTGTGGCTACACTAGCTTAGTGTTCAGTTGCTCCTAAAGTGAACCAAAGCCATACCTTCCAGGATACATCTAGCTTTAATTTTTGCCTGAAAATCTCCGCACTGTAGTTCAGTTCTCCGATTGTTGCCATGTATGGACCGTAGCTAGCACCGAGCCGCTGCTGCAGCCGTCCGTCGAACTTTGCATCTTTCCCTAAATGTTGAGGTACAAAGTCAGCAAGGCTCATCAAGAGGGTTTAGGTGCCTAGTGTGTTGACCGGAGTCGCACTGCCTCGAAATCGCGACACACTTCGCACCCTGGAACTACGTACAGCGCTTGCCACGCGGATCCGCTAAAAACTCGGCCATGTCCTGCTGCTTCACGATGCCGGTGAGCAACAGGTTCAGCGTATTGGTACAGATTGCGTTTTCCGTCCGAAGCTCGTTGATGAGACTGTTGAATTGCTGTTCATACTTAAAGCAGCGTCGTGTGACGGCAATGCCTTTCGCATAAAACTCCAAGCTGGCAAGGATGAGCGGAATCGATCCGAGGACAAGCCCAGCCGTCTCTACACCCGTCACCATACTGATGGCTTCGACACCTGCTGCACACAGTACTTAGAGTAGTAGCGCTCGGGTTCCGGAAAGATGTAGTAACGGAGATCGTGATGGGTTCGCAATGAATGGTATCTGAGGTGGAGGCTCTGGGGCTGAGGAGCTGATCTGGTAAGCGCGTCCCGCTTCGCGGGGTTGTCGGCCCCCAACTTCGAGAAAACTACACCGAGACCAGCCTGCCAACTCCTCAACACCTTCGCAACATTTCGTCGTAATAGCCTACGGCTCAAGGTACGCACTTGTCGTAAAGGTCATGAGCATGAATCCCACGCCGCTCATTTCGTCCCAAGTACACGTCGCTGGCGCTGGATTCGTCAGCCTTGAGCAGGCCTTGCGCGATGCTTCACACTATTCAGTCCAGATTCCCCCAGAAGCCATCGTGGATGAGTTCGACCGGTTTAAAATTTGGGCGGGAAATATTGCTGCTCATCGAAAAGGTCGACGATCGCTCGAATTTCGGCTCCGCGACGCAGCACATTTGAAGGACGAGACCCACAATCTACTCGTAGCCCTACACGAGGCAGTCCAGCGTGGTGAGAAGTATGTCTCAACTGATGTCAAGACAGACACTCACGATTTCAGCTCTGGCGATTGTGGTAGGGCTGAGGAGGCCATGGGATGAGCTCTCAGACTCGGATAGCGACTCCGGATCTGATTCTGGAGGGTCGCGAGATGACACACAACAGGATAGTACTGAGCTCAGGCAACTGTTAGCCAGCATCAAATCCACGATTACGTGTCTCTTCAGACTATCAATGGCCGTCCGAGAGCCGGCCCCGGAGAGCCAGCATCGCAGCATGATCACGGTTGACAAGTCGTATTTCGAAGAACATGATATCATGCACGTCAAAGAGAAGTTCCCTGGATGTGCTAACGATCTGGCGGAGCGTCTTGGGCGGGCCATATCGGGACGTCGACAGTATCTCAGCTATCGCGAAGAACACCGTGCGTATCTCCGTACAAGTTGTTGATTCTGCTACTCCTACGCGTCTGTGTACGCTGTTTTTACAGTCGACTACATCGTACCCAAATCCTGAACTCTTCGGATATATGCTGATCATGTACCTCCAATTGCAGACCAAAAGCTTGCGAAGAATATCGACTCGATTGGATTTGAAGAGCCCAAAACGGAACATACAAGTAACAGCACAGAAGCAACCCCACTTCCAGCGCGAACCAACAGTTTTGACGTACTTGATGGGGATGATGCTCTCTCGCAGACATCTTATGCCTCGTCGGCCAATTCGAACACGACGATTCGAGTCCCACCTCTACCTAACGAAGCCCATGAGCAAGAACACTTCGAGTGCCCTCTCTGCTTCATGATTGTTTCCATACATACCAACTTAGGCTGGAAGCAGCACGTCTATAAAGATCTGCACCCTTATTCCTGTACCTTCGACTCTTGCACCACGGCGGAACGACTTTACGATTCTCGACGCGATTGGTTCACGCATGAGTTAGAAGCGCACAGAGCATCGTGGCAGTGTATAGAAGGGTGCGACAAGACGTTCTCCACGAGGCATGATTTCGAGGCCCATATCTCGACCCTGCATGCCGATCTTGCGTCACCCAACATGCTTTCCGCGTTGCGTGTCACTTCGAGGAAACCCGCGGATCTGACGATGCGAGTCAAATGTCCCTTGTGCGATCTATCACTGAGCCTACGCGCCTTTCAACGACATGTGGGGAGACATCAAGAGCAACTCGCACTTTTCGCTCTTCCTCCCAATCTTGAAGAGACGGAAGATGGCGTGCAGAACAGTGATTCTGATTCAGACTCCGCCTCTCTCAGCGGATCTCATGCTGCGGTAGACGCAGCCATCGAAGAAGAAGATGAAGATGAGGAAGAAGAGTCGTACCTCATTAAGTGCATATGCGGCATTTCGGACGATGACGGCAACACTGTCTTGTGCGAGAAGTGTAACACCTGGCAGCACATTGTCTGCTTCTACGATTCGGTTGGCCATGTACCAGACGTGCACGAGTGTACAGACTGCCTCCCTAGGTTCGTCGATGTCAAGCGCGCTGTGGAAAAACAGCGACGCGCAGCCGCAATCCAGACATCCAGGGCCAAGCTCGAAGCCATATCATCCAAGTTTCACACTAAGTTTGTTCCGCTCTGCCTAAGCTTTATAGCTAATTTGTCTCAAGAAAAAGCGGAGAGGGACTTCGAGTACAACAAGCTGACAGATACGATCATGACACAGATTCTTTGGAAGTTAGATGCCGTAGAGACTGAGGGCGATCCATATACTCGCACAAGGCGGAGAGAGGTTGTCAAAGAGGTCCAGGTCATGCTCAACAAGGTCGACGAAAGTATTGCGCAGCCCCTTGTATTCCAGGACCCCGCGAGCGTCACAGGATCGATATCAACTCCAGAACAAATAGATATCGGCAAGGGCAAAGCCCCGGCTGGGAGCCCAATCGAAGGGGGCACATCGCTTGGTTCAAAAGGGACTGACGAGGAACCAGCTCTGAAAGTCAGTCCCACTCTCCATAGTGATGTTCCCGAGAACAACCCTGCGGGCTTTCTGGTACCCCAGGAAAGCGACGGCGCGCCTACCGCTTCAACACTAGAGCACTCGACTTCAGACCCGCGTCTCCTAGCACAGCAACCGACTTATATCAAAGTTTCTAAGAAACATTTGGATGTGGACACTTTGCACTATTACAATCTTCCGTATGAAGTTGACAAGACCGATCCCGACTTCTTCATCATCCTGCGTGAGTTGGACGCGAGGGAGACAGAGGTCCTTTTCGAGCACACACGTCGTCTCCACGCGCAAGGTACTTCGCATCCTTTATTGGAGGAACGTTGCGATCCTGATAATTCGCATTATACACAGCCGCATGAAGTCGTCATCGATACGGCTCATGCGAACTCTACTGGGGCCGACGGCATGCCTATCATGACTAAATCGACCGACCATGCGACCATCCAGCCGCCGGCTATGAACAATGACCGGAATTTCGACACCATGGCGGCTGTTCAGCAAAATATCGACGATCAGTGGATTCGCATACGAGAACCGAGACGACGCATTTCGAGGACGCCTTTAAGTGAGACCGCGGCATCGCTAGTCCCTGACCATGATCCCAGTGCGGAGCCCGCTTCTAGTGACTCCCACGATCCTGTTCACCAGATTCAGCACATAACAGTCGACTATCAGAACAATACGTGGCCCTTGGTTAGAGATTTCATGGAGATTACAAGGAAAGAAAGAGAGCAGCAACGAGTCTTAGTTAGCATGCTCGACTCCACACTGCGAGAACTGAATCTGGTAAACAGCTATGGTAGCGTCAGAGCAGATCGCTTGCGTTCAGGACTTTCCCAAGAGATTCTCACTGCTTTGCATGATTTGCGCAGTCTTAATCTCGATGATCGGAATTTTCTTCCTGCTCCGACCGATGAACCTGATGGCCGAGGCGATGATGGCGAAGAGGACCAGCCGCATCCCGTCAACATCAATGTGCTCGGTAACGCATCTGAGATCCCGAACACCACGAAGCCTGTGGACCCGGAACTCGTCGCCCAAGTCACAGCGCAAACCAGAAAATCTGTCCCTGAATTGCAGGCATCATGGACACAGATGAGCGGGATCACGCAGACTATGACCGTGGGGTCCCCAACTTGGAGCGAAGCGGAGAGCGATCTTGAGCGACATCTCGCTTCATTCGATAACGAAATTGACCCCTTCAGATGGGATGATGTTATGATCAGACAGGAACCTCCTCTCACTCCGAAAGGTGCTGCCACAAACACAACGCGACCTGCAGCGCCGCGCAATCTGTCCTTACAGACAGAAGCTCCTGAGGAATACAAAGAACCAGAATATCCACTAGATGCTCGATGGACCAAGATCGACCGTAAAATGGTCAACCCGGAAGCTCTTGAGGAAGCAGGGGAGCGGTTTGAAGAGCGACAAGACTGCATAATTGTCTTGAGGGTCTTGACGAAGATGGAGGTCCAGATGCTGGCTGACCGTACCCAAGAGATTCGCGATGCTAGAAAGACCAGTGAGTATGACCTTGGGGCCAGTTCGCACGAAACAACAAGAGAGGGCAATCCGTCTCCAGATGCGGAAGCCAGTACGCCTGTTTCATACGCTGCTCTTCAACGAAATTCCGATGAAGCTGGCGATATTATGCATGCCTGCGAAATCTGCAAAGAAGAGTTCAAACATCCTGATGATCTTGCTGAGCACGGGAAGATTCACACGCGGCCTTAGAAGTGCCACGAGCCCAGATACGATACTCCAACATCGACTGGCCGACCGAGAAGGAGCTTGACAGGCACGAAAACCTCAAGCATCCAATTACCCCGGGAGGCTGCCTCGAATGCATAAAACACAAAATCAATTGCGATCAGGCCAGACCGCAATGCGGTCAACGTCTTCTGCGTGGTATGAAATGTTCGGGATTAAGACCCACATAAGTTGACTGAGAGAGATGTTCTAATGACGTAAGGGGGCTCTGGAAAGTCTAATGGAAACTGGAAATTTAATGGAAATTGCAGTCGTCGCCACGGGGCAGATTTTCAGCTACTTTGTGCATCTTTCGACGGTTTGTTTGGAGTTCTTACCAGCTCAGCATACGGCGAGTTGGAAGGCCGTATGAATAGTTTGTTCTTTGGGTTGGACTTCCTTTCTCCTACGGTATGCCTGGAACGCACTCTCCTTATCGGTCTGGGCGATTTCGGTACGCGCTGTAACGATCATAGCTTGGGTTCAACTTACCTCTTTGGCGGGCCGATAATTTACTTCGTCCTGCAGCGCTCAGCACTTTTCGGCATACTGTACTGGTGGGATAGTACAACTCGTATGTGTCTTCCCACGTTCCGCTCACGCAAAAAGCACGCCGACGGCGAAGCAAGAATTGGAAGGATGATTTGGGGGGGAGTTTTACAGTGTGGAAAGGCGACGTTGGATGAGGTTTTCGAGAACATGGTGAGGAGAGAAAGGGTTTGGGTTGAAACGTAGGTGCAGTGTTGGAGTGGGCGCCGTCTCTAACGTAATGTAGTAGTGTGCTGAATTGAGGGTTAATTTCCTGCCATCGAATCCTGATGTAATTACACGAATTCGAAATACTTTTGAACATAGTGGTGTTCCCATCAGCCAATCATTGCCACGGTTTCCAGCTTACATACGTGCCAAGTGACGAATGGAGAAAGACGGCCCGCATTTCCTCTTCGGCGGCCTTTGCACCGAGGATATTCCCCGCAAATCGCGCCGGATGGCGAGTTTGGCGGAGCGGAGCTACGCAACGTCGGCGATTGCGAGGTCGTCGGCTTTTGATCCTTTGCTTTTGGTTACCGCTTTCTCTTCTTTCCATCTCAAACTTTCTCTCTTTTTTTGCGCCAACATTGCATTCTCTGAAGTCATAGCGATTAATTGCTTCCTACAAGATGGCGAAAGTGTTTGATCACGCTGAAGGTGCGCTCCTTCCGTCCAAATTACCCATTGAAACTGCGGCGTCCCCGCGCAGGACTAATAACGTGCGCAGTCGCAAAGCACAACACAGAAGACAGCTGCTGGGTTGTCCTCTACGGAAAAGTGTACGACGTAACCACCTTCATCTCCTCGCACCCGGGCGGCGCAAAACCCATTCTCCAACTCGCCGGCACAGACGCAACGGAGGAATACGACCCCATCCACCCGCCAGGCATCCTCGAAGAGAGCCTCGCCCCCGAACTATGCCTCGGCACCGTAAACACAGACACGTTACCCGCGGTAGAGGCTTCGCCTATTGAGACGGGCGATGCGGTGCAGGACGGACCTGTGGATCTGGATAGCTTATTGAATCTTGACGAAGTGGAAGAGCTGGCCACAAAACAGATTAGTCGGAAGGCTTGGGCGTATTATTACTCCGCGGCCGACGATTTGGCGAGCAAGAGATTCAATGGTGATGTGTATCGGAAGATCTTGCTGCGGCCGAGAGTCTTCGTCGATTGCGTAAACTGC
>Ga0247740_1001361_pt1 | contig 10542 bp, 5 predicted proteins | sample UWRJL148409B2_FD_180942 | JGI IMG/M metagenome (GOLD analysis project Ga0247740, IMG submission 180942) | Plant litter microbial communities from Arlington Agricultural Research Station in Wisconsin, United States - UWRJ-L148-409B-2 | ecosystem: Environmental > Terrestrial > Plant litter >...
AGAAGACGACGATAGTGAGTTTGAGCGCACGCTAGCGGAGACGGCAGGTAGAGACGACTCCGAGAAAGACAAAGACTATTCTACAGAAGATGAAGTCGAGGTGGACCCCGATGAAGTTCTCCTGGAGGAAGACTTTGTCGATGAAGAAGAGGACCCTGTACCGAAACGAGGAAAACCTAAAGCCAAAGCCACCCGGGGCGGTCGGCGCGGCAGGCCATCCGCTAAGGGGAGGGGAGGTTCAGATGGGAATGTGGTACGAAGAAAACGCAAACCAGGAGTCCGCGGGAGACCCAAAGGAAAGATGGGACCACGAGCTGCTGCCGATCCGGGCCCCCAGTTCAGAGAACTACAGCGCCTAGCCAACGAGGCTTATATGCGAAATGAGTATCAAGAAGCATCAGCTTATGCCCTACAAGCCGTTGCGCTGAACCCTGAAATCTTTTCGGCGCACAACACCCTTTCAGAGATATATTCGGCCATGGGACAAGATGACCTATCTGTACGCGCTCTAATCGTTGGTGCGAACACAAAACGAGACACAGGACTCTGGTGGTTCGTCCTTGAACGTATAGATCAAGTCGACGAGGACAAATTCCCACAGTACACAGACGAGTACAAGATAAAGTTGAAGCTCGGCTGTTTGAAGTCTCTCATTGCCCTTGATCGCGATAATTACGAAGCCCGTAGCCGGAAGCTCGAACTAGATGCCGAGCGAGGTCCAGGTAGAATATCCGCATGCGTCAAGCAATGTCAGAGGATGCTAGCGATCAAACCGCACGAGTACGACATCCTGAGACAAATGGCTATATTGGGAACTTCCACTTCCAAGGCTAGAAGAATTCACCTGACTAGAATCATCAAGAGCTACGATGCTTCCATATCTTACTTCGTCGCCAACGAAGATCCTACCAATACCACTTTGGACTGGTCTCTGTTGAACATCTACTTGGATCTTCTGGACCATGCAGGGGATTACGACCGTGCGTTGTACCGTTTGAAGACACTGTCGCGATGGAAACAAGGGCGACAGGACCAAACATACTGGGACGACCAAAACGACGACCGCGAATTCGATATAGAGGACTCACCTCGACGTATAGCTGTTACTGAATTCTCGCGTGAATTCATCGACGCCAAATATGGAGAAGCGCTCCCTCTGGAGATGAGGGTAAAAATGGGCATCTTTCGGCTGCGACAGTCGTCGCCAAACTTGGCTGAGGCTATGGTGAGTGCAGCTTGTACTACTTTTGACAAGGTCTAAACATTGTAGATCCATCTAGAAATGCTAGAGCCAGAGAACGAAGAGGCGGATGCTCTGTTGTGGGACTACCCTGACCTCTTTCGCCTGGTCGCCGACACTCTCCACCAAACTGGACACGACAAAGATGCTTTGCGCTTCTACGAGCCAGTGCTCCACCATGCTCAAGAACAACTGGGCCTCAAAAGCTTGTTAGGGCTTCATACTTGCTACACAAATATGGGAGAGCATGATTGTGCGGAAACCCTCATTCCGATATTGTTAAAGTGGAGCGCCTCATACGAAGACCTCGCGATTCTAGCGAAGTTCTTCGAAGACCAAGGCATGCACAAAGAAGCCTGGGACAGGGCAGAGGTTGTCTTTGGCAACAAGGGCGCTTGGCGGCTCAGGAAGGTGCAATACGGCGCATACGATAAGATGTTGTTGCACTATAAGCAAATAAGAAAGCTGGCTCGTGGGAAGCATGGTGTTAGGAAGGCCCGCGTCAAGAAATATATGAAGAAAGTGCGAATGGCTACGAATGCCGAACAGGACGATTCCGAGAACGAGGATCAAGTTGGCGAACGCCCTTCCCTTGGACCGATGGGCGAACGACCAGCGGGAGGTCTATTTCGCGCCAAAGGCCGGTTGCCGACCAAAAAGCCTCAAACTTTTCTTCCACTTGCACCTGCACCTTCATCAGCACCGAATTCTCGGACATTGGAGGAGACGGACGTTCCGACTCCAGAAGGAGCAGACGCTAGTACATCAGACGAAGAAGTTCGAACACCGGATGCGCCAGTCGTTCGGACCTTGGAAGGAACAGACGTACCTCTTGTTACTATCGCCCATAAGCTCTTCCGCAAGAAGCTGACCAAACTAGCCGCTGATCATGCAGACGAACTCAGTGCCGCTCGAGCTCAGCACCGAGCAATCGCGGCCAGCTTCGAGCGTTTGAGCCAGCTCTACGGCGCTGCAGACGATGGAGACGACGCCGCTACGCATGAATATCTATCAATTGCCCGAGAGCTCGTTGAAGAATTCTCAACCTTCGACTTGTTCTACTCGGACCGAAAGCACGATTTCCGTGGCTACTTTAGGCGCATAACATCCGGCGAAATTTGGACAGACGCTGCTCTGATGGCGCTAGCCGTCGAAGCGAATCGCATCGAAGATGGAGAGCAAGAGCGAGAGCTCAAAGAGAAGCCTGATGATGAGGTTCAAGATTTCTACGGTATTCACTTTGATCGCTGGCTCGATGTATTTGGGCGGTACGCCCTTCTACTCGGCCGCAACGGGGACAAGGATCGTTGCTTCAGCGTACTCGATGTTGCATTGCAATCAAACGTCTTCTACCGAAGCGAGGAGTATCACCAGCAGATTGAGCTGTGTCGTTTGGCTTGCGCTCTAGCCGTCGACGACTCGCCGCAAGCATCAGACGCTGTCCGCTGGCTACTGAAGACACATCCATTCGGTAGCGAGCTGTTCCGACTGTTCAGTGCTGCCAATCGCCTCTGTTCGGTATCAGAAGGATACTCCACCGGCAAGACGCTGAAAGTCCTCATGAGATACATCAAGACGATGGACTACGTTCTACTCACCCCCGCGCAACGCATCTGGTTCAATTTCAAGGGCGACGATCGCAAGCAATGGATGCAGCACGACATATCCCCCGACTTCATCAAACACGTGAAAGACCACGATCCTGCCCTCTTCGCGTTGTATGGACACGTGCTTATGTGCGGTGGCTCCTACATGGGTGCTTTAAATTACTTTTTCCGCGCCTTTGCTCTCACGCCGGAAGATCCCGTCGTCAATCTCTCCATCGGCATTGCGTATATCCAGCATGCAATGAAGCGGCTCGCTGAGAACCGGCAGTTTCAAATCCAGCAAGGACTTTCTTTCATCAATCGGTATTACGAGCTGCGCACCCAAGACAACGTAGCGCTGCATTGCTCCGAGGCTGAGTACAATGTCGGCAGGGTATGGCATGGTCTGGGTCTCATGACGCAAGCTCTTGCAGCGTATGAACGCTGTATCGCGCTGAGTGAGCGTGTCAAGGGGGAAGCGATGGGGAGTGATGACGGCGGTGGTGCTGCGGTTGAGGACTTTGCAGCTGAAGCTGCGTTTGGCATTCAGGCTATCTGCGTGTTGAGTGGGGACTTTGAGCGCGCATGTAGGATTACGGAGGAGGCACTTGTCATTGAGTAGACCGTTGCTGCTGTGGCACGTACAACTAGGTTGGGTGCTGCGAGGACCCGGACTCGCTTGCGCGGAAGCGGTTGCTATGCATGTACGTAGTTGTGAGATGTATCCTTAGGCTCGGTGATGCGATGACACCTCTCTGCATGGCTTGTGTTCTACATTTGCATGGCATGCAAGGAAGATACTGGCGTGGCTTGACAGAGAAAAGGCGGTCAAGCTCTCTCCCCCCTCCTCCTCTCCTCTCATCGCCGCGTCGATTAGACCTACGCGTTGAAGGCGTAATGTCTCACTGCGACGATCGGTCGTATTTGATTTTTCCCACCCTTGCACTGGATGAACAATTTCTTAATTTGAACTTTAAAGGTGCTTTTTCCCTCCACTTCCTCACGGAGCGTATTCCCCCCGTTGGAGATGGCGTACGCCTATTCGATCTTGGCTGCTGACTCGCCCATGCATTGCTGTTGCTGTGTCACACGCCGTCCTAGTATCAAACACCCTCACTTCGCTTTCGACTCACTGAATGCACTGAAATCTGTAAATCGTCATGTCATAATCACTGACCCTCCCCAAGATGAAGGAGGTTACACAACACTCCTATCGTGTCCGTTGCCTGGCCCATGTCCCTAACACCCGTCGACTCTGTACATCCCGTCCCACGTTATCTAGACCCAGATCTCGTACCACTCAATGCAACTACCCCTCTTCTGCGAGACGCCTCCAACGCCCTCTACAATTTCTCTCTGGCAGCACAAACCCAAAACTCACCGCAGTACAAAACTCAAACACTGCCGTCGGAACATGCAAGCCACGGTGCCGGCAGCTTCGCACTACCGTGACAACAATATAAACGAAACTAATCGTCTCTGCACAACGGGCTTGCGTGACAAACACGACATGTTGAAGGGGAGTTCCCGGGGCCACTTTGTTTCAGACGCAAGGTTCCTCCCGCTGCCGTGATGGTACTACAGCTTGTGCTCATTTTCTTGAGCGTTCGCTTGTGATTGCTGTGACGAAGCATTGCAGCTGCCTGAGTAGGTATGTCGCCCTGTCGTACTCCGACCTGACACACAGCAGTGTCACTGTTGCATATTGACATGCGGGATCTGCTTGCATGTGAAGATGATATTGTATGATGTATGTGGAAACGGCCTTGTTGTACAGTAAAGTATAGTCTATGGTGGGTGGGCTTGGATACAGGCCAGCTGATGCCGAGTGTCCATACTATGCGACGCATGCGACACAGCGACGACACTCTTCGTATGTATGTTCCTCCCTCTTGAAATGTACATTCCATTCCGTCTTCAAGCCAACTCCCCAACCTATACGCCCGGCTCTCTAACTCCCCATCTTCCAACCGCCTTCATCGCCCCCTTCCCGCCCTCCGCCAACCTCGCATCCCCTAAAACCCCAGCAACGCACTTCCACCCATCCCTACTCCCACCCCATCTCAAGACCTCATTCTTATACTTCTCTCCGTTCTCTCTATCCACGCTGCCCCCCATCCCCTTACCAGTCTTCTGGAAAACGTCACTCCAAATCTTACCCGCAATCGCGCGATCGAAGAGGTAGCTATAGTACGTAGCTCCGTAGCCAAACAGATGCCCGAAGAAACCCTGCCATGCCGTCCCGGCAGGTTCGGGGATTGAGGCATATGTGTTATATACATCGTGATAGACTTTTGTGCTGTCGAAGTTTGGGGAGAGAGGGAGGGAGGAATGGTAAGTTTGATCTAGCATGGCAAGGAGGATCTGTGCCTCTGTTTCTGCAGGTTGCGTTCGCGTGTCGATGGCTAATCTCTGTTCAAGCGCTGCCATGGGGAGCGGAGCATCCGTGTCCCAGTGCCGTGCGTAGAGAGCAAGTACGTCTGGACAAGAAGCAAAGTGCTCCATAAGGACAGAAGGAAGCTCAGCAAAGTCTGTTGCGCAGCGGGTTCCTGAAACGTTCTGCAGTGCGGTACGGCCGAGGAAGGAATGGAGCGCGTGTCCCATTTCGTGGAAAAGTGTCCGTACATCGTTGAAGTTGAGCAGTGCCGGTCTTTTCCCTGTACCCTTCTGAAAGTCACAAATAAGAGCGATCGTCGGAAGCTGGAAGTATGAGCCTGTTTCCTTGTTGTAGGATACTGCCATGCCATCCGTCGCGGCCTCGACCGGCGAGGAGAAAGGATGGTTCATATGTGACATCTCTTCAATTTCGGAAGCTGAAATCTCGCGGGAGCAGCGGAGCGTGAAATGTGCCGGATTTGGTGTTTTGCCTTCGCGGGAGAAGAGATCGCAGTAGAGAACAGCGATATGGCCATCTGTATCGGATACGACGTCTAGACGACGCACACCGTCGTCCCATACCTCGCCTGGCTGTGTTTCTCTCGCAACGAGTCGGATACCGTAGAGACGATCGAAAAGGCGAGAAAGACCTTGCATAACTGTTCCGACAGAGAAGTATGCCGAGAGGAAATCTGGCGTACGGATCTTACTGTCCATGTTCGACAACATCTTGTGGGTGTAGTAGAACTTGTCCCAAGCGTTAATTCGACCTGGGAAGTTGTCGGCTTGCGCATCCGCCTTCTTCAACTCGAGCAGTTCCTGCAGCTCTTGCTGGACCTGAGACTTGGTGTCTTCCACCAACGCGCCCAAGAACTGGTTCACAGCTTCCGGAGTCTTGGCCATCTTATTCTCCAAAGTCATGTGCGCAAACGTGTCGTATCCAGACAACTTAGCCAACTCAGCCCGATCCTTGAGCATCTTCTCGAGCCTGCCGACGCTCGATTTGTTCGCTGTCCGCACCGCCATGTAGATATCCCTCCGCACATCCGGATCCTCGACGTATCGTAGTGCCATCTGCGCCTCGTGATGCATGGTGCCAATCTTTGTCTCTCCCCATTTGGTCAACGCGCGCACCATATTCGGCTCCAGACCTTTCATCCTCGTACTGTTGAACTTCAAGAAGTTTGTCTGCGGCGCCATTTTCTCCACGAACTCGGTTCCTACATGAGCAATCTCCCCACTTAGCTCCACAAAGCGCTGTCTTGAACCGTCTGGCAGCTCAATAGCACTCCTCGAGAAGTCTTCAATCAGGATCTTGGCAACGACTTTCTCTTGCTCTGTCCAGCTATCCCACACCTCCGGTATCGCCGCTGCCTTCTTCAGTTGGTCATTGAGCACCGTCGTAGTATTCAGCTGATTCATGTACTGAAACATGATTGCGTATGCCTTGCTCGCCGCAGCCTGCACCCGTCGATCTGGATGCGTCCCCCTCACAAAGTCGGCCAAATCAATGACCCTGCACAGTAAATCGCTCAGCCGGTCCAGCTCTTTGACCAGACTCTTGTACTCCGGTATAGTGCTCGCCTTCTCCACTTTCTCCACCACGACATTGCATCTCTGCAGCGTGATCGTTACGAAGTCGACGAAGCCGTCCGGGCGGGCAAGATAGCGATTCCCTACGATGCCGGTCGGCGCATTCCTCTTCGAGGCGCGGGAAAAGTCTTCCCAGGCCCTGGTATTGTCGAAAATCTTGCGGAGTGTGTCATCGTCTTCTTTGGCGCGGGCGCTCGATAGGCCATATAACTTGGATGCCGGAGGTGGTACCGAGTCGCGTGCGGTTGCTGCAGCGGCGGCAAAGCTGCTGTTGAGTCGTAGCTGGCGCTTCGAGTGCTGCACACAGCGCGAGCACACCCAGGGACTCGCTTTTGGCGTGCGCGCAAGCCGATTGAGCATCCTGTGGTGCTTGTCGAGGTCGAGGGTGCCTATAGGAATCGCGAAAGTATGCGATGCACGTCACATGTGCCGGACTTGTGCAGGCGCGACCGACGAGGTCCGTGCCTTCTCGTGCCAAAGCTCATGCCTCTCTCGACACCATCAAACGCATCACGACGTCCATCCATTGCGCCCTCCCTTTCCCAAGAATGGCCTTCAGACCGTTGCTGCGGCAGGTAATTGATACTGATCTCTCTGTAAAATGCCAGCTAACCTCCCCCAGCGCGCCCTCGCCCCAGCCATGGCTGCCGTCGCCGGAGCCGGCATCGCCTTTTCTTCGCCGCGCATGCTCGACGCCGAGGAGCCTCTCAGCGACTCAGACGTACACAAACTCCCCTGAAATACCTGCCGACTCCCGCTGACATTCCACAGCTAAACCGCAAACCCATTTACGACGACACACCGCTCGACACCACCCTCCCCACACCCACCAAACCCGCAGCGCCAACCACCCCCTCAACCACAACGCCCTACCGTCCCACTCCCACCGACCGCCTCGCGGTGACAATAGGCCAGGCCCGCATGGCCCTCTACAAGCAGGCCACCCGCGCCGAAGACGGCGTCAACAACGCCTTAACCGAAACCCTGCGGCTGGAACACTCCTTCACCTCTACAATCCGCTCATTGGCTCCTTCCAAAGAGACTGGCGAGAAGGTGTTTCCCGGTGCACTGTACGTGCTGGTAGCCAGCATGGCCGGTAGCATCATATCGCGGAACCGCAACATTATTCTACGGGCATCGGTTCCTGCTGCCATTGGCCTGACGACCGCGTATGCTGTCCTTCCCGTTACAATGAAGAACGTGGGCGAATTGGTCTGGACGTATGAGGAGAGGTATCCCGTATTGGCCGACCAACATTTGCGGGCTAAGGAGAGGATTACCAGCTTTTGGGAAACGGGCAAGGCACATACCGCGATGTCGGTGGGCATGGTGCAGGATAAGATTTCCGGCACAAGGGAAAACATGGAGGACTGGGTGAAGAAGGGAAAATAGCCACGGTCATGTTCACGCATTACCTGGAGGTCGTGGATGCTGGTCTTGTGAACTATGTGTACAAGTAGCTGATAGAAGTAAACGATGGCTCGTGCATGCAATCAAATCTCTCGTTTTGTATGTCGCTTACATCTCTTCAAGGTCGCAACGCCCTACCGGAGTGACAATTAATGGTATCTTGTACGTTGTTGATAAAATAATTGGATTCGGGTCGCCTATGGACATCCGAACCATCGTCAGAAATAAATATGTTACAAAGAGTAAACATCTGTACGTTTTCTCTGGCCCCAGAGAAGAAGTCCACCAGTCCCACTGGTGAAGTATTCGACCGGGATAATGGACACAGCTTCCCACCCCGCACGGAACCGATCCGGCTTCCACAGGTGAAAACAATTACTCCCAAGGACTCTAACCACCCTGTCATTAACACTAGCAAAAGAGGGACCATGTGAACGCTGCGTTCGTCATCAGTCTATGGTGATTATTTCGCGTTTCACCCCTGCCGCTGGCTTGCCACCAGCAGCGTTCATCTTCCCGGGTGGCATCTTCCCATTCGGAGCACTTCCACCATTCGGCTTCGGTCCCAGTCCTTTGGTATTCGGTTGACGTGGAGGAGCTCCAGCTGGAGCAGCAAGTGATCCACCATTGCTAGGCTCTTGCTTGAAGCCACCTTCGACATAACAGCTGAGCACAGTCTCGTGAAGCTTTCTCAACGCACCCGGGATGCCATCGATATCCGCGATGATACCAGTTCGAACGCCGTACCAGCGCTCACCGGACTCTTTGTACAGCTTCTGCAGGGCTGCTTTGAGAGTGTCTGGTCGCCTGAAGTTTGTTGTTCGCTCGTCTTTGGGTCGGAAGTCGGGCGATTTGCTTTCGTTGTCTTCAATGACCCATAGTGCCTTGTCTTCTTTTGGTCGAAGGCAGATGTCGAATGAGCATACGGGGTTGGCGTAAGCGATCCTATACGTGCCAATAGAATGCGGGTGTATTGCTGGATTCTTGTAATTTCCCGTTTGTTGGATGGCGATTGCGTCAAGTGTGGAGAGGAGAGGACGTGTGAGTAGGAGCGTGGTGCAGAATCTATCCAGACCAGGACTGCCATCAAGGGGCAAATGTTCAATAGCGATGATCTTCTCGTTGATCATGTTGGCGAGGAAGCTTTCGATGCGTTTGTGGGGGTTGTTGTTGCCAAAGTGCACTTTGACGTTTTTCCCCTCGCCGAACTTTACAGTCGCTGTGAAGTGCTGGCCGTACTGAAACTGTACTTGCTGCAATGAGGAAGACACAAGTGGCATCCTGCGTTTCTCGAGTATTTTCGCGAATGAGCGCAGGCGGTCCAGATCTCGCAATCGCGCCTTCAACTCTGTGACGACTTCTTCTCCGAAAGGCGTAGAGAGGAGGATATGAAAGTTTCCACCTTCCGAAAAGCTGAAGTTCTTCTGCGGAGAGGCCGCCATGAGCCTCCGCATATCTGCAGCTGCATCCGGAAGCATAGTGCCTGACGCGATGTGCCAAATGTTCCGAGAGTCTGACCGGAGACCTTGACACATGACACGCATTGCGGGCTCCAGCCAGGCAGGCTCGCCCGATTTCGAGGCGAGTAGGTCCGCTGTTTTGAGGTGCAACACCCAGCCACGCACAATGCCTTGAGATGCTGAGTTGTGCCGGCATTGAGCGAACTCATCGCCTAAGCTGTAAGCTTTGCCTTGCTTGTCGAGCGCTCTTGCGGTAACATGATACGCAAGTGTGTGAACCGCGATTCTTCCAATTCCAGCCATAGTGGTGCGGTTGATTGGCGGGACTTGACCCTCCGGTCCCTCAATGGCGATCCGACGCGCAGACTCGACAGTACTACCCTTGGACCCCAGCTCGAAGATCCACCAGGACTCGCCTGAAGCATCCACAATAGCAGCTAAAGCCCACGTAGGTGTCCAGGCCCGAGGCCAGAACAGCACGTACTCCGACACATCTAGTTTGACGGCTTCTTTCACGACATTCAAACGCAATGACTGTCGTGTGGTTGACCGCCATCCTATCTGCTGCGCGATATTCTTGATGCGCTCGATGACTAAACGAGCGAGGAGCCGCGTCAAGATAGAGCCAGTGTTTGAAGCTTCTTGGGGACGGTTCAATGCGCTTTCCGCGCTCGATGACTGCGAGGTAATGGGTTGCAGGACATAGTTTCCAGTCACCGGTTCCACTGAAAGCGTCGTCATATCACCGGACCCCATGGAAGCTTCGAGCGTGCATTCAGACGGTTCAGTTTCGGAGATTGTTGCCTTGGTGGTTATCGCAGGATTAAGAGTCTGGTGTGTCGTCCGGAGCAAATATGCAATATGCCGCGCTATGACA
>Ga0247740_1001362_pt1 | contig 10540 bp, 9 predicted proteins | sample UWRJL148409B2_FD_180942 | JGI IMG/M metagenome (GOLD analysis project Ga0247740, IMG submission 180942) | Plant litter microbial communities from Arlington Agricultural Research Station in Wisconsin, United States - UWRJ-L148-409B-2 | ecosystem: Environmental > Terrestrial > Plant litter >...
GTTGGGGACCAGTTGTATGGGTTCTCGGGGTCGGAGTCGCCATCCCAACAGACCTAAGCAATCAGTCGTTGAATATACATAGTGACTTATGCGAGAAACTGACTCACGATGATTGCGTCAACTGGGCAAGAGGAGATTCCTGTCACCACGTCTCCCTTCTCGAGCTGGGCATCACCCGTTGCTGCGGCGGACATATTCCGGGAAGGACTGTCGACCACCTTTGTAACTACAGGCGCAAACCGCCTTCTCCTAAGCTTATTTATTCATTCTTGTAGCACGCATGTATCCAGGCACACACATTTTGTTGCGCAGTAGTCAACATGCATTTCTCCGAGCCGAAAGGAGCACCTGCATGGCGTTTTACCATTCTCCGCAAGGCGGTCATGGAGGTAAAAACTACGATTGGAGTGCCGACACCGCCCGCATCTCATCAATCTATCTGATAAGCTGTACTCCTCAGACAATATGCTGTTATAGGTCATCTCCCAGCGCTTCGGACATATCTTGACTATATCCGAGCCATGCCTTCCTCTTTCAGCTAGCGACTGACGATATCTCCGAGCTTCCACGTGTAACTGTCAGCAATCAGAACAGACGCTCTTCTTCTTGTACTCAGAGCTCGCAGATTTTGCCCGGACATATATTATCTTCGCCCGATTACTTCATCCTCGGTCTTAGCAAATTTTACCATGGAAGAAACACCCGATGCGAGACGGCGAAAACGGAAACAACGGGCAGTCCTCTCATGCAACGATTGCCGCCGTCGAAAGCTCAAATGTGACAGAGAGCTACCGTGCAATCGGTGCATTCATGGTGGCGTGGCTGAGAGGTGTGCGTACGGCAAGGACGGACACTCTATTGACAAAGATGCTCTACCGCGGGTGCGAAAGCCCTCGCATCGGCCTGCGCAACCTATTAGCGTCACAACGACATTGTCGCGTGACAACCCGATCGAGCAAGAGAGCTACTCGATAAATACGTCTTCCGAGCATACCGCAACCGATCGGTTAACGGAATGGGAGCAACGGTTGTCGTCTCTGGAAGCTTCGCTGTCGTCTTTGCAGCACAAGTCTGAACGTCCTAAACCTAATGGTCAATCAGAGCATGTGCCAGTACACGAGACATCGGGCACTTCGACCGTTTTATGGAAAGGTCGAGATTATCGCACTTTCTATTATGGGCCTACGAATCCCATGATCGTAATTACGCATGTTGGTGTCACTTCCCTTGGTGAGCATGCTCCAAATTAATGACCATAGTTTCCGGACCTCCGCCCTTTCATGAAGCGAGTATTTGTCGGCTCAACTCTTCAAAGACTCAGACAGGACTCGAAAGTGCAGGAAGACCGGGCTCGAATGTCGAAGAATCCAAAACAAATTCTTCATGTCCCTAGCTTGCGAACCCTCTTACCGGATCGGGCCACGGTCGACAAGGTCGTCGGCACATACTTCGCGACTTTTGAGAAGACCTATCGCATCCTTCATGTGCCAACATTCCTGTCCTTATATCAAACCTACTGGGATGCACCGGTGCCTCCAAATTCAGACTTCGATGCCATAATACTGGCTATCATGGCGTGCACGTTGTGTATATCCACGCACGAAACCACTCGATATGGATCTGAAGGTTCAACGTTTCGCAGTCAAGCCATCGTTTGGCTCCAAGCCTGCGAGGCGTGGCTAAGATGCCAGAGTAACAAGCACAGGAGTCTGGCGACGCTGCAAGTACGTTGCCTACGTCTTTTAGCGCTTTCAACCACATGTTACAAGACAAAAGAGTACTACCAGGAAGTGCAACAGCACATGACTTTGATGAGGTCATATGGGATGCACAGAGATCCCAGCATTTTAGGTGCGCGCTGCTCGATATTCGAAGGTGAGATGCGAAGAAGACTTTGGGCAACGACAATGGAGCTGGAGCTGCAGGCTTCCATTGACAAAGGTACGTACCGAAAACCGGAGAGATTCATACCCTTATTAAATCGTTGCTGACGGCTGTAGGTACACCATCTATCCTCTCTAGCCTCGAGTACGATTGCGCGCCGCCTCGCAACATCATGGACTTCGAGATTTACGTCGAGATGGAGCAGCTTCCAGAATCTCAGCCTACTGCGTTGTTTTCGGATGTAACCTTCCTTTACTGCGCCTCGCAGAGCATCTCACTTCGGGTGAGATTGTGCGCCGTCGCGAACTCTCTTCGGAATAGTGCCACCTTTCAGGATACATTGCAAGATGAACAAAGCGTTCAAGATGCGCTCGCGCGGTTACCAAAGTGGAAAGAGTCCCATACACTACTACAGTGGACTCTCCTCGATCTGCAACTTCGACAGTTCTTGATCATCATGCATACTCAGCGCGCGCTGAATGGCCAGCTTGGAGCCAACCCTGAGTATCGATACTCCCTGTTAACGGCTCTAGAAGCATCGGCTACCTTGTTAGAAAGACACGTCGAACTCATGGACACGGATAGCTTCGTCCTCTGCTGCATCCGATCGGACTACCTCCGCGCAGCACTGCTAATCTGCCATATTGCTTACCACACAAGTCTCACGTCTGGTGAGCTTACCGCAATGCTTCCTATTCTAGTACTGCTGATGCTAACCCGCCCCAGACGTGCTCGTCACCCGCGTCGCGAGAACAGTATTCGAAGAAACAATGGAAAAGGCGTTCCGTCTACTAGAACAGCGTTCTTTACGACCTGGTCGCGGCAACCATCAGTATTGGTATCTCAGCGCTGCTTGCAGCCTCGCTGCCATACAATTTGAACCCGAGCGCGCGCAGGCGCTGGAGAAACAGGCGACTGACCGCGTGTGCAAGTTGCTCTATAAAATGCTCTCTCTGCAAGTTGATGATGGAGAGGTGAATGTGGTGCAGGAGGTAAGTCTCCACACCGCCCATTGGGCTTGCGTATCAAAGCTGACTGTCAATAGGTTGTCATTGGAGATGGCTTTTTATCTGCGCCGACTCTTGCTCAAAGACCGTTCGAAACCGAAACGGAATCTTTCCCACTTGCTAATGACCCATCGGTCGACCAACAGCCGCTTCCCGCATTTGAGATCCTGGATGATGGCGCAGCGTCTGCATGGATGCTGGACGACTTCTGGTTCATGGATGGGCTGCCTTCTTTAGAGTTCAGCTGAAAAGTTCGATCTCCTCCAACAATGGCTAGCTTTTGGCGTCGTGGGACGCGTTTCGATCCTTTTGCACAGCAGCTGGACAAATGCATGCCATGCGACGATCTTCCTCCTGTGATTGTTTTCGGAGATATACGATTATGCGATTCTCAGCCTCTCGGCGTTCATCGCACTACGAAGGCCGCGCAACCTCAAACGTCCGACACGCACTACACGCCTATTACCGAATCTAAATGATCGGAGATTATTTTGAAACGATTAGTTCGATGGCCTGACGGAGAATTGTTCGTCGCGGGACCGCTTAGGGTGTGGCGCAGGCTCCCGGACTCAACTGTGCGGGCTGCTGACAGGGCCTTGCTCGGTGCTGACGCGGGGTCCGATGCTAGTACCACTAACACTTCAGAGCACTGCGTCACTGAAGGATGGTTTCAAGAATGATTATGGCGGAGTTGGGGGGTTGGAGATGGAGAATATAAGCTGTGCGGATACGCCTTGTTCGTATGGTCACTTTTTCAACACCTTTTTCATCGCATCCATTGCACGTTTGATACGTCTTCGTTTCTCTTCGTCACATTCCTTCATTCAGATTCTCAACAGCCAATATGCTCGTACAAACCCTCTTCATCGCTGCTGCGCTCTCGGCGACCGGCCTCGCCATTGACATCGATGAGAACGAGGTTCCATACCAGTGCCGCGATGTCTGCTCCAGCATCGTCACGCTGACCAAGGACTGCGATGTAGCAAACTGTACGTCACTTTCAGCCATTTCACGTCCGGCATCGCTAACGTAATTCTAGACGGCGCAAACGACGACGCCAATGAGCTCGCATGCATCTGCAACGCTGAAAACTCGAAGACGCAGATTCCGCTCTGCGAAGCCTGCGTCACGCAACATGACGATGATGGCCCGGATAACGGTATGTTCTCCCCTTGGCCCATCTTATTTCATATTACACTAGCTTATGCACACACACAGACGTCAACGAACTCGTCCGCAAATGCGGCTTCGACTACGCAACATACGACACGGCCGCGCCTCCACCCGCTTACAACACGGCCATGCCTCCACCCATCTCCACCACCGCACCGGGCTACGGTGCCCCAGCCTCACCGCTCAAGCCGTCAACCTCCGCGCCTGCTGCAGGCTACGGGACCAGTGCTCCTGCAGCTCCCGCCCCCGCCCCGGGCTACGGCGCCACCTCCTCGGTTGCTCCTCCCCCCGCGCCATCGGCTGGCTACGGAACGGGCTCGGCTGCTCCTTCGCCTCCTCCTGCTGTGCCTACGGGTGGCTATGGAAGTGGAAATGGAACGAGTGGAAACGGAACGATGACGACGACGACCTCGGCTGGTGCACCACCTGCGCCGCCGTATGGCGAGCCGAGTGTGTCTGCGTCGCCGAGCGGCCCGCCTGCGGAGCAGACGGGTAACGTGGGCGCTGTCAATGCTGTGGGTGTGGGCATGTTGGGCGTGGGTGTTTTGGGGTGGATGGTCGGGATGATGTAAGAGATTCTTTTGGGATGACTATTATAGAGCAATGGCGGCGGCTTTTCTTTTAGACGGAAATTTGCGTGCATTTGGGATTTAGACGGATATCTGCATCGCAATGGGCGTTTACGGGGCCTCGAGGCTTAGAGGTGTACCGTGGGTTGGGAATACAAGGCTGGAACCTACTGTTACGCTCGCTATATACCTTCAAATGCATACTTTACCAACTTTGTTCATACGAATTGCCTTGTACAAAGGATGTTTGAGTTGATGAACTGATCAACATAAATTAGGGAAGAAACACTCTGCGAAACGAAGTTGGCTACACATCAGCCTCGTCTGCTACAACATCAAATAAAGCTCCATGAGTATTTTGGAGACATCTCAATAGGAAAGCCAAAGTCCGACTCGATCGTTACATATTGTACGAAAGTAGTTAAGTATCTGCGGGACATCGCCACTAACTAGATTAGGCAATATCGGTCCATATCTCGGACATCGATGTTCCACGCCCGAGCCATCGGACATGGTGTATCATCCTCACGGCTAGCATAAGATAACCGCCGGCTCCGAATACCGCTAAGAATGACATGTCTTGGTATTTCGTCAAAAAGGCTTGTCTTTCCTACTCTTAGCAGCGACGAGTGTACAGCCTGCAAGATCTTATGCAGGTTTGCGCGGAGGCATGCACGGATTTGGAAGAACGACACTCAGAATGAGTCATGCCACGCCTGTGTGATCGCATCATGGCACGATATAAGAAGCGGTGGTTGTCTAAATCAATTCATCCCGAACATCATTGATTAAAACATAAACACACCTACTAACGAAAAGACAATGTCCACCCGCACCCCCGATGTCGTCCTAGCCGACCAGTTCGTAATAACAACCCACCCCAAGCCCCCGCCAAATCTCGACCCAGCAAACAACCCGCTCCCTACCGGCCTCAACGTCCTCATCGTCGGCGCCGCCCGCGGCATCGGCGCTGGAATCGCTTCCGCTTACGCCCACGCCGGCGCGGCTACTCTGATCCTCACGACGCGCGCCTCCTCTCTGAACAAACTGGCCGAGGTCGAAGCAACCGTCAAGCAAATCAATCCGACAATCCGAGTCATATGCGCACAGGTCGACATAGCGAGTAATGCCAGCGTCGTGGGATTGCTGGAGAAAGTGCGAAACGAAGTCTCCCGTCTGGACATCCTCATCCTCAACTCAGGCTACTCCGGCCCCGTCATCACCAAAATCACCGAAGGCTCACCCCGCGACTTCCAGGACGTTTTCGACGTGAACGTCCAAGGCACTTACCTCATCGCGCACCATTTCATACCACTGCTCATCGAGAGCGAGGGCGCGAAGACATTTCTAGTCGTGGGCAGTTTCGCGGCGTGCATTGTGCGCGGACATATTGCCAATACAGCATATTGCGTGAGTAAGTTTGCGCAGGTGCGGTTGGTGGAGATGTTGGCGGAGCAGTTTGGAGGGGACGAGGATGGTGGGTTGGTGGTTGTGGGGGTGCATCCCGGCGCGGTGTTGACGGAGATGGCGGATTTGACTACGCCGGATAGTTTTCGGAAATGTGAGTTTGCTTCCGGGCGGCTTCTTGAGCGGTATTGTGACGTTGAGGCTGACTTGAAAACAGTTTTGACGGATGATGTGGGACTTTGCGGCGCGTTCTTGGTGTGGCTTTCGAGGGAGAGGAGGACGTGGTTGAACGGGAGGTTGTTGAGTGCGAAGTGGGATGTTGATGAGTTGGTGGAGAAGAGGGGACGGATTGAGGACGAGGATTTGTTGAAGTTTGGGTATAGAGTTGGTACGCCGTCTGCGTCTTAGAGAATTCGAGTCTGAGAATAAACGAGACTGTCGCTACTCGTCTCCATGATGCATCCGAGGAGCTGGAGAAAACGTTTCGACCTCATTTTTCAGAAAGGAATTGGAGATAATGGAGCAAAATTGAGCCCGACTCCAGATGCTGCGTCAGAGCCAAGAGTAGGCGATGACAGCATCCGCGCCGCGAGCTCTTCTTCGTCCCTTTTCTGCTGCAATGCCTGTTCTTCCCTTCGTGATATCTCTTCCTTGATCATGCCGGCAATTTTTTCGTTCTCCTCACAGTGGTCTAAAGCCGTCTTACCCGAATGTGCTTGCAGGTCCAGATTTGTCCTAGGATCTCGGAGGAAAATATCCACCACTTCCTCGTGTTCTTTACTGACCGCCGCCATCAGGGGTGTCATTCCGCAATGGTTCTGCGAGTTGATTTCTACGTCTGATAGACTTAACAAATAGGCAACTCCTTCGACGAAGTCTTTGTGCGCTGCATGGAAAAGTGGAGTACGACCCATGCAATCTCTCTCGTCCACATCAATATTCGGATAACGACTAAGCAGCTTCAAGATCTCGATACTTCGTCCGCCGAATATGCCACCAAACAATTCCTGGTACACTGAGATTGTCCGGTATGCTCCGTGGTCCAAAAGAAATTTGACCAGATCTATTGCACTGTTAAATGCGCCATTGCAAATTGAGAACCCCAATGCTGACTCGTTGCTCTGACTTAGATCGAAAATTCCACTCTCGACTAGATAAACAATGGTGTCGGTATGGTGGTGTTCAAGAGCGTAATCCAACGGCGAAAAACCCCTTTTGTCCACTAGAACACCGTTATCGCCCTGCACGCGCAGAAGCTCAGAGCAGATTTGAGTTAATCCTTCAGAAGCTGCGTAATGAAGCGGTAGACTTCCAGTGATGGTTCGGATCCACGGAGATGCACCTAGCTTCAACAACTCTTGGACGACCCAAACCCGACGTTTCTGGCAGGCCACATGCAACGCAGTTCTACCCAGTATGTCTTGGCGGTTGATATTATGCATGAAATCAGGAAGCCCGTCAATCCCGTCGGCCTGAAGTAGGGCTTTTACTGGTAGCGAATCACAGTGATCTTCATTATCCAAGACATATAGCAGCGGCGTCCGTCCCAGGCAGTCTTTTGGATCTGACGAAAGCGTCAGATAGCGAATGAAGTATTCGTGCACTCCAAAATCCTTCGGTAGGAATGATGCGTATCCGCGCGTTGCATCTGGCAACAAGTTCCACAGATACAAATCTTTCAGGATTACGCTTGCCTTGGAGTGAAATCTAGCGGAAAGATCGATGACTTCGCCAACTAGGTCTTTGATGGATCTGGTGCAGTTGCAATCCAAAATGGACCAATTACTGTCTTTCCAATAGTGTTCTCCTTGCCGTACGGCGGCTAGGAGTTGACCGGCAAAATTGTCCGTCCCATATTTTCTGCCCATTGCTGAATCCTTCTCTTGTTCGAGTTGGCAACCTGGGCAGTGATCGACCCCGATAGGAGTGCCGAGACGTGTCGATTGCATAACCATTTCCGCAAGAACCGTCGCGACATGTGCGTTTTGGTGCCTCGACGTCAATTCCTCAACACCATGAAGAACAAGCTCGTCAAGTGTAGCACAGAATTTCTCGAATTTGATGAAGTCGGTATCAGAACCGATCAGGTCACATAGCTCCTCATGGTAAATATCGAAAGGTTCCTCCATTGTTACCTTGAGTCTCTGTAGACATTCCAGCGCGCCTATCATAATCGTTCGATAACACAAGAGGAAAGGCCTGGTAGTGTCAGGCTGATTAAGTAAAGTGTTTATAAGTGACACTCACCAGTCTTCGAGGGCAAGACCAAGGACTTTGGGAGGGAGGACGTCTTCAGCAGGCAGTTGAGCAGCAGTCACTTCTGTTCGTCTCGACTTGCGTGGTGCACGTTTGCCTTCCGAGCATGGAAGATCTCTCTCGATGCAGCGCTGGCACTTCTGCTCTGGTCCTCGTTCAACAGGTAGGCACTGAGCAGTCATCAACACCGCACACGACGAGAGTATACGCCGCATACCTTTTGCTTGTCCCTTCGACAGTCATCGCATTTAACCATATCCAGCCGACGTCTCTTCCGTCCAGATTCGTCACTCATTGTTGCGACACATTGCGTCGCGCCCACGTTGGGGTTTGAATTCCAAGTAGGCCAGTCTGTTGCACGGGGATTGAATGGGACAGGATTTGTTGGGTGACCGCTGTAGTTCGAGTGCGATAGTGCGGATGAGACATGCGCAGTTGCTGTGAAGGAACGAGCTGAGGCCGAGCCTAGCGGTGCGGGAAGCAAGGGTTTCGGGTTCATTGTGACGACCGTGAATTACAATAAGAAGACCCAAGAGCGTCGCGTGTTAAAGATATACTCGTCCGGTGGGGCATGGACCACATCAGCGGCGCTCTGAATGCGACGAGTGCGCAGGTGCGCGATAGGCTGTTTATATATCGGTTAGTTGAGGCGCAGCTTTCCACTGCATAAGGGATGCATTTGGGCTGCAGAAGTGCGGAGGAGCGTGATTGGTATGGGATTTGACACCCAATGAAGTTCGTTCCATCTGCTTCAGCTCTTTCTACTGTAGGCCAAGCCATCCGAATCTTCGCGAGCACGTTACAGACATGGAACAAGACGGTTTTTGGTGAGCACTAAATCAGCTACTCATCATCTATTGTAGCATCGCAACGAATCACTGGTGCTGACTAAAACCGATAATCTCCGCACGCGGTAACGATCGGTTGTCTCCGCAGATCAGCGTCTTCCCCGCAACACCGTTCACAACGTTAAGCTCGAAGTTGACTGCATCCGCAACCACACTCTTCCGAAGTAACCTCTTACGCGGGACGGAGTGCCGTTCAGTTGGTGCAAGTGCCGACCATCCGATCAAGCTCCAAACGTCATCCCCTCAAGCTTCGTTTGGCAAAAGCTTTTCCATACTACTCGCGGCCGCGCTCAAAAGGTCAAGTCTTACCGGCTATCAACATACATATAGCTTTAAAGTCCCCCGTCATAATGTTACTCACTCGCACAATCTCACCAAGATGGCCACCCTTCAACTCGCCTCATGGGCCACGAATCTCACCTACGCAACCCTAACACCCAGCGTCCTCAGCGCAGCAAACAAATCCCTCTACAACTGGGCCGGCTGTGCCATCGGCGGTTTTGCGTCGCAACCCGCGCCCCGGATTGCCCTGCATGCTATGTCGAGCTTCTCCGGGCCCTCAACGTCATCTATCTTCGGCGCCAATGGCTCCATAGCAGATGCCTTTGTTGACGCACAGCTCGCCGCGCTGGTTAATGGGATCGCGAGCCATGTCGATGATTACGACGATACGCATCTCGACACAATAATACATCCAGCGGGGCCAGTGGCAAGCGCGCTGTTTCCGATTGCCGAAGCATATGGCCCCGTCAGAGGTGAAGACTTTGTGACAGCGTTCGTGGCGGGGGTCGAAGCGGAGTGTAAACTTGGGCTCTCGGTCTCGCCTGAGCACTACGATGTAGGCTGGCACATCACCTCAACCACCGGCTCCATCGGCGCCGCCGTAGCCGTATCAAAGCTCCTTAGCCTCAACACAACCCTCATGCAACAAGCCATCGGCATAGCCGCCACGCAAGTCGTCGGCATGCAGGAGTTCTTCGGCTCCGATACGAAGAGCTTCCACATAGGACGCGCGGCGCAAGGCGGCATGATGGCCGCCTTGCTCGCGCGCGGTGGGTATACGAGTTCACTGCAAGGCCTCGAGGCCAAGTATGGATGGTTACATGTGGTCAGCACGCGAGAGAATGCCACTGCGTATTTCGATCAGTTGGGAAAGGAGTGGGAAATTGAGAAGAATACGTTTAAGCCGTTTGCATGTGGGATCGTTATGCATCCGACGATTGATGGGGCGATTCAGTTGCGCGATGAGATGGTTAAGAAGGGACTATCGGGAGACGACATCGAGAGTGTTGAGTTACGCGTCAACCCAGAGGTTCTGGTCCTCACCGGGAAAACGAATCCACAGACGGGGCTCGAGGGGAAATTCTCCATCTTCCACGCTACCGCCATCGGGCTT